>JACCDL010734003.1_pt1 | contig 25462 bp, 26 predicted proteins | sample 7441931 | NCBI WGS metagenome assembly JACCDL01 (sample SAMN15323437, study PRJNA562643) | freshwater metagenome | isolation source: river surface water | place: USA:Blue River Watershed | collected 2017-08-16 | reverse complement strand
TTACATGCGCTCAGCATTGCAGATGGTGAGGCAACCGGGCGAGCAGCATGGAGCGATTGGAAGGCCTCTCTTGTCGCTGAATTAGTGCGGAAGACAAAATTAGCGCTCACCGATAACACGCTTATGCCTCAACCGGATTTATCAGTTGAGCAGATATCTAGAGCCCAGCGAGGAGAGCTCTATGTGGAGATTGAAGATCGTGGAAATGTCTATGCCATTGAAATCATTGCCCCTGATATGACCGGCCTTCTCTCAATCGTCTCCGGAGTACTTAATATTCTCCGCTTAGACGTTCGCTCGGCACGAACCAAGACGATTGAGTCGGCAGCGGTAATGGAGTGGCTGGTGATTCCAGATCCACATGCGCCAGAGCTCACAAAAGAGAGTCTGATTCGCGAACTCAATCGCGCCTTCGAGGTTGAGAGTAAATTGGCAGAGCGAATCAGATCGCGAATCGAAACATATTCTCAGATGCCGACGATTCCGGTTCCAGCACCGATTGTTGAGACTTTTTTAGATGCAGCTACCGATGCCACGATTATTGAAGTACGAAGCCATGACCGGCCGGCGCTCCTCTTCTCCATTGGCAATACCGTTCGTAAATGCAATATCGATATTAAATCTGCGATCGTAACCACGCTGGGAGCTGAGGCGATCGACACTCTCTATGTGACCGAGGTAGGTGGGGGAGCGCTGACTTCCACCCGTGCAGCTGAAGTCGCTTCGCGAATTGAGGACTCCCTCAAGTAGTCTTGCGCCACTATGTTTGATGCACTTTCATCGAAAATCTCTCACGCCTTCTCATCACTGCGCAGTCGTGGCAAGATTTCAGTTAGCGATATCGAGACGACCGCTCAAGAGATTCGAACCGCCTTACTAGAGGCAGATGTAGCGCTTGCCGTCGTTGAGCAATTTATAGATCGAGTTCGTGCAGGCGCGCTTGAGCTCCTTTCGACCTTGCAACCCGGAGTTAATCAAGCACAAGCAATCTTTGATCTAGTCAATAACGAGCTCACCGAAATTCTCGGTGGCGGTGCTCGCCGAGTTCGTTTTGCAAAGAACCCACCGACGGTCATCATGCTCGCTGGATTACAAGGCGCTGGAAAGACAACGCTGGCGGCAAAGTTGGCAAAGTTCTATAAGGACCAAGGTGATACGCCGATTCTGGTGGCCTCAGATCTACAACGCCCTAATGCGGTCAATCAACTACAAGTGGTCGGTGAATCTGTTGGAGTTCCGGTATTCGCACCAGAACCAGGTAATGGCGTCGGCGACCCGGTAGCTGTCGCACGTGCAGGTGTTGCCTTTGCACATTCGAAGCTGCATAACATGGTTATTGTCGATACCGCCGGCCGTCTAGGTGTAGATCAGGATTTGATGAGAGAGGCAGCCGCTATTCGCGATGCCATCACACCCGATGAGATCCTCTTTGTTGTTGATGCAATGATTGGTCAAGATGCGGTACGGACAGCCGAAGCATTCCGAGATGGCGTTGGTTTTGATGGCGTAGTTCTCACCAAACTCGATGGTGATGCACGTGGTGGCGCAGCGCTTTCAATCGCTTCACTTACCGGTCGCCCGATCATGTTTATCTCTAACGGAGAGAAGATCTCCGACTTCGATATCTTCTATCCAGAGCGAATGGCCTCTCGTATCTTAGGAATGGGAGATGTAGCGACCCTCGCCGAGCAGGCGAAGAAAGCCTTTGATCCAGATACCAGTAAGAAGCTCGAAGATAAATTTATTAAGGGCGAAGAATTCACTTTAGAAGATTTCCTCGAGCAGATTGAGGCGATGTCAAAGATGGGCAATATGGGCAAGCTGCTGGGAATGCTTCCTGGTGCCGGGGGAATGAAGAAGCAGATCGATAATCTCGATGAATCTGAGCTCGTTCGCACCAAGGCGATAGTTCAATCCATGACCCCCGCGGAGCGGAGAGATCTCAAGCTTCTCAACGGCTCACGTCGAGCGAGAATCGCCGCCGGATCGGGTCGAGCAGTCTCTGAGGTCAACAAGCTGGTCGAGAAGTTCACCGCAGCCCAGAGGATGATGAAGCAGTTGCGCGGCGGAAAAGCGCCCGCGATGCCACCCGGTATGGCTCTTCCGCCGGGAATGGGCGCTGGCCTGGCGCAGATGGCGCCGCCGAAGATGGCTCAACAGCCTCCGAAGAAGAAGTCCCGCTCCGGCAATCCCGCTAAGCGAGCTGCTGAAGAGGCGTAACCGCCGATTTCGCTATCGGCCGGTGGGCTGGCAGAATAAGCCACCTGTTGAAGGGCCCTCTACCCCTACAACATCCAAATCCGCCGTCGGATGAACGCCGTTACGCACCCCGCTGTAGCGACTTCACGCTGACACACATTTTTAGGAGCAACACCACTTTGGCTACAAAGATTCGTTTGATGCGTTTTGGAAAGATCCGCACACCATACTTCCGTATCGTCGTTACAGATTCACGTAAGGCGCGTAACGGTCTCTCAATTGAAGAGATCGGTCGCTACGTACCAGGACAAGAGCCTTCACTGATTGAGGTTAAGTCAGATCGCGCTCAGTATTGGCTAGGCGTTGGCGCACAGCCAACTGAGGCGGTTACCGCGCTCCTTAAGGTCACTGGCGATTGGCAGAAGTTCAAGGGTCTTCCAGGCGCAGAGGGCACGCTCAAGGTTGCAGCGCCAAAGCCTGCAAAGAGCATCGCATATGAGGCGGCTGTTAAGGCGGCGGCATCAGAGCCTGCAGAGGGTGCAACAACTTTGAAGAAGAAGGCGCAGGAGAAGCTCGCTGCAATGTCCGAGCCAGCAAAGAGCGAAGCTGTGGCAGAGGTTCCAGCGCAAGATGCGCCTGCGGACGTTGAGGTTGATGCAGCCGTTGAAGAAGTTGCAGTTGAGGCAGTCGTAGAGGCTGAAGCTCCTGCCGCTGAAGAGACTCCAGTAGAGACACAAGCCGAATAATTATGATTGACGAAGCTCTCGAGCACCTCGTTAAGGGAATCGTAGATAACCCTGACGATGTCAACGTCAAGGAGAAGAACGGTCGTCGCGGGGCAACCCTAGAGGTCCGGGTCAATCCTGAAGATATCGGTAAGGTCATTGGTCGTAACGGACGTACCGCGAAGGCGCTTCGCACAGTCGTAAGCGCGCTCGCTGGTCGTAGCGTTCGCGTTGATCTTATTGATACTGACGAACTTCGCTAATTTATTCTCCAGTTATCTAAAGAGGATTACGTCATGCGCCTTAATGTAGGACGTATCGGTAAAGCCCACGGAATTCTCGGTGAGGCAACCATTGAAGTGCGAACAGACGAAGCGGAAGATCGGTTCGCACTCGGAGCACGTTTAGAGACAGATAGCCACGGTGTTCTCACCGTGGCTTCTGCACGTGTACATAACGGAATCCTTTTACTGGGCTTTGAAGGCATCGACAATCGCAATCAAATTGAGGAGCTGCGAAATGAGCTGCTCTATGCCGATGTAGATATCGATGCCCCAGGTTATGACGAAGATGACTATCACGTACTACAGCTCATCGGCTGCATCACCTATTTAGAAGATGGCAGTGAATTTGGCGAAGTGACCGAAGTGCTCAATCTGCCTGGCCAAGATGTACTTGCGATTAAGACCGCATCTGGCGAGGCGATGATTCCATTTGTCCATCAACTAGTTCCTGAAGTTGATGTCCGCAGCAAGCGGATGACCGTGATACCGCCTGAGATTTCTGGAGCAATCTAATGAAGATTGATGTCATCTCGATCTTTCCTGAGTATCTCTCGCCGCTTAACCTCTCACTTTTAGGTAAAGCGCAGAATGCTGGTTTAGTTGAGATTGAAGTACACAATCTTCGCGATCAGGCTATTGGTGTTCATGGTTCGGTCGATGACACTCCATATGGCGGTGGCGCTGGAATGGTGATGTCGCCAGAGGTCTGGGGTAAGGCGCTTGATCCGCTGATGGTCGATAACACTGATCTCATTATTTTGACGCCGGCAGGCAAGAAGTTCGCCCAACCTGTGGCGCAAGAGTTATCAACCCGCTCGCATCTCATCTTCGCCTGTGGTCGCTAGGAAGGTATCGATGATCGAATTCGCCAGTATTACTCACAACCGGAATTTCTAGAGCGCAATATTCGAGTACATGAGTACTCCATCGGTGATTACGTCCTGGGCGGGGGAGAAGTAGCTTCGATGGTGATGATCGAAGCGATTACTCGCCTCATCCCCGGAGTTCTTGGCAATCCGGATTCACTTGCAGAGGAGTCACACAATAGTGAGGGATATTTGGAGTATCCCAACTTCACCAAACCCGCTCAGTGGCGCGGGATCGAGGTGCCAGAGATTCTGCTCAGTGGTAACCATGCAGCAATCGCTAAGTGGCGTTCTGAGCAGGCGCATCTGCGCGCCGAGAAGAATCGGTAATTAAATGGCTCGTACATACTTGGTCGAGACCTATGGATGTCAGATGAATGTCCATGACTCCGAACGGATTGCGGGTCTGCTAGATGCCGCTGGCCATGTTCCGGTATCACCAGGTGAGCAGGCAGATATCGTAGTCTTTAACACCTGCGCAGTTCGTGAGAACGCTGACAATAAGCTCTACGGCAATCTTAGTTTCTTAGCGCCCATTAAGAAGGCAAACCCATCGATGCAGATCGCTGTTGGCGGTTGTTTGGCGCAGAAGGATCAAGCTGTAATCCTTAAGAAAGCGCCATATGTCGATGTCGTCTTTGGTACGCACAATGTGGGTTCGCTGCCGGTTCTCCTGGAACGTGCGCGCATCGAAGAAGAGTCTCAGATCGAGATTCTGGAAGCGCTCGAACACTTCCCATCAACGCTCCCGGCCCGTCGTTTCTCGGCCTTTACCTCTTGGGTCTCAATCTCGGTCGGTTGCAATAACACCTGCACCTTCTGCATCGTGCCGGCTTTGCGCGGTTCTGAGAAAGATCGCGAGAGCGCCGACATTCTCGCAGAGGTACAAACTCTGGTTGATCAGGGAGTAATTGAGATAACTCTTCTTGGCCAGAATGTTAATGCCTACGGTGTTGAAGCGGGCAGGAAAGGGGCATTTGCTCAGTTACTTCGTGAGGTCGGTGCTATCAAAGGCCTCGAGCGAATTCGCTTTATGTCGCCTCACCCGCGTGATTTCACAGATGATGTAATAGAAGCGATGGTTGAAACGCCAAGTGTGATGCCACATTTACATATGCCACTTCAATCTGGCTCAGATGCAATTTTGCAATCAATGCGCCGATCTTACAGAAGTGATCGATATCTTGGAATTCTCGATCGAGTTCGAGCAGCCCTTCCGCAGGCAATGATCACAACTGACATCATCGTTGGCTTTCCGGGTGAGACGGAAGAGGATTTTCAAGCGACCATGGATATCGCGAGCAAGGCAAGATTCTCTGCTGCATATACATATAAGTACTCAATTCGTCCGGGAACGCCAGCAGGCGTGATGCCTAATCAGGTAGATGAAGCTATTGTCGGCGAACGATATACCCGCCTCCATGAGCACCTTCAGCAGATTTCGCTATCGGTAAATCAACGTGCAATCGGCGCTACACATCGAGTCATGGTCAATGAGGTTGAGGGTCGTCGAGATGGCGACCGCGGGAGAATCACAGGTCGCTCTGAAGATTTCCGACTCGTACATTTTGAACCAATCGAAGGCGTGAGACCAGGTGACTTTGTCGATGTAGAGATCACCGAAGCGTCGGCACACTACCTAATTGGCAGAGCGCTTCAAACGATCCCAACTCGCGGTGGGGATGCCCATGAAGCTCGCACTCGTGAAGTAAGCGGACCTACGCCAACTATGCTCGGCATTCCAACGGTAAAGCGGTAAGCGATGGCGGCTCCACTTGTAATTATCTGTGGCCCCACTGCAACTGGAAAGAGCGAACTTGCGCTCGACCTTGCGGTAGAGATTGACGGCGAGATCATTAACGCCGATTCGATGCAACTCTATAGAGGCATGGATATTGGAACTGCAAAACTTTCAGTGAGCGAGAGACGCGGAGTTCCGCATCACTTGCTCGATATCCTCAATGTAAGCGAGGATGCTTCGGTTGCCCAGTATCAGACATTGGCCCGAGATGCGATTGAAGATATTCACCGACGTGGCAGAGCGGCAATAATCGTTGGTGGTACAGGTCTATATATTAAATCCATTGTCGATGAGATGAACTTTCCAGAGACTGATCCAGATCTCCGCGCACGGCTTGAAGCAGAGGCTGAAGATCTCGGTACCGCACACCTCTATGCGCGTCTTCAGCTTCAAGATCCGGCAGCAGCCCAAGCAATCGAACCGGCCAATACCAGGCGGATAATCCGAGCGCTTGAAGTTATCGAAGTTACCGGCAAGCAGTACTCGGCGAATTTGCCGAGCGACACTAGTCTGCGTTATCCAGATGCGCTGCATATCGGTTTAGCGATGGAGCGCAGTAGTTTGGCGCCACGGATCGAGGCGAGAGTTCATCGAATGTGGGAGCAAGGACTTGTCGAGGAAGTTGATCGGCTGATTAGTAACGGGCTACTCGAAGGTGCCACCGCTCAGCGCGCTATCGGTTATGCACAAGTGATTGCGATGAAGCGAGGAGAGATATCCGAGAGCCAAGCTGTGGAGGAGACGATAATCGCCACCCGGCAATACGTTCGTCGTCAAGAGACCTGGTTTAAGCGAGATAAGCGAATCCAGTGGATTTCTGAAGGAATTTCACGCCTCCCATTTATCGTAGAGCGTATAAACTCATAGCAATATGCAGACTCCAATAGTTGCCACATACGGTCACGGCACACATAACGACTTTGTGATTATCTTTGATCCAGAGGACCAGTTAAATATTTCTGCGACTCAAGTGGCAGCTATGTGTAATCGAACCACCGGAATCGGTGCTGACGGAATGATTCGAATCATTAAGAGCGATGGCCGTTGGTTTATGGATTATCGAAATTCGGATGGTTCAATCGCTGAGATGTGCGGCAATGGCATTCGCGTGATGGCACGTTACCTAGTAGCAAAAGGCCATCAACGGGAAGGAATATTTGCCATCGATACTCGTGCCGGTATCAAGCATCTGAGAGTGCCAGCCGAAGACGATATCTCAGTCAATATGGGGAAAGTTTATGATGAGGGCGAAACGGTAACTGCCTCAGTCAATGGCGCCACATACGATGGTTTTAACATCAACGTTGGAAATCCTCATGCAGTTGTCTTTACGAACGACCTTTCCACTCTTGGCTCGCTAGGTGAAGCTCCGATGGTAACTCCAGCAAGTTCATATCCCGATGGCGTCAATGTAGAGTTTGTTCAGCTATTACCGAACAACGAGATAAAGATGCGCGTGCACGAACGTGGCAGCGGTGAGACACAATCGTGTGGTACTGGAACCTGTGCCGTCGCTCTCGCCGCCACGCTCAAAACTGGCGAGCAGCTACCATCGCGATGGGTTATCTATCCGCCAGGAGGTCGCTTAGTTGTTGATATCGATGGCCACTCAAATGCGACGCTCACCGGTCCCGCCATCTTGGTCGCAGATCATGATGTGAGCGCATATTTAGCATGAGTAATTCAGAAGATACCTACGACAAGTTATTTGAAGATCTCCTACGTGAGAGCGCGAGAGCAGCGGCAGATTTTGATGCTGATGAGATAGATGAGGTTAGTTCGCAACAAGATTTAGCAGATCGCCATGCCTTACGACGTGTTAAGAGCTTCTCGACCGAGTTGGAGGATATCTCAGAGGCCGAGTATCGCCAGTTGCAATTGGAGCGCGTGGTTTTAGTTGGTGTTTGGACTGAAGGCACGGCAGAGATGGCAGATAACTCACTCGCAGAGTTGAAGGCGCTAGCAGAGACTGCTGGATCTGAGGTCTTGGAAGGCCTTATTCAACGACGCGATAAGCCAGATCCATCAACCTATATTGGTGCAGGAAAGTTAGAAGATCTTCGCGCGATTGTCCGCGCAAGTGGAGCCGACACCGTTATTTGCGATGGCGAACTCTCACCCTCTCAGCTGCGAACGCTCGAAGATAAACTGAAAGTTAAGGTTGTAGATAGAACCGCTCTGATTCTCGACATATTTGCCCAGCATGCAAAGAGCAGAGAAGGTAAGGCGCAGGTTGAGCTGGCTCAGATTGCCTACCTGCTTCCTCGTCTTCGTGGTTGGGGAGATTCTCTCTCTCGCCAAGTCGGTGGTCGCGCTGCAGGCGGCGCTGGAATCGGCGGTCGCGGACCAGGAGAGACGAAGATCGAGACTGATCGCCGTCGAATCAGAGATAAGATGGCGAAACTTCGCCGTGAAATTAGCGAGATGAAGATTGCTCGAGACACTAAGCGACAAGAGCGGCGCAGAAACAATATTCCATCGGTAGCAATTGCCGGATATACAAATGCTGGAAAATCTTCACTACTCAATTCACTCACTGGCGCCGGCGTACTTGTTGAGAACGCGCTCTTTGCAACTTTGGATCCGACAGTTCGTAAGGCGCAGACCGCGGAGGGTCGAATCTATACGCTCTCAGATACAGTCGGCTTTGTTCGCCATCTACCTCATCAACTGGTCGATGCATTTAAATCCACCCTTGAAGAGGTCTCCGGCGCAGATTTAATTGTCCATGTTGTAGATGGCTCCCATCCCGATCCCTTCGAACAGATCAGAGCGGTTCGACAGGTGATTGATGAAATTGGGGGGGGAGAGATACCTGAAATTATTGCAATTAATAAAGTTGATATCGCAGCGCCTGAGGTAGTTATGGAGCTGCTTCGCAAAGAGAAGAATAGTTACGCCTTCTCCACTAAGACCGGCTTTGGAATCGAGGGCCTGGTCCATGCGATCGAGAAGTCACTTCCACACCCAAGCGTTGAGATCGATTCGGTAATTCCTTATGGTCGCGGTGATCTCGTCCATGCCATCCATGAGACCGGCGAAATCCTCTTGGAGGAGCATTTGGCCGAGGGCACCCATATCCGAGGCTATGTCGATGGCGCACTGGCCCAATCGATTGAACGCGCTCTCAAAGGTGGGGAATAAACGCGACACGCCGGTGGTTGTAACGGGTAATTGGCGAGCCAATACGCGACTATTCGCACACGGCGGCGAAATGCTCGCCCGATATCGATGAAGGAGAGGTGAGATCAGTGGCAACAGATTACGACACACCCCGTAAGACCGATGAGGAATTACACGAGGAGTCTCTCGAAGAGCTCAAGGCGAAGCGTGCTGACGCACAATCCGGTCAAATCGATGTCGATGAGGCGGAGGCAGCTGAAAATCTAGAGCTCCCTGGTGCAGATCTATCTGGTGAGCAGTTAGCGGTTCGAGTTGTCCCTAAGCAGGTCGACGAATTTACCTGTTCTCGCTGTTTCTTAATCCACCACATGACTCAACTCGCCAAGGGCGAGGGAGCAAAAGCGGTCTGCAAGGATTGCGCTTAACTTTCAAGAGCGCGCTTAAACGCAGCAGCTGAGTTACTTGAGATTAGCCAGTAAGGCGTTGGATCTCGCTCATCGCGCACTCGCACCTTAACTCCCTGCGAGACCCAGAATATTGTCGCGAGATATGCGGCAGGGTCAGCGCCCCGAGTGCGTTCATGGGCAAAACGCTTGCGGTCGAGAACCTCTACTTCGCCGAGAAGTTCAATCGGAATATGTGCTCGACCGATGCGTAGCTCTCCATCGCTAATCTCAATCACCTTCTTTGAACGGTAGATAAATAAAAGACCTAAGACAACCGATATCGCGAAGGCGTTGATCGCCGCCTTGTTATCGAGAGCAGCCCATATCGCCAGGACTAGCGAGAAGAGCATGAAGTAGATGAAGGCGATGAGCCAGAATGGGGCGCGAATCACCTCTCGATAGTTGGCTTTAATACCCATGGTTGTAGGTTAGCGCTAACTCAATCAAGTAGCCTTACCCTATGAGTCGCGTAGCAAGTACAACGCCTCCAGATGGAGCGATAATTCCAGAGCGCCATCCGGAGTCGCCAAAGACCGGCACTCAAATACCTTCACACTTTAAACACTGCTTCGGTTGTGGCGAGTTACATCCGACCGGCCTCCATCTCGTTGCAATCGTTGGTGAAGGTCTCGATATCACAGCTCAATTTACCGTTACTGAGAATCATCAAGGTGCGCCAGGTCTTGCTCATGGCGGTCTGCTCTCGCTCGCCTTTGACGAAGCGCTTGGAAAGTTGATGTGGCTCTTACGAGCGCCAGCGGTCACGGCGCGACTTGAGACCGATTTTCTCGCGCCAGTTCCGATTGGTACAACGCTCTATATCACCGCTCGGATTACCGGTCAGCAGGGGCGAAAAGTTTATTCAGAGGCAGAGGGGCGTATTAATGGCCCAGAAGGAACGCTTGCGGTGAGAGCTGCCTCGCTCTTTGTTATCGTGCCAATGAACCATTTCCTTGATAATGCGCCAGCTGATTACATCGCAGCGCTGAAGGTGTCACCTGAACTCCTTGCATTTGTCGATCCAGACTTTAATATCAACCCATGAGCGCTCTTCAAGTTCTGATTACTCGGCTAGATCCCGATCTTCCACTTCCTAAGTATGCAAAGGGTGGCGATGCCGGCGCTGATATCTACTCACGAATCGATATCACCTTGGCTCCTGGTGAGCGAGCCCTCGTTCCAACTGGAATATCAATCGCGTTGCCAGATGGTTATGTAGCGTTAGTTCATCCACGATCCGGACTAGCTATCAAACACGGTGTGACTATGGTCAATGCACCCGGAACCGTTGATGCCGCCTTTCGTGGCGAGCTGCAATGCATCCTGATCAATCACGATCCAACGCAATCGGTATCTTTCAAACGCGGCGATCGAATCGCACAGTTAGTCTTTCAGAGAGTCGAGCGCGCAGAGTTTATTGAAGTTGCCTCCCTGCCAGGATCTGGTCGTGGCGAAGGTGGCTTTGGATCGACCGGTAGGTCATGAGCGGCGTAACTGGCGGTGCCAGCGACCAAGAGAAGGTAATTGCAGCGCTCGGTGGAAAAAAGGGTTTGATCGATGTTGGAATCCCTTCAATTGTCTTTCTCGTCGTCTTCAATATAGAGAAAGATCTAAGCCAAGCTCTGATTGCGTCGATTCTCCTCTCATTGATTCTTGCGATTATCCGTCTCGCTAAACGTGACACTCTTCAACATGCGCTCAGTGGTGTCTTTGGTACTTTAATCTGCGCTTGGTTTGCCAATCGCACCGGAAATCCAAGCGATGTCTTTCTCCCGAAACTTTTAATCAATCTGGGGTACGGCACTGTTTATCTCTTAGCAAATCTCGCTGGCTGGCCAGTACTAGGTCTCGTTCTTGGGCCGATCTTGGGGGAGAACTTGGCCTGGCGGCGCGATCCGGCGAGAAAGAAGGCATATCTCCAGGCGAGTTGGCTCTGGGTCGGACTCTTTATATCTCGCTTGGTAATCCAATACCCCATTTATAAGAGTGGCAATGTAAATCTCTTGGGAACAGTGAATTTAGCGATGGGATATCCGCTCTTTGCCGCAACTGCTTACGGTAGTTGGTTGATCTTGCGGAGAGTTCCAGCGACTAAGCCGTAATTGATAACGTTTAATTAGCTGCGATAAAACAGGCTTTGAGCTGTGACTCTGCGGCTGCGGATGCAACAAATAGCAGTTCATCGCCTGAGATAAAAACATCTGAAGGGGTTGGCGTCACAACTCGGCCATCTCTGACAATCGCAGCAAGTGAGGCATCTTCCGGAAGCTCTACCTCTTCAACTGTCTTGCCGATACAAGTCGATGAATCAGGGAGAGTTATCTCAACGAGATTTGCTTGACCCTTACGGAATGAGAAGAGCCGCACTACATCGCCAACGCTCACCGCTTCTTCAACGAGAGCGGCGATGATTCGTGGCGTCGAAACAGCTACATCAACGCCCCATGAATGATCGAAGAGCCACTCGTTCTTTGGATGATTGATGCGCGCTACAACGCGAGGTACTCCGTACTCGGTCTTTCCCAGAAGAGAGGCGACGAGATTTACTTTGTCATCGCCAGTTGCAGCTACCAGAACTTGGCAATCGTTGAGCATGGCCTTATCAAGCGATGCGATCTCGCAGGCATCAGCCATCAACCACTCAGCATCTGGAACGGATTCAAGTTTGAGCGCCTTTGGGTCTCGGTCAATCAAGAGAACGCGATGGCCGTTATCTAGAAGCTCTCGAGCGATAGCTCGCCCTACATTGCCTGCACCAGCGATTGCGATACGCATCTGTTATGCCTCCGGTGACTTTCCAAGAATTGATTCAACCTGAGATAAATCTTCATCGCGCACCGAGATGTGAACGAGATCGCCATCCTGCAGGACAGTCGTTTCATCTGGAATGAGGCCTTCGCCAAGTCGAGTTAAGAAGGCGACTCTTAACTTTGCTGCCCGCTCGATCTCGGTGATTGCGCGGCCGAACCAATCCACATGGGGGTGGACCTCGGTGAGCTGAACAGTTCCAGTGGCATCTCGCCACTCTGAGCGAGAACCTTCAGGCACCAATCGGCGCATGATCTGATCGGTAGCCCAAATAACGGTTGCCACCGTTGGAATACCTAGGCGTTGATAAATCTCAGCACGCCCTGGGTCGTAGATTCGGGCGACAACGTTGGAGACGCCATAGCTTTCACGAGCAACTCGTGCAGCCAAGATATTTGAGTTATCACCGTTACTTACTGCGGCAAATGCATCGGCGCCCTCGATCCCTGCCTCTAGCAAGGTATCGCGGTCGAAGCCCACACCGGTAACGGTGCGACCTTTAAAGTCCGGACCGAGGCGACGAAAGGCCTCTTTCGATTGATCAATTACCGCTACTGAGTGGCCGCTCGATTCGAGTTCGAGTGCGAGGAGTGAGCCCACGCGACCGCAACCCATGATGACTACGTGCATGGGCATAACTTACTCCCTTACCCTTGCCTCTATGACCGAATCAACGAGAAAAGCGCTCCATATTGGCGAAATAGTACGAGTGGAGATTGAGAAAGTAGCCCATGGCGGGCACTTCATCGCTCGTTATGAGGGAGCGGTGATATTCCTCCGCCACGGCATACCGGGTGAGGTTGTAGAGGCGAGAATCACCGGTGTCGAGAAATCGTTCTACCGAGCCGATGTCGTAGCCGTTCTTGAAGCTAGCCCGGCTCGAGTAGCTGCGCCATGTAGTTATGCCGGACGTTGCGGTGGCTGCGACTTTCAGCATATCGAGATTGGCCATCAGCGATCACTTAAGTCTGAGGTAATTGCAGAGCAATTTGCGCGGATTGCCAAGATGGAGATTGAGATTGAAGTGGAAGAGGTATCGACGCCGCTACATTGGCGAACTCGATTCTCTGCAACAAAAGACCGCGATGGGGAGCTCGGATTTAGTGAAGTTCGCAGTAATTCCATCGTCCCGATATCACACTGCCCGATATTGCTGCCTGAGATTGATTTTCCAACTCTTCCGAGAGAGCTGATTGAAACCGGCACTCGAGTTGAAGTTGCGTTAAGCACAAACGGTGAGAGAACTGTGGCAACGAGAAAGATCCGTTCGCATCGGGAAGAGGAGCGCGCTGAAGCGAAGATAATTGAAGGGGCGGGGGAGCTTCATTATCAAGTCTCAACAACTCTGGGCGAGATTGATTATCAAGTAAATAATTCATCATTTTGGCAGAGCAATATCGTTGCCCCAGAAACTCTAGTCAATGCAGTTCTTGAATTTGCTCAACTAAAGGCTGGAGATCATTTACTCGATCTCTATGGTGGCGTTGGTTTATTTACCGGCGCTGCGCTACCAATCATTGGGGCGGGCGGCCGAGTCGACCTGATTGAGGGAAGCGCTTCGGCAACGAGCGATGCAACTATCAATTTTGATGGTTACTCAAATGTGAAGATTCATACCGGTGATGTCGCTAAGGTGATGCGAAAGATTAAGCGGGCCGATGTGGTCATACTCGATCCGCCGCGCGTCGGTGCCGGTCGCCCAGTTATCGAAGCAATAACCGCGGTATCACCGCGGGCAATCATCTATGTAGCCTGTGACCCAGCAGCGCTGGCTCGAGATACCGCCTACCTCTATGAGATGGATTTTCACTTAAGTGAGATCCGAGCCTTTGATCTATTCCCGATGACTCACCATATTGAATCTGTTGCGCTCTACACCCCGCGTAAGGTATCTTGACGTCAAGATACTTTTCTCAAGAATAGGTGCTCCCAATGAGTAAGAACTCCCTCGGAACCAAGAAGAACCTCACAGTTGCCGGCAAGGAGTTTGAGATCTTCGATATCTCGAAGATCGAGGGAGCGAGCGATCTCCCATTTTCGCTCAAAGTTCTCCTAGAGAACCTACTGCGCACCGAAGATGGCGCAAATATCACCTCCGATCACATCAACGCACTTGCCCAGTGGGATCCATCGGTTGAGACTGATACCGAGATTCAATTTACGCCGGCGCGCGTCGTTATGCAGGACTTCACTGGAGTTCCATGTGTTGTCGATCTCGCCACGATGCGAGAGGCGATTGTCGAGCTTGGGGGAGATCCAGCGAAGGTAAATCCATTGGCGCCAGCTGAGCTCGTTATCGATCACTCAGTTATCGCCGATGTCTTCGGTACCAAGGATTCATTTGAGAAGAACACAGATATTGAGTACGAACGTAATCGCGAGCGTTACCGTTTCTTGCGCTGGGGTCAGGGCGCTTTCGATGAGTTTAAAGTTGTTCCACCTGGAACTGGAATCGTTCACCAAGTAAATATTGAGTACCTAGCTCGTGTTGTTATGACTCGTAACGTTGGCGGAGTTCTGCGCGCTTACCCAGATACCGTTGTCGGCACTGATTCACATACAACGATGGTCAATGGACTCGGCGTCCTCGGTTGGGGAGTCGGTGGAATCGAGGCAGAGGCGGCCCTCCTAGGTCAGCCAGTCTCAATGTTGATTCCTCGCGTCGTAGGTTTCAAACTCAAGGGATCGCTTCCAGTTGGTACTACAGCTACCGATATGGCGCTGGTCATCACTGAGATGTTGCGCAAGCATGGTGTTGTTGGAAAGTTTGTTGAGTTCTATGGTCCAGGTGTATCTGCCGTACCGATGGCCAATCGAACAACAATTGGAAATATGTCACCTGAGTACGGCTCAACCTGTGCAATCTTCCCAATTGATGAAGAGACTCTCCGCTATTTACGTCTTACCGGTCGCAGCGAAGATCAAGTTGCTCTCGTCGAAGAGTATGCGAAGGCGCAGGGGCTCTGGTTTGATCCAAGCGCAACACCTCGCTACTCAGAACATCTTGAGCTCGACCTCTCTACCGTCGTCTCTTCTATTGCTGGTCCAAAGCGCCCGCAAGATCGCATCTCACTTACAGAATCAAAGGCTAAGTTTGAGCAAGTCCTACCTACCTACTTCACAGATAAGACCGGCAAAGAGGCATATCCAGTATCAGTCGGTGAGAAGAAGACAACTATTAAGAATGGCGATGTAGTTATCGCCTCAATCACCTCTTGTACCAATACCTCCAATCCGTCAGTGATGTTGGGAGCTGCGCTTCTAGCTAAGAAGGCGGTTGAGAAGGGGCTCTCGTCAAAGCCATGGGTCAAGACGACTCTCGCGCCAGGTTCTAAAGTTGTTACCGATTATTACGATCGCTCCGGCCTCACGCCATTTATGGAGGCGCTCGGCTTCAACCTCGTTGGATACGGCTGCGTTACCTGTATCGGAAACTCTGGACCGCTACCGGTTGAGATCAGCAAGGCAGTCAACGAGAACGATTTGGCGGTAACCGCCGTCTTATCTGGAAACCGAAACTTTGAAGGCCGAATCAGTCCAGATGTAAAGTTGAACTATCTTGCATCGCCACCGCTTGTAGTTGCATATGCTCTCGCTGGAACCATGGACCATGACTTCGAGCGTGATCCACTTGGTAACGATAAGTCTGGTAATCCAGTCTTCCTCAAAGATATCTGGCCTTCCGCGCAAGAGATCCAGGATGTAATCGATTCTTCAATCTCGTCAGAGATGTTTAAGAAGGATTATGCGAGCGTCTTCGATGGTGACCATCGCTGGAAGTCACTCGATACTCCTTCAGGTAAGACCTTTGAATGGGATCCGCAATCAACCTACGTACGCAAGCCGCCGTACTTTGAAGGAATGCCGGCAGAGCCAACGCCAGTAACCGATATCACTGGAGCGCGTGTTCTTGCCATCCTTGGTGATTCGGTAACTACCGACCACATCTCACCGGCCGGAAATATCAAGGCAGATTCACCTGCCGGAAAATATTTAGAGGCGCATGGTGTAGATCGCAAGGACTTCAACTCCTATGGATCGCGTCGCGGTAATCACGAGGTAATGATTCGCGGAACATTTGCAAACATTCGCCTCAAGAATCTCCTCCTCGATGGCGTTGAGGGTGGCTTCACTCGCAACTTCCTCAACAATGGTGAGCAGACAACGATTTATGATGCTTCAGTTGCCTACCAGAACGCTGGCGTGCCGCTCGTTATTCTTGCCGGTAAAGAGTATGGCTCTGGTTCATCTCGAGATTGGGCAGCCAAGGGAACTGCACTCCTTGGCGTCAGCGCGGTAATCGCTGAGAGCTTTGAGCGAATCCACCGCTCTAACTTGATTGGTATGGGCGTTCTTCCACTCCAATTTATCGATGGCCAGAACCCAGCCTCGCTAGGACTTACCGGTGAAGAGAGCTTCACCATCTCGGGAATTACCGCGCTCAATAACGGTGGTATTCCTAAGGAGGTCCAGGTCACTGCTGGAGATAAGAGCTTTACCGCCAAGGTGAGAATCGATACCCCGGGTGAGGCAGATTACTATCGCCATGGCGGAATCATGCAGTACGTTCTACGTTCTTTGCGCGGGTAACTTACACTTATCTCTATGCTCGAGAAGATTGCAGGTCCGCAAGACCTCAAAGCGCTAGCGCCTGCTCAATTGGCAGAGTTGGCCGATGAGATCCGTGCATTTCTCGTCGAGAAGGTCTCGCGTACCGGCGGCCACTTAGGTCCTAATCTTGGTGTCGTTGAACTGACGATCTCTATCCATCGAACCTTCGATTCGCCTAAAGATGTCATCCTCTTCGATACCGGCCATCAGAGCTATGTTCATAAGATCGTTACCGGAAGAGCGAAGCAATTTGATCGCCTCCGTCAGCGTGGCGGGCTGGCTGGGTATCCGAGCCGGAGCGAATCCGAACACGATGTCATTGAAAATTCGCATGCCTCAACCGCGCTCTCATGGGGCGATGGAATTTCCCGCGGTTTTTCGCTGACTAACCAAGGTGATCGCCATGTTGTAGTTGTGGTTGGTGATGGCGCACTCACCGGTGGCATGTCATGGGAGGCGCTCAACAACATTGCGACCGCCGAGGACCGCAAATTAGTAATTGTTGTCAACGATAACGAACGTTCATATTCACCAACTATCGGTGGTTTAGCGCAGCACCTCTCAACACTTCGAATGACTCAAGGTTATGAGCGATTTCTTGATTGGGGTAAGGAAGTTCTGCAGAAGACCCCTGTGGTAGGGGCGCCAATCTTTGAAACGCTCCATGGGGTTAAGAAGGGCATCAAAGATATTGTTGCGCCACAAGGAATGTTTGAAGATCTTGGCATTAAATACATTGGGCCAATCGATGGCCACGATATAGCCGCTATGGATCGCGCGCTTGAGCAGGCGAAAGAGTTCGGCGAACCGGTAATTGTCCATGTGATTACCGAAAAGGGGCGCGGTTATAGCCCAGCTATCGCCGACGAAGCGGAGAAGTTTCACGCAGTCGGAATTGTCGATCCCGAGACTGGGCTACCGGTAAGTCAGAGCAAACTCTCATGGACCGATGTCTTCGCCTCTGAATTGATCGAAGTTGGTCACGCCCGCCCTGAGGTTGTTGCGATCACCGCTGCAATGTTGGGTCCAACTGGGCTAGATAAGTTCCAACGCGAATTCCCGACGCGAACTATTGATGTCGGTATCGCAGAGCAGCATGCAGTAACAAGCGCTGCCGGCCTTGCATTTACTGGAATTCATCCCGTTGTAGCGGTCTATTCCACCTTCCTTAATCGAGCCTTCGACCAAGTTCTCCTCGATGTTGCGCTCCATAAAGCAGGCGTCACCTTTGTTCTTGATCGTTCAGGTATAACCGGTGACGATGGACCATCACACCATGGCATCTGGGATCTAGCACTTACTGGAATTGTGCCAACGATGGAGGTCGCAGCCCCTCGCGATGGCGCCCGTCTGCGCCAAGCGTTACAAGAGGCGGTGGCTATTAGCGATCGACCAACGTTGATTCGTTTTCCAAAAGGTCCAGTCCAGAGCGATATTCCAGCCTTTGAGAGTCGAGATGGCATCGATATTCTCTATCGTGGTGAGAGCGCAGATGTTCTCTTGGTCAGTATCGGCGCGATGGCGGCGATGGCGGTTGAGGCAGCGTCACAGGCCTACCGTGAAGGTGTTGGCGTCACTGTTATTGATCCTCGCTGGGTCAAGCCGTTGCCGGCTTCGATTGTCACCTTAGCGCGGCGATATAAGAGCATCGTTGTCCTTGAAGATGGCGTGCGACATGGTGGAATCGCGTCGACGCTCTCTGAGATGCTCCGAGATGCGCGAGTAGAGATTGCGATTCATAGCATTGGCGTACCGCTCGAATTTATCGAACACTCTAAGCGCGGTGAGATCCTAGAAGATCTAGGAATCACGGCTCAGAATATTGCGCGAGAGATTGTGGAGTGGAGCTCTACTTCAGAACCGATGCGATTCCCGGAGCATGAAAACGCTGACCGCACACAGACTCGCTAATTCCTTCGCGATCTAAGAACGGCAAGATTCCACCTAGGTGCATCGGCCAGCCAGCGCCGAGTAACATGCAGAGATCGATCTCAGCAGGAGTTGCCACAACGCCTTCATTCAGCATCATCCGCGCCTCTTCTGCTAGCGCCCGAAGAGCGCGTTCGCGAACTTGTTCAGCGGTAGATGGCGTTGATCCCTTATGGATGAGAGCGAGAGCAGCGGGGTTAGGAGCAAAAGTTCCATCTTCGCTCTTAATGTAGAAAGTTTTGACTGCGTCCTTCACCATCGCCTGCATCGTAGGTGAGATGCGATAGCGAGGACCAAGGTTTTCATGGAGCGTCTCTGCTACATGGAGCGCAACACCTGGGCCAACAAGGCCGAGAAGTTCAAATGGCGACATTGGGAAGCCAATAGTGCGCATTGCGTTATCGGCGACAGCTGGATCGGTACCTTCATCTACGGCATCGGTGATCTCGCCCATAAAGCGAGTAAGTAGTCGATTAACAACGAAGCCAGGGGCATCTTTGCAGATAATCATCGTCTTCTTAAGTGCTTTACCGACCTCCACTGCAGTGGCAGTTGTTGCGTCGTCGGTCTTAGATGTGCGCGCAACTTCGAGAAGCGGCATGATCGCAACCGGGTTGAAGAAGTGGAAGCCAACTACTCGCTCTGGGTTCTGCATCCCTTCGCTCATTCGCTCGACTGAGAGCGAGGAGGTATTTGTGGCTAAGACGCACTCGGGGGAGACGATAGATTCGAGTGATTTGAAGAGATCCTGCTTCAGCGATAACTCTTCGAAGATAGCTTCGATAACGAAGTCGCATCCGGCGTAAACGCTCTTATCGGCTGAGCCAGATACGAGCGCAGCTAAACGAGCAGCGCTCTCTGGGTGCATCCGCTTCTTCTCAACCAACTTTGCTAATTCGGCGCGGACCCAAGCAACGCCCTTATCTGCTCGCTCTTGATCGATATCGGTCATAACAACTGGGCACTTGAGATTGCGAACGAGAAGAAGCGCTAACTGAGATGCCATCAAACCTGCACCGACAACGCCGACCTTAGTCACCTTACGAGCAAGGTTTGATTTAGGAGCTCCTTCAACTTTCTTACGTTTCTTCTGAATCATATTGAAGGCGTAGAGCGATGCGCGGAGCGGGTCAGACATAACTAGGTCGGCGAGAGTCTGGTCTTCAGCATCGAAACCTTCACCGTTGCTATTGTGTTGTGCTGCTGCGATGAGTTCGAGCGCTCGACGAGGCGAAGCGATATCTGCTCCGCCAAATTTCTTGGCAGCGGCAGCTCGACCAGTTGCTAGCGCGCTCTCCCAAGTTGGATCGTTTGAATAATCTTTACGTTCGATAGTGCGGCTACCGTTGAGAATCGAGGCGGCAAAGGCGACCGACTTCTCGAGGAAGTCAGCTGGCTCAAAGACGGCATCAACAACACCGAGTCCGAGTGCATCCTTCGCCTTCATCATGGTGTTGTTATTAAGGGCGTTGAGAATAATTACTTGGACCGCCTTCTCTGGTCCAATTAACTTTGGCAGAAGGGTTGCGCCGCCCCAACCTGGAACCAGGCCAAGGAACACCTCAGGGAGAGCGGTAAATGCAGTTGAGGCGAGGGTGCGGTACTTAGAGTGGAGACCGATCTCTAAACCACCGCCGAGCGCGAGGCCGTTGATGAAAGAGAAAGTTGGAATATCAATCTCACCGAGGCGGCGGAAGACATCGTGACCTAACTTGCCGATTGCGAGAGCTTGATCGCGATCAGTAAGGAATGACATCGCACTGAGATCTGCGCCGGCGGCGAAGATAAATGGCTTGCCGGTTATCGCAATCGCCGATGGGCTATGTGAGATGGCCTCGGTGATAGCCGCATCGAGTGAGGCGACCGATTGTGGGCCAAGTGTGTTTGGGCGCGTGTGATCTAGCCCGTTATCGAGAGTAATAAGTGCGAGCGAACCGTTAAAGCCAAATGGAGATAGATCGATATCGCGGACTTTGGCGAGAGTTACAACTTCTTCAGGAGCTCCCTCTGGCAGGGTTAGCGCTGTTGTCATTTACTTTCGACCTCCATTGAAATGTGGGTTCTCCCAAATAACTGTGCCGCCCATACCTAAGCCGATACACATTGTGGTCATGCCATATTGAATCTCTGGGTGGGCTTCAAAGGTTCGACCCAAGTTGATCATAAGTCGCACGCCAGAAGAGGCGAGTGGGTGTCCTACCGCAATGGCGCCGCCATATGGATTGACGCGTGGATCATCATCGGCGATGCCAAAGTGTTCTAAGAAGGCGAGAACTTGAACAGCAAAGGCCTCATTGATCTCAAATGCGCCGATATCTTCAATGGATAGCCCGGCCTTTGCCAACGCCTTATGCGTTGCGGGAACTGGTCCATATCCCATTACCTCTGGCTCGACGCCGGCGAAGGCGAAGGTGACCATCTTCGCTTTGATAGAGAGGCCAAGTTCATTCGCCTTCTCTTCACTGGCAAGGAGCGCGATAGTTGCACCATCATTTATACCTGATGAGTTGCCGGCAGTTACTCGTCCGCCGGGACGAAATGGCGTCTTGAGTCCAGCCAGACCCTCCATAGTGGTTGTTGGTCGAGGTCCCTCATCCACTGAAACTATTGTCCATCCGAGTTCAGCATTCTTCGCCGCTGTCGGAATTAAATCTCGCTGAATCAACCCTGCTTCATATGCTTTCATCGTCTTCATCTGTGAGTTATATGCATATCGGTCGGTGCGCTCTTTAGTGAGAGTAGGGAAGCGGTCATGCAATCTCTCTGCAGTTGCACCCATCGACATTGCATCGGTGTCGACGATCTTCTCTGCTAGAAAACGAGGGTTGGGATCCATCAACTCACCGATTGGGTGGTTTCCCATATGTTCGACGCCACCGGCAAGGCCAAGATCAATTGCGCCCATCGCGATCTGACCAGCGATGCTCGTTGTCGCGGTAAGCGCACCAGCGCACCAGCGGTCGATGGAATATCCAGGAACTGTATTTGGAAGACCAGCCAAGAGCGATGCGCTTCGACCGATATTCATTCCTTGATCACCGGTCTGGGTCGCTGCGGCAATTGCAACATCTTCGATCTGGTCGAGAGCAACCTTTGGATTGCGTTCGAGTAAGCCGCGCATCGCTCTGATAAGTAGATCATCGGCGCGGGTATTTACGAAGGCGTTCCCCGACTTTCCAAAGGGGGTGCGAACGGCATCGACGAGGACGACTGTGCGAGACATCTAGAGCTCCTTGCTCGGGCGGTAAGGCTTTTAGGTTACCCGCCGGTAGCCTAAAACGCTACGAGGTTGCGCTACTTTCTTCGCCACCTTCATCTGACTCTACCGCCTCAGGTAACTCGAGCGCCTCTCTCTCTTCGAGCGCTTTCGCCAAGATTGGTTGAGCGATCTCTATCTGCCAAGGGCGGGCGCCGAGTTCGCGAAGAATTGTGGCGATATCAGCCTCAGCCGGCCTCCGCCAAGCGATCTGGCGAATCAGCTCAGGGGAGAGGAGGTTCTCAACTGGAATCTCGAGCTCGGCCGCCTTAAGCGACATCTCATGGCGAGCATGTGAGAGCGGAATGTAAGCCTCTGGAAATCTATCTCGCCAGAGTTTGATCGGTGGAAGGGCATCGCTCTTGAGGCGAAGCGGAGGTAGCTCATCCTCAGGCAGCTCGAGCGCTGCAGCGATCGCCTTAAGCCAGCGCGGTGTGTTCTCGAACCAACGAGCGCGTAGCCCAATTGGTTTGAGAACTTTCTCTAGATCTCGCTTCGTAAGGATAGGTGCGCTCTCGCAGGAGAGGGCGACCGTTGAGATGGCGAGGTCGGAGAAGATCCTTCCAGGCGAGATATCGAGATGGGCGGCGAGATCATCTCGCGCCTCCCAGAGCGCCTTAACCACCGCCAACTGCTGACGTCGCTTCACCTTATGTATTCCCGTGGTGCGTCGCCATGGATCGATTCGCTTAGGAGAAGGCGGTGCAGCCAATATGGCGGCAAACTCTTCTTGAGCCCATCGCTCTTTGCCCGCTGCTTGGAGAAGTTTCTCAATCTCGCTCTTGAGTTCGATGAGCAACTCCACGTCGAGGGCGGCGTAGTTGAGCCAATCCTCAGGTAGGGGTCGAATCGACCAATCCTGTGCTGAATGTTCCTTTGCCAATCCAATATTGAGTAGCGACTCAACGAGCGCACCGAGACCAACGCGCGGTAAGCCAACTATTCGGCCGGCGAGTTCGGTATCAAATAACTTCTGCGGATTAAGGCCGAGTTCTCGCAAGCACGGTAAATCTTGTGTGCTTGCATGGAGTATTACCTCATCATCCCGCCAGAGATTGTTGAGTTCGGTAAAAAGCGGGTTATCTACTCCAAATGGAATGGGATCTAAGAGATGGAGGCCACCGCCAGTTCGTTTGATTTGAATCAGATATGCACGAGCGCTATACCGATAGCCAGATGCACGTTCGGCATCAACGGCAAATGGTCCGGTACCTGCTGCAAGTTCGCGCAACATCTTTTGGAACCGTTCCTCGGTATCTACCAAATCCGGTAGTCCAGCGTAAGGAGCGGTGAGGAGTTCAGCCACGGCGACGTGCGGCAGAGATTGAAGCTACACCCTCTGCAACTGGTGGAAGACCAGCAACTTCACTAATGAAGTTGCACCAAGCTTGAACATGGGAAAGCAATTCATCGGGTGCGGTCAAGATTGGTGACCACGATGCTCGAATCTCAATCTCGGATTCATCGTGGCGTGCGGATAATTTGCCAAACGAAGCGCTCGATACTCGAGTCACTGTTCCAGATGGCGCGCTATAGAGCGCTTGTGCATCTTGCAAGCTATCGAGAAGCCAGTTCCAACCAACCTCTGGAAGTAGTGGATCTGCCTGCATATCGGAATCAACAGTTGCTCGCATAAAGGTGACGCATCTATATTCACCATCCCAAGTATCTTGTCCGCCTGGTTCATGAAGAACTACAAAGCGACCTGATGCGAGTTCGTCCTCTTGATCTCCAATGAGACCATTTGATAAATCTGCGGTAAATGCAAATGAGTATTGCGCCAACTTCTGTGGCGCAGGAACTTCCTCTAACTCAATCTCAGGGCGAGGAGTAAATTCACGGAGAAGCGCAATCATCTCTTCAAAAGTGAATTTAGGTTTCGCGCTCACTGACTGATTCTAAAGTCGACCCCATCTATTCGCTGGGATGTTGCCCGGGATTGAAGTAGAGTCACGCCGTGGCCACGCTCTTAGCTCTCTTATCGAGCCTTCTATGGGGTAGCGCCGATTATCACGCCGGCAATCTCAGCAAGCGACTACCGACCATGGTAGTACTCGGGATTAATCAAGCTTTCGGCCTCCTCTTCGGAGTTGCCCTCATTCTGATTTCGTCGAGTTGGCTGGCGCCCACACTGAGTAGTGATGGTTACTTCATTAATGGCATCTTTGCTGGTCTTTCGGGCTATGCCGGCCTGCTCTGTCTCTATGCCGGACTCTCAACTGGCCGCATGGGTGTGGTCTCGCCAATTAGTTCGCTGAGCGTTCTGCTTCCACTCTTCTTCGCACTTGTAGTTAAGGGCGATCAACTCTCAACTCCAGTACTGATGGGAGTTTGCGCTGCAGTCATTGGTGGATTCTTGGCGAGTGGTCCAGAGATTTCGCAGGGACTTCCATTGCGACCGGTTCTTCTAGCGCTGGGAGCAGCCCTTGGATTTGGTTCAGCGCTCACCTTTATGGCGATTGGTTCGCAAGAGAGCTCACTGCTGACTATGACCACCATGCGCGCAACCACCTTCTTTATCAGCGTCGGTTACTTTGTAAAGCTTGGCAGTTTTGGTGGCGCAACTAAGCGAGATATTCCGCTTTTGGCGGCGATTGGAATCGCTGACTTCTCAGCCAACTTACTTCTTGGAGTTGCAACTACCAAAGGCTTGGTCTCAATTGCGATAGTACTTGGCTCGCTCTATCCAATCGCAACTGCAGTACTGGCTTATCTCTTCCTCCACGAGCGACTCCACAAAGTTCAGTACCTAGGAATTATTCTTGCCGTTGCTGGTGTCGCCCTTATATCTGCATTTCAGTAATCTGGTGGCATTGATTTCTTGTTCATCAACAATTTCAAAGAGGCTGAAGATCTCGTCAAGATCCAAATAGTGGCCATCACCGGCGATCGGCGTCAATGAAAGCTCGAATTCATCAATAGCGCCAACTCTGGCAAGTGCGAGCAGAAGTTCAATGCCAGCCTCAACTGCAATATCTCCGCCGTGCCGAGTACTTATCTCTTCAACCTTTGTAAGCAAGTTATCTACAGCGCTTACCTGTTGCATAAAGGCATGGGGGAGCGATAGTGGCGCAGAACCACGGGTAAAGACATAGATTGGAACCTTAGAATTCTGATAGTTCTCGCGTACTGCGCTCTCTCTTCCGATGATGATCGCGCTTGCTCTTTGATGGAGCGCCAAGAAGCGCCTCCGATCTTCCATCGTCGAGAGGGGGCGGGAGAAGCCGCCTTTACTGGTTGCGTAATTGCTTCCTGCGACGAGCGTTGCAATGACGGCCATTTCACAAGAATATCTCCGTATAAATGGCAATTCACACCATATTTTCAGCCTCCACGCCTGTGAGAAGTTGAGATAGAGCGCTCAACTTGGCTAGCCTTTCGCAATGATGATTTCCGGCAAGGGGCGATTTGCTA
>JACCDL010676699.1_pt1 | contig 25512 bp, 19 predicted proteins | sample 7441931 | NCBI WGS metagenome assembly JACCDL01 (sample SAMN15323437, study PRJNA562643) | freshwater metagenome | isolation source: river surface water | place: USA:Blue River Watershed | collected 2017-08-16 | reverse complement strand
TCTTATTGGCTCCAGCCTATTCTGAAGTCCTTCCGCGTGACGTCTCTTTAAAGAGTAAGTTTACCCGAAACATTTTGGTCAACACGCCAATCGTTTCAGCTGCCATGGATACCGTTACTGAATCCGCATTGGCTATTTCTATTGCCCAACAAGGAGGCATAGGCGTGATCCACAAGAACATGAGCATCGAAGCGCAGGCCATGGAAGTGCGCAAGGTCAAAAGATCCGAAAGTGGAATGATCATCGACCCAATTACGCTTGCTGAAGATGCACTCGTTAAAGATGCCTTAGCGCTCATGAGAGAATATAGCATCGGTGGTATTCCGGTTGTCAGCGCAGATAAAACGCTCAAAGGCATTTTAACCAACCGCGACCTCCGTTTTGAAAAAAATCTAGACAGACCCGTCACCGAAATCATGACCTCTGAAAATATCATCACCACTGGTGATGGTACTGACCTTTCTACCGCAGAGGTTATTTTGCAACAAAACCGCATTGAAAAACTACCTGTCGTTGATGAACACAACCGCCTTATTGGTTTAATCACTTATCGCGACATCATTAAAGTAAAAGAACACCCAAGCTCTTGTAAAGACCAGTTGGGGCGCTTGCGCGTAGCTGCTGCTGTTGGTGTTACCTATGACACCATGGACCGCGTCAAAGCGCTCGTTGAAGCCGGAGTCGATGCAATCGTCATTGATACTGCTCACGGACACACCAAAGGTGTTGTGGATCAACTAAAGGCTGTAAAAGCGGTTTACCCGCAACTTGAGGTTGTGGTCGGTAACATTGCAACGGCTGAAGCTGCAAAATATTTAGCTGAAGCAGGTGCCGATGCTGTTAAAGTCGGAATTGGCCCGGGTTCTATTTGTACCACTCGTGTCATTGCCGGAGTAGGGGTTCCGCAATTGACGGCTGTCAATGAAGTGGCAAAAGCCTTAGAAGGAACTGGCGTACCAGTTATTGCAGATGGTGGAATCCGTTATACGGGTGATATCGTTAAAGCCATTGCAGCAGGAGCTGATATCGTGATGCTCGGCTCTATGTTTGCAGGTGTTGAAGAATCACCAGGAGAAACCATCATTTATGAAGGTCGTAAATTCAAGTCTTACAGAGGGATGGGTTCATTAGAGGCCATGCAAAAAGGCAGTAAAGACCGCTATTTCCAAGACGCCGAAGACGACATCAAGAAATTAGTGCCAGAAGGTATTTCTGGTAGAGTGCCTTATCGTGGCAAACTCATTGAAGTGATGTTTCAGTTAATTGGCGGGCTCAGAGCCGGAATGGGTTATTGTGGTGCTGCCAACATTGAAAAACTAAAAGGAGCACGCTTCGTGCGTATTACGTCTGCAGGTGTCCGTGAATCGCACCCACACGATGTAACAATTACGCGTGAAGCGCCTAATTATAGTATTAAGTAATTTTAAATAATTTAAATCGAGAATTTTCAAAAGATGAAGCAACTTATTTTAATTACAGTTCTTAGCTGCCTAAGCCTAACAGTCTCAGCTCAAAAAGATCCAGTAGTCATGTCAATTGACGGAAAGCCAGTAACACAAACTGAGTTTCTCCAGATTTACACCAAAAATAATCCTAACCCAAGTTTCGATAAAGATTCTCTGGACCGCTACATGGAACTTTTTCAAGTATTTAAACTTAAAGTCGCTGAGGCGGAGGCATTGGGCTACGATACCATTCCGCGCTTGAAAAAAGAACTTGAAGGTTACAAAAAACAATTGGCACTCCCTTACCTCATTGATTCAGTGCAAAATCAAACGATGGTAACCGAGGCCTATAATCGTACAGCTAATGAGGTCAGATGTTCGCATATCTTAATCAAACTAGATCCTAACGCGAGTCCAAAAGACACTTTAGAAGCATATAATCGCTTACTCGGCTTAAAAGCAAGAATCGAAAAAGGAGAAGACTTCGCTTCTGTTGCAAAATCTAAAAACGGTTCTGAAGATCCTTCTGTTGTCAATAACGGTGGTGATCTCGGCTATTTCACTGCTTTTCAGATGGTTTATCCTTTCGAAGAAAAAGCTTATAATACCCCTGTTGGTCAGGTTTCTGCGCCTTTCAGAACGCGCTTTGGCTATCACATTTTAAAAGTGACTGACAAGCGCCCTGCTCGTGGTACTATTAAGGTGGCCCACATCATGATTGCAACAGGCAGAGAAGCCAGTACCGAGACGCGTCAGAACGCCGAAAAGAAAATCAACGAAATTTATGACAGCCTTGTTGCAGGCGCTGCATGGGATAAAATGGTCAACGCATATTCTGAAGATGCCAATAGCACTAAAAAAGCGGGTGAATTGCCAACTTTTGGCTCAGGTACAAGTCAGCGTATGGTTCTCGAGTTCGAAGACGCAGCTTTTGCACTCAAAGAAGTAGGACAATTCTCTAAGCCTGTTAAAACGCAATATGGTTACCATATCATTAAATTGCTTGAGTGGTCTCCAGTTAAATCTTTCGACGTGATCCGTCGTGAATTGCAAGCCAAAGTCAATAAAGACGAACGCTCCAAAGTGACCCAAGATTCTTTTGTTCAAAAACTCAAAACCCAATACAATTACCAAGATAAGTCTGCTAAAGGTCTTGAGTGGTTTGTCAATAACCTTGACTCCAACTATTATGTCGGAAAATGGAAGGCTACAGAGTTGAAGTCTAATAAAACTCTTTTTGTACTTGGTGGTCAAAAATTCAAACAAAAAGAATTTGCCCAGTACGTTGAGAAGAACTTCAGATCCGTTCGAAAGGACGAGGCGGCAGTTGTCGTGAAACAACTCTACTCACAATGGGAAAAAGCAGCCATTCTTGCTTACGAAGAGTCTTTGTTGCCAGCTAAATATCCTGCATTCAAGGCACTTGTTCAAGAGTACCATGACGGTATCATTCTGTATGAAATCATGCAAGATCAAGTTTGGAATAAAGCGGTGAAAGATACGGCTGGTTTGCGCACCTTTTTCAATGAAAACAGAAATAAATATAGCTGGTCAGAACGCATCAATGCAACTGTTTATGAATGTAAAGACGAGCACATCGCAGTTCAAGTCTATGGCATGTTACTGAAGTCAGACACCATTACTTCTAAAAATGTTATTGAGGTCATTAACAAAGACTCCGAACTGAACCTAAAAGTGCGCATGAACAAATTTGAGTTGAAGCAAACAGCTTATCTCAATAACCGCAACTGGACCCTTGGTCTGAATCCGGTATATTCTTATGAAGGTAAGTGGTATGTCGTTAAAGTTGCCGAAATAATGGCGCCAGCTCCTAAAGAATTTACTGAAGCAAAAGGCTTGGCAACTTCAGATTATCAAGTTTATTTAGAGAAAAAGTGGTTAGATGCGTTACGTTCTAAGCATCAAATCGTCATTAACACTGACGTACTTTACCAACTCGGAAAAAACCAATGATCAAGACTCTTCTTTTTGCTGTAAGCCTCTTTTTGACCCTAACTCATGTTTATGGTCAACCTAAAGTGGTCAATCAAATTGTTGCCCAAGTTGGCGACCACATCATTCTTTTATCGGACCTAGAAACCCAGCGTTTACAGCTCAATGAAAAGGAAAGAGAACAAGCAGGTAAATCTTGTCAAATTCTCGAACAACTTTTAATTGAAGAATTATTAGTCAACCAAGCCCAGATCGATAGCCTTGAAATTTCAGATGAACAAGTTGATGCTGAAATGGAGAACCGCTTGCGTATCATGGAAAACAAAATGGGTGGGCGTGAAAACCTCGAGGCTTTTTATGGCAAGTCAACAATTGCAATTAAAGAAGAGTTTCGTACCATTATTCGCAACAAGATGCTCGCTCAGGAAATGGAGCGCAAGATTACCGGTGATATCTCGGTTACACCAAAAGAGGTAGCAGCTTTTTATCAAACCCTACCTAAAGACAGCATACCTTATATCAACATGAAGTTGAGCTTTCAACAAATCGTTCAGTTCCCTGAACTTACCAAGGATGACAAAAAATTGGCCTATGACCAATTGGTTGACATTCGTAAACAAATTGTTGCAGGTTCAAAATCTTTTGACATGATGGCTAGGCTCAAGTCAATGGACCCAGGAAGTGCTAGTCAAGGAGGTAAAATTCAAGCATCTAAAGGTATGATGGTTCCGCAGTTTGAAGCCACTGTATTTGACCTCAAGCCAGGCGAGGTGTCAGAAATCGTCGAGACGATGTATGGTTATCATATCATCAAATTAATCTCGAGAAAGGGCGATGATTACACTTGTCAGCATATCCTCATTATGCCTGAATACAGTTCCAAAAGTATTTCCATCGCGGCAGCTAGAATGGACACTTGCTATCAAATGCTCAATCGCAATGAAATCACTTGGGACGAAGCCGTAATTCGTTTTTCTAACGACGACGGCACCAAACAAAACAAAGGGGTCCTCACCAATCCGTACACCATGGATATCTATTGGGACATGGAGCAACTCAATGAAATTGACCAGCAAATTTATTTGCTCACTGATGCCCTAGAGAGCGGAGGCATTTCACAACCATCTTTGTATATGGATTTATTCGAGCGCAAACAAGGTATACGTATCGTTCGCCTCCAAAACAGAGTTCCGGCACACCAAGCGAATCTTGAACAAGATTACGCGCTTATAAAGTTAGCTGCCGAGAACGACAAAAAACAAAAAACACTCGATGAATGGGTGCAAACCAAGATTCCTAATGCTTACGTTCGAATAGACGCGGCTTATCAAAATTGCGATTTCAGAGTTAATTGGCAAACCACACCTTAAACCCATGACAGACAAAGAACTCATTGATCAGCTGGTACTCGATTACCAAGCCCTAAAAAAGGAAATCCATCAAGTAATTATTGGTCAAGATGAAGTGGTTGACCAAGTCCTTATTGCCATTTTTTCCCGCGCACACTGCTTATTAGTAGGGGTGCCAGGATTAGCGAAAACGTTACTAGTCAACACCATAGCTCAAACTTTGGGTTTGTCGTTCAATCGCATTCAGTTTACCCCAGATCTCATGCCCTCAGATATTGTGGGTTCGGAAATCCTCGACGAAACCAAACAATTCAAATTCATCAAAGGTCCAATTTTCTCCAATTTAATCTTGGCCGATGAGATCAACAGAACACCGCCAAAAACGCAGGCTGCTTTGCTTGAGGCCATGCAAGAGCGCTCAGTAACCGCTGCCGGAAACACCTATAGTTTACCAGCGCCATTTTTTGTCCTCGCAACGCAAAACCCTATTGAACAAGAAGGAACCTATCCCTTGCCAGAAGCGCAGCTCGACCGCTTTATGTTCAATATTTGGGTCGATTACCCAAGTTATCAAGAGGAACTTGAAATTGTAAAATCAAGCACAGGAGATCGCAAAGTAAGCTTAAAAAACGTACTTACCGAAACTCAAATTTTGGCCTATCAAGACCTCATTCGTCGCATTCCTGTTGCAGAAAATGTGCTCGAATATGCCGTTACGCTTGTTGCTAAAACGCGTCACAACAATCCACTAGCGCCAGAACTCACCAAAAATTTCATTACCTGGGGTGCGGGCCCAAGAGCTTCTCAAAATTTAATCATTGGTGCCAAGTGTCATGCAGCACTTAATGGCAAATATTCACCAGATATTGAAGATGTAAAAGCAGTTGCTAAAGCCATTCTACGTCATCGCTTGGTCAGAAATTACCGTGCAGAAGCGGAAGGTTATTCCATGGATATGATCATTGAATCTTTGTTGTAGATAAGTATTTTTAATACGGCCTGATAACAGTATTTCGTAATTTAGTTGTGTGAAAGCAATCAGTATTTTTCTTCTCGTCTGTTTCACTGCAGTTTTAACACCAAAACATTGGTGGCATCATTGTGGTCATACAGCGCATGGAAAAGAGTCTGCATTGACTTCAAATCAAACCCTTGACGAAAAATGCGCGGTCTGCGATTTATCTTTGAGTGTCTTCACCCGTCCGTCGGACTTTTCATTTTTTGTTATTAAACAAAAGCCGTTTGTTCACGGGCAATTACAGTGTTTACTTATTTCTTTAGATAGCAACACACAATTTCAACTCAGAGCGCCCCCGGTAGTTTAAAGTCTAGACACTTTAATTACTCATTTATCCGCTCTGATTCCCAATGAAAACATTTTTATTTTGGATAAGTACGGGCCTTTGTTTGCCGTACTTTTCCCAACAATCTATACAAGGCAAAGTCCTTGATGCACAAACTAAATTACCAGTTCCCGAGGTTACTGTCTCTTTACCTTCCTTTCAAATTCAAGTAAAGACTAACCTTCAGGGAGAATTTACATTACCCCTTACGTGGTCAGATCCTCAAGTGCTGAGGTTGCGTCATCCTGATTACAAAGTTTTAGATACCTTGATCATAGGGCAAGGGTCCAGCTTGCAATTTGAACTGCGCTTAGGACACATGACCACCGAAGAGATTACCGTGAGCGGTCAGACTGTCTCATTGCGCAATAAAAGCACGGTGCCTATTGAGGTGCGCAGCATTGCTGATTTACAACTGTCCGGAGGGATGAATATCTCTGAATTACTCACCAAAATACCGGGTGTTTATGCCAGTACTTTAGGCAATGGTATTGCCAAACCAGTTATACGCGGCATGCAAGGCATGCGGGTAGTTACGCTCATTAATGGCCTTCGTTTGGAAGGACAGCAATGGGGAGGAGACCACGGTTTAGGGATTGGCGAATTGGCATTAGGTTCAGCTGAACTTATCAAAGGGCCAGCCTCAGTTTTGTACGGTGCTGATGCACTTGGTGGCGTCATCTATTTGGTGGATGAACCTTATGCCAGGATCAATCAGCAAACACTGGATGTGCAACAAAAATGGAATCAAAATACCAATGGTTCTCAAACAAATTTAACCTATAAAAGAAGTCAAGGAAACAAGCGTTTTTTGTTGGCAGGAAGCTATGCCAATCATGCCGATTTTCAATTGCCCAATGGCCTCTATGCTAAGAATTCACGTTTTCATGAGTTGGTTTTAAAAGGTTCATACTCTTGGTTCAAAGAAAATCAGACACATCAGTTCAGATACGCCTTCAATAATACGGTGACAGGCATTCCCGGGCACACCCATGATTCTTTAGCCACGCCATTAAGTTTTCAAGTAGCCACCCAAGGAAGGCGTTATTCTTTACCTGCACAGTTCTTTACCAATCAGTTGGCAAGCTATGAGTTCAAGCGCTTCTGGGCTCGTAACGAGTTTCATTTCTTGGTTGGTCAAACCCTGAATCGACTCGTAGAATACGATGAAAAGGTCACCAAGCCATTCATGGAGATGGATTTATATAATTCTGTTTATCAAGCTAAATGGACTAAAAAATGGTCGGCACAACAACTTATACTTGGAGTTGCAGGTATGCTGCAATTCAATATAAATGCGCCAATTGCTGAAGATGAGCTTTTGCCAAATGCCCTAACTTTTGATCAAGGAATTTTTGGACTCTACAAGTTAGAGCTCTCCAAGCAACATTTGCTGCAATTTGGTTTAAGACAGGATCTCCGTTTTATTCAAACTATGTCTGCAAATCCACTTAAAAAGAGCTACATGAGCCCGAATCTTTCAATGGGTTGGTCATGGCAACCAAAAGAATCTTGGAGTAACCAGCTCAATGTTTCGAGTGCATTTCGGGCACCGCACCTAAGCGAACTTTTGGCCGATGGCTTTCATCACGGTGCTTTGCGTTATGAAATAGGCGATAGTACCTTGAGCCCAGAAAGGAGTTTGCAATTAGATTGGTCTACTGAATTGAGTTCGCAACACGGCAGCATTACCATTAATCCTTTTCATGCTTGGGTCAAAGATTATATTTATTTACAACCCAATGGAACAAGCATCGATGGCATTCCTGTTTTTACCTACGAACAACTAAATTTAGGCCGTTTGTATGGCCTCGACCTCAGTGCACATTACCATCCACATTGGCTGCACGACCTTCATTGGGAGGGTAACTTTTCGTATGTCAACCTTACAAGTACTCAAGACAGCGCTGTTTCCTTATTACCGCCGACACGCTTGCAAAATGAACTCAAATACCAATGGACTTTTAATAGACCGCTAAAAAAAGTTGAGTTGAGCTTGAGCCATCAATGGATTGCTGCTCAAAACAGGGTTGCCTATCAGGAAACGCCGAGTGAAGCCTATCAATTGCTCCATGTAAATATGCGCGTTCATTATGAAAAAAATGGTTCTTGGACGCTCCAAACAGGGGTCAGAAACCTTACCAATACAAACTACATCGATCATTTATCCAGACTTAAAAACATCGGCATGCCAGGGCCTGGTAGGCATTTCTATATTAGTTTAAAATATCAAGTTCAATCATCTGTAAAAAATAAATCATGAAAAAAACAATTTTAAGCGTTTCATTATTTGTGGTGCTCATGACTTCTTGCGCTAAAAATAAATGTGCTGACTGCCATTATGATGCACCTGCTGGCGAAATTGAGATGGGCACTTATTGTGGAGATCAACTCAAGAATTTAGAAGAGTTAGGTACGTATACAGATTCTTTGGGTAACACATATGTAGTACATTGCGGAGAACACTAAGCGCATAACTTTTCAACATTCTCTGTTTTTGTTGATAAGTGCAGTAACTCAAACTTGAGTTTGGCAAGCAATAGCCTTAATTTTATTCAATAGAATCAAGGCTTATGTTTGACGACGAAGACGAGGAATACAACGACAGCAGTTTAAATGAAGATATAGAACACTTTGAGGAGCACTTAAAAGGCAACTCGCTGCGTTTTATTGACAGCGACCGCCTAGAAGGTATTATCGATCATTATCTCATTCAAGGTCAATACAACAAAGCAAAAATTGCAGCCGAATTTGGCATCTATCAATTTGCTTACAATCCTTTATTTCGCTTAAGAAAAGCCCAAGCCCTTGGTGGCATTGGCTTACTCCAAGAAGCCCTCGATCTTGTACAACAACTCGAGCGTCAAGAATTATTTAGTGCAGAATTATTCCTGACTCGTGCCTCTATTCATGCGCAACAACGCGAGCACAAATTAGCCATCAAGTACTTCGAGAAAGCCCTTGAATACTCAGATCCTGCTGAACACGATTACATCTACTTAGATATCGCTATAGAATACGAACGTCTACAACAATATCAAGATGCTATTGATGTGCTGCATCGCGCTTTAAAAACAAACAAGAATAACGAGGCGGCGCTTTATGAATTGGGCCGCTGCTATGATGCCTTAGGCGCAACACAAGCTTCCATTGATGCCTATCTTAAATTCATCGATGAGCAGCCTTACTCAAGTACCGCTTGGTATAACTTAGGGAATGCCTACAGCAAAATTGAAGATTTCGATCGGGCTGTTTGGGCCTATGATTACGCCATTCTCATTAATGAAGAATTTGGGCCAGCACACTTCAATTTAGGGAATGCCTATCTTTCTTTAGAAAAATACCACAAAGCCATTGAGCATTTTGATCTCTGCATGAAACACGACGGCGATGACGCCATGGCACTCTGTTATATCGGCGAAGCTTATGAGCAGCTCAATGAACTTGATTTATCCAAGCACTACTACAAAAAGAGCATCGCCCTAGAGCCGATGCTTCCTGAAGCCTGGTTAGGTCTTGGTATTGTAGAAGATTTACTCGGTTCAACCAAAGAGGGCATTGTCCTGATTCAAAAAGCGCTAGACTACGATCCTGAAAATGCTGGTATCTATCATGTACTTGCCGGAGCCTATGAGAAAATTGAAGCTACAGAAGAAGCCAATTACCATTATCTCAAAAGCCTTGAATTAGGCCCAACTGACGAAGAAGCGCTCAATGATTACATGGCTTTTCTCAGTTCGAGTTCACTGAGCACTGCACAACACTTTATCTTAGACTTTCTAGATAAACACCCTCAAATCATGCAAGCCCAATTACACTTGATCAATCTCAAATGGCAAATGGGTCAGGTACACGAAGCCAAATTTATGTACCTCAACTGTCTTAATCAATCATCAGCACAAGCAAAAAATATTTTTGAAATTAATCCGAAATTGCTCGACGACAGCGATTTCCTACACCTAACAGATGATCTATGAATTTTAAATTAACTTTTATCCCGAAACGTAGTGAAAAACCACGCGAAAAAGGGGTCACCATGATGATGGATAAAGGTCTTGGTTTGCGCGAGACCGAACACTTTATTGAGGCATCGGCACACCTAACCGATCTTGTAAAGTTTGGCTTTGGCACCGCTTTTGTCACTCAAAATCTTGAAGAAAAAATCAAAATGTACCGCGAGGCTGGTCTCAGACCTTATTTTGGTGGTACTTTATTTGAAGCTTTTTATGCGCGTGGCATGTTCAAAGATTACATGCGCTTACTCGATAAATACAACCTTGATCTTGCCGAAATTTCAGATGGCTCGATCATCATACCGCACGATGAAAAGTGCAAATTGATTCATGAAATGTCTCAAACACGTACCGTACTCTCTGAAGTAGGTTCCAAAGATTCAGGTATCCTGATTTCACCTGCCAAATGGGTACGTCTCATGAAAGCTGAACTAGATGCAGGTAGTTGGAAAGTCATTGCTGAAGGAAGAGAAGCAGGCAATGTAGGCGTTTTCAGACCTAACGGCACTGCACACACCATGCTGATCAACCGCATCATCGCTAACGTGAAGCCAGAAGATATTTTGTGGGAGGCTCCTCAAAAAAATCAACAAGTTTGGTTTATCAAATTGTTCGGCGCTGAGGTCAACCTCGGGAATATCGCACCAAACGATGTCATTCCGTTAGAGTGTCTTCGCTTAGGTTTACGTGGCGATACTTTCTTTGACTTCTTACCAAAATCCTATGCTGATCGTCTCAAACAAGTAAACGATGAGTCAGATGAGTTTGAAGATGAACAAGAATAATTCATCAGATCTTTTTCATTCTCAATATCAATTATTAGGTCATAATGGCCCAATTTACGCCTTAAGTCTTCACTCAGACTTCCTTTATTCTGCTTCCTCGGACAAATTGGTGGTGCGCTGGAATTTATTGGAAGGGGTTCAAGATCACTTTGTGGTAAAGACCGAACGCCCTGCTTTTAGTGTTTTGAAGTCTATCCTCAATGACGAACTCATTATTGGCCTAGACGACGGCAGTATTCACGTAATCGATGTCTCGAAAAAGCAAGAAGTGCGCCACCTCAAAGCGCATACTAGCGCTATTTTTTCATTGGCTGAACACCCAACAAATGGTCATCGTTATTCTACCGACGCCGATGGAAATGTATTTATTTGGGATACTTCCTGGAAGCTCGTGTTACAAATGCCCTTAGATTGCGGCAAGATACGCAGTCTTGTACTTAGCCATGATGCCCAATTTTTAGTATTGGCTTGTGCAGACGGCAGCATCAAGGTTTTTGACACCGAGTTTTACAATTTAATCAATGAATGGCCAGCGCATCAAGACGGCTGTACAGCATTGTGTTTTTTACTTGATCAATCATTGCTTAGTGGTGGAAAAGATGCGCATATCCGTCGTTGGCGCTTAGATGGAACTTTATTAAAGGCCTATCCTGCTCACAAGGGAACAATTTATGGTTTGGCTTTGCTTCATAAAGAAAATGCCTACGTAAGTGTTTCAAGAGATAAGTCCATTAAAATTTGGGATGCAACCACGCAGCAGATCATTCAAAAAATTGAAGTTTCAGGCAGGGCTCATCTGCACTCAATCAATGCAGTTCAGGTTTACCAAGATAAATTCATTAGTGCTGGCGACGATAAAAGAATTCATGTTTGGACTAAATAGCTTGAAATAGCGTAATTTTAAGATATGAAATGGGCGCTTCTTTTTTGTTTATGCAACCTGACGCTTTGGGGTCAATTTCAATTCAATTTTGATCACTCCGTTCCTGTCACGGTGGACGGCATTAGCCTGAAGTCACCTTGGGCAGGTGGGCTCAATTCACCGCAATTCTCAAGCCTAGACTACGACTTCGATGGCGATGATGACCTTCTTGTATTTGACCGCAGTTCAGACCAATTGCGTGTCTTCAAATTCAGTTTGCAAAATGGTTTACCTCATTACGAAGTTGATCTAAGAGCACAGCTTTTCTTTCCGCCCAATTTAAGATATCGGGTAACTACCTACGATTACGATCAAGATGGTCGCAAAGACCTATTTTGTTATGCTATTGGTGGCATTCAGGCATACCGGAATATAGGCACACCGGCTCAAGGTTTAGTCTGGCAGGCGTATAGTCCATATTTAGTCTCAAACTATGAGGGCCCGAATTTGAATTTGTATATCAGTGGGGCAGATATCCCAGCTTTGGTAGATGTCGAGGGTGACGGAGATATGGATATTTTGACTTACCATATCAGCGGCGAATATCTACAATACCATCAAAACCAGAGTCAAGAATTGTATGGACATTCAGATTCTTTGATTTTCAAACTGAAGAACCGGTGTTGGGGTGGTTACCGCGAAGATGTTACTAGTAACGCTTTATTTTTAAATGATACCAGTTCATATTGCAATGGAGGAAATGTGGTTGGGCCTCAACTAGGAGAAAACAATACCAATAAAGCACATGCTGGCTCAACAGTACTAGCCCTAGATCTAGATAATTCTGGTGTTCTAGATTTAGTTTTAGGTGATGTTGCATACGGCAATTTAATTAAACTGATCAACGGCGGAAGTGCCCCCAATCAAAATTCTGACATGCTCAGTGCAGATTACAATTTTCCGAGTAATACGACACCTGCCAATGTACAGCTCTTTCCAGCAGCTTATTACCTAGATATAGATGGTGATGCCAAGAAAGACCTACTTGTATCACCGAATGCCAACAACGTTTCTGAAAATGAAAACAGTGTTTGGTTTTACAAAAACCTGAGTAGTAATCAGGGTCCAGTTTTTGCTTTTCAAGATAACGATTGGTTACAAGGTGACATGATTGAACACGGAGCAGGTTCAAGACCTGTACTCGCTGACCTCAATCAAGATGGCTTACTCGATTTATTAGTCGGGAATTTTCATGCTTACAAGCCGGTACTCAACAAGGAGTCCAGGATAGCTTATTATCAAAATATCGGAACAGTAAGCGCGCCTGCTTTCATTTTAGTTGATAACAACTTTCTAGATTTAGCCAATTCAGGTCTTGGCCTTAACTTCATGCCTAGCGTTGGGGACCTCAACAACGACGGTAAACCCGAACTCATCATTGGCCGAGACAACGGTCAGTTGGCCTTGTATCTCAATACTACTACAGGATCCACGCCTTCATTCACTTTGCAAACTTCCATTTTAACGGATGCAAATGGCAGCAGTATTCAGGTGCCAATGTTTGCCAGTCCTCAATTATTTGACTTAAACGAAGACGGAAAACAAGACCTGATCATCGGTTACAAGGGTGGAGGGCTCATTTATTATGAAAACACCGGCAGCACAACTAATCCATTGTTTACTTTGCAAAGTTCAGCGCTCGGATCTATCAATGTAGCGGTTAATGGCCCTGATGGTTTTTCAAATGCCTGGTTCTTTAAATGGCAAGACACCACTTATTTACTTGTTGGGGCTCAAGATGGCCGCATTCATTTTTTTGACAGCATCAGTAATAATATTTTTGGCGCTTACCATGAAATTACAGCCGATCTTGTTGGTTTATCAGCGCAAATTGGGGCTTATGCTTCAGCTAGTGTTGGCAATTTAGATAACGACGCGCATCTCGACTTAATTGTTGGGCAAGATCTTGGCGGGCTCTTTTATCTTGAAGATCAACCAGGTTCAGATTTAGGCCTACAGGACCACCAACAGATTGTTATTCGGGTGTATCCAAATCCGTTTTCTAATAGTTTTTCAGTCCAAATAGATGGCGCTCATGAACTCCGGGCCGGATTGTATGATGTAAATGGTCTGCTTTTAGCTGAATTCGAGTTTCAGCAAGGCCTGCAAACTGTAGCGTTGCCCCAATTGAAAACGGGCATTTACTTCCTCTCTTTTTCAGATGGGCAAGTACTTAAAATGGTCAAGCAGTAAAAAGCGATGAATCCTTTATTTGATGGCTAACTCAAGTAGGGTTTGCCCATTGAGTTCTGCTCTTAATTGATCACCGATCTGAACGGGGCCCACACCTGCAGGGGTTCCGGTAAATAAGAGGTCTCCTGTTTTGAGCGTGATAAACTGAGAAACATAAGCAATGAGCGCATCAATTTGGAAAATAAAATCTTTCGGTGAACCGATTTGTCTGAGCGTTTCATTCTGATAGAAACGAAATTCTAGATTTTGAAAATCGTAGTCTTTGACATTGAGCCATATCGATGATAAAGGCGCACTGTGGTCGAAGCCTTTAGCAGGTTCCCAGGGCAAACCTTTTTCTTTGCACTGCTGTTGGAGGTCACGTGCTGTGAAATCGATACCTAAAGTAAATTGAGAGTAATATTTGTGTGCAAAAGCAGCATCAATGTGTTTACCTACCTTATCAATTTTAATGACGAGTTCACATTCGAAATGTAAATCTTTGGTGAAGTTCGGGTAGTAAAATTCTGCTTCGCGTAACAAGGCAGTATCGGGCTTCAGAAAAAAGAGGGGAACGGTAGGAAGTGCCGCATTCATTTCTTTGGCGTGGTCGGCATAGTTTCTACCGATGCAAATGATTTTCATGGCTTTTTGAATTTATTTTTCAATAATTCAAGTTTGTCTTCAAGGTTGGTTCCAAGCTGTGCGTCTTTGAGTCTTTCAACTTCTTGACGCAATAATTGCTTGGTGTGTAATGGAAAATCTGCCTCGAGCATCCAGCCGTAATAGCCGGGTTCTTCTTTAAGTACGCGCTCAATGGTTTTTCCTTTGTGTTTGCCAAAATTATAACAGAGCATGTTCTGTTCGTTGTAGCAAAGTCTACCTGCATAATCAGCTCTTTGGTTATCGCCGATGGTAGAGAATTTGGCAAGGCCAGCAATATCGTTGCTGAGGTCTTGGTAGCGTTCTGTTTGCGCTTGCAAGATTTCTAATGTGGCAAGCGTGTCGTAAAGCGCATTGTGTGCATTTTCAATGGTCTTGCCACAATAAAATTGATAAGCAGCAGCAAGCGTGCGCTGCTCCATTTTATGAAAGATGTTTTGCACGTCGACGAAGTGTCTGGCACCTAAATCAAAATCAATTCCGGTTCTCAATAATTCTTCAGAAAGTACAGGAATATCAAACTTGTTAGAATTGTATCCAGCGAGGTCGGATTCACCGATGAATTCGATGACTTGAGGCGCTAATTCTTTGAAGGTAGGCGCATTTGCCACCATTTCATTGGTGATGCCGTGGATAGCAGCAATTTCATCAGGGATGTCTTGCTCCGGATTGACCAATTCATTGAAGGTAACGCTTTGTCCATCAGGCAGCATTTTGATGATGGCAATTTGTACAATTCGGTCTTTGGTAATTTGGAGCCCAGTTGTTTCTAAGTCAAAAACACAAAGCGGTCGAATGAGCTGTAAGGGCATCTTAAAGCGTAGTTTCTGGGTCGAAAGCCTCGAGGTAATCGGCTACACGTCTGACAAATTGCCCACCAAGTGCACCATCTACAACGCGGTGGTCATAGGAATGCGACAAGAACATTTTGTGACGAATACCGATGAAGTCACCATCTGGGGTTTCAATGACAGCAGCCACTTTACGGATGGCACCAAGTGCCAAAATAGCAACCTGCGGTTGATTGATAATTGGAGTTCCCATGACGTTTCCGAATGTACCGACGTTAGTAACGGTGTAGGTTCCGCCTTGGATATCTTCTGGCTTTAATTTGTTGTTGCGCGCATTGTTAGCCAATTCATTGACTGTTTTGGCAAGACCCACCAAATTCATGCGGTCTGCATTTTTGATTACGGGAACAATAAGGTTTCCGCTTGGCAAGGCCGCAGCCATTCCGATGTTGATGTCTTTGCGCTTGATGATGTTGGTTCCGGAAACAGAAACGTTGATCATGGGGAAGTCTTTGATAGCTTTGGCAACAGCTTCAATGAAAATAGGGGTGAAGGTGAAGTTTTCTCCTTCGCGTTTTTTGAAGTCGTTTTTGATGCGGTCACGCCATTTAACAATGGTTGTGACGTCAGCCTCGACATAAGATGTAACGTGTGGTGAAACATGAACAGACATCACCATGTGCTCAGCAATGAGCTTGCGCATGCGGTCCATTTCTATGATTTCGTCACCGGCATTTGCAATGACTACAGGCTCTTTAATTTGAATACCTGCAGACGAAGCAGCTGCTGCTGGAGCAGTGCTTGCCGCTGGTGTGGTATTAGGGGTAGTTTGAGCTGCCGGAGCCTGACGTGAATCTAAAAACGCAAGTACGTCTTTTTTAGTAACGCGTCCTTCCTGGCCTGAACCAGCAATTTGAGCGAGTTCAGCAGCACTAATATTTTCTTTTTGGGCAATTGTTCTGACCAATGGCGAATAAAAACGACCATCATTGCTTTTGATTGCAGCCGGAGCTTGTGCTTCAGGCGTGCTTGCTGGTGCAGCCGCTGCCTGAGTTGGGGCAGGAGCAGTGTTGTTGCTTGGGGCAGCAGCTGGTGCGCTAGAGGCGCCAGCACCGTCTGTGGAAAGAATGGCAATGACATCGCCAACCTGAGCTACTTGGTCTTTTTCAAATAAAATTTTGATGAGTGTACCCGCAGCTTCTGAAGGGAGTTCGTTGTCTACTTTGTCGGTAGCTACTTCAACTAATGGTTCGTCAATGGCAACAGCATCGCCGATGTTTTTGAGCCAATTAGTGATGGTTGCTTCGGTGACACTTTCACCCATTTTAGGAAGACGAATTTCTATTTCTGCCATTTTCTGTTAATTGATGTCGTTGATGAGTTGCAAAATTAAGCAATTTTGATCAAAATTAGGAAGCTTGCTGATCGAGTAAGCGATAGTTTTTCAGGATTGACTTAAAGTCTGTTTGGGCACTGTAGTTTTTGGTGTAGCGCAAATTTGCTTCTGGCTGATTATCAGGCTTCCAGTAGTATGGTCTAACGATACTTTTCTTCTGGTATTTGCGATTGAGTTGATCAACTTGAAGACCCACTAGTGTATATTGCGCATTCAACACACCAAAAATATTCCTGAAAAATTGCTGACGTTGTTTGAAAATCCAACACAAAATCGGACTTAAAATGAGTAAAAAGAGCCCGATGAATAGGTCGAAAATGCGCTTGATTCTTTTGTTGGTAGCTTGTTCTAACGCATCAAAGTGCAGCGTGTAGTAGTCACCGGCAGTATCAATTGAATTACTGCCAATTAGATAACTGGTGTCTGGCTGGGCAATTTTGTACTCGAGTTGGGCAGCAGAGGTGGCCACCATGCTACTAATGATTTGCATGCTGCTTAGATCTTTTGCTGAAAAAATAAGTTCATTCAAGCGATGGATTTCAAGCATTTCATCGAGTTGACTATTCTGAATTTGCCCAGTTGCTGTTTGGGTCGCTACTTCAATGTGATGAATGCTTTCAATGTGCGGGTATGTCTGTTCAAGCAAGTTTTTAATCCGTTCAAATTCTGCTTTACCACTCAAAATTCCAAAACGTTTTTTTGGGAAGGCATTGAAGTCTATTTTTCCTTTTTTTATGAGCGTTAAAAGGGCTCTGCTGAAATAAAAAATACCAATAAAGCAAGCTGCTCCGAGCAAAATAAAGAGTCTTGAAAATTGCCATTCCTTTGGTAAAAGTGCATAGAAAGCTAGGATGGCTAAAGTGGCAAAAAAGGTACTTTTCCAGATGCGTTTGGCAGGCGTACCTTTGTCGTAGAGTCCGAGTAACCAAGCGCTGAAAATCCAACAACCAAGGTAAGCAGGCACGAGCCATTGCACCAACCAATCTGGGAACTCAATGTGTTTGACTTTCCATTGTGTAGCTAGCCAAATGAGTAAGACAAGATTGCTTATAAAATCAAAAGCTGGCGCAGCACTTTTACTCACAATTCTTTTCAGTAACGAAAGCCCGGCCCGGAGGTATATTGCGACATGAATGGTAGCAGAAAAGATCTTGGCGTAGCGCTTCGAAAAGTGCTTTTGCGCAAAGATGATCATGGCATTGTAGAAAACAAAAACGTAGTTCAAGGAACCTTTTTTCGTGCTCTCGCCTTTGTAATGAATGATTTTTGTTTCGGCAAAGTAGACCACCTTATAGCCACCTTGTTGGATGCGATACGATAAATCGATGTCTTCACCGTACATGAAAAAAGCTTCGTCGAGCAAGCCCACCTGGCTGAGTGCCTCCGCTCGCATGAACATAAAGGCACCGCACAAGACATCTACCTCATGATTTTCGAGTTCATCGAGATATCCGAGGCTATAACGGTTGAAGAATTTTGATTTTGGAAAAATACGAGAAAGCCCAAAAATCTTGTAAAAAGAAACCTCAGGAGTAGGTAGGCCTCTTTTTGATTCGGGCAAAAATCGTCCTCTGCCATCGAGCATCCTGACACCTAAGGCACCTACCTCTTTATTTTGCTCCATGTATTGAAAACACTTTTCAAAAGTATCTTCCTGAACAACGGTATCTGGGTTCAGTAAAAGCACATATTTACCCTTGCTTTCAAGGATGGCTTGGTTGTTTGCTTTGGAAAAACCAACATTAACTTTGTTGGCAATGAGCTGAACTTGCGGAAATTTAAGTTGCAGCATTTCTTGCGAGCCATCAACACTGTTGTTGTCAACCACAAAAACTTCTGCAGGAATATTTTTTAGAGCGGCATAAACACTATTTAAGCACTGTTCCAAAAAATTGGAAACATTGTAATTGACAATGACAATACTGAGGTCTAGTGTTCGGTTCTCGATCATTTGTAAGCGATACAAGAAATTTCAATGGAAACATCGAGTGGAAGGCGGCTCACTTGAACGGTTTCTCTGGCAGGAGCTACACCGGTAAAATAGGCTGCGTAAACGGTATTCATGGCTTGAAATTCTTCAAGATTTTTCATGAAGATGCTCACTTTTACAACATCATCTTTTGTGAAGCCAGCCTCGTTTAACAAAGCATCAATGTTTTGTAAAACCCGAGAAGTAGCACTTTCGATATTTTCCATTTCGAGCTGCCCGGTCTGAGGATTTAATGGAATTTGGCCGCTGATATAAAGTTGTCGATCCATGAGAATGGCCTGACTGTAAGGGCCAACCGGAGCAGGTGCGTTTGGAATTTGTATGGCTTTTTTCAATGATGACATTTAGAAACAAGGTTTTACTACTTTTGCAAAGTAACAAAAAACAAGCTAGGTGAGGGTTCTTTTGATTGATTTTTATGACTCATTTACCTTCAATCTTGCCCATTATTTGGAGGCTCTTGAAGTGGAACTACTGACCAAGCGCTATGACGAACTTGTTGCGCAAGATTTTTTGGAACTCAATGCCATTGTTTTGTCTCCTGGTCCAGGGCTTCCAAAGGAAAAGCAAGGATTGTTTGATATTCTGACTGAAAATATGGGGAAAATTCCCATTCTTGGCGTTTGTCTGGGCATGCAAGCCCTCGTGGAGCATTTGGGTGGTTCACTTGAAAATCAACGTCAGGTGAAGCACGGTGTTTCAGAACAAATTCAGACGCAAAGTAATAGTTTGCTTTTTAAAAATTTACCGTCTCAATTTGAAGTGGGGCTTTATCATTCCTGGATGGTTAAGTGCCCAGAAGATTGGATCACCGCCCACTCCATGAATGGCGTACCAATGGCTATAGAGTTACCTGCATTAAAAGTCTTTGGCGTTCAATTTCACCCAGAATCCATCATGACGCCGCAAGGAAAAAGAATTCTGCAGAATTTTCTCGATATTTGTTCAGAATGAAGGCTTTACAAATTTTAGTTTTTTGCTTTTTCTGCATCCCTTTTATTGGCAAGGCGCAAAGTTGTACCGGTTATTGGATTACTATAGACGATAACACAGGTCTCAAAAAGTCTGTTGTCGAGTTGTATAAAAAAGATGGTATTTTATATGGTAGAGTTGTCTATATCTATAAAAGAGGAAAAGATGGCCCAAATTCGAAATGCACCGAGTGTGAAGGTGCATTACATAACCAGCCCATCATGAACCTACTGATTTTATCTAAAATGAAATGGGATGGCCAACAGTGGTCTGGCGGTAGCATTCTTGACCCCGACAACGGCAAGTTTTATACTTGCACGATTTGGCTCGATGAAAACCAACCGAATCAATTGCATGTGCGTGGCTATATCGGGCCTTTTTACCGAACACAGAACTGGATCCGAACCAATCAAATCCCAAAAGATTAGCAGAAATTTTGCCGGACCTAAACTTTTTTGTTGAACTTTTGTTACTCAAAAGCGATATCAAACTTCAACAAAATGAAATTATTTCTCCAACTACTCATTTCTACAATTACACTTAGTGTTTTTGCTCAAACTGGGCAATTAAGTGGAAGGCTCCTCAATTCGGCCAACGGCACACCAGTTTCTCCGGCCAAAATCAATATTGTCGAACTGCAACTTTTTAAGGCGGCTGATATAGAGGGTCGTTTTACTTTTGAAGCACTAGCCCCCGGCATTTACACTGTTAAAATTACCGCTCCAGGTTTCGAAGATAAGGTACAATCTGAGGTACTCGTGACCAATGCAAGACCAACAGACCTTCAAATTGATCTCGAAGAAAAAGTGCAGACCTCTAGAGAAGTTAAGGTCAGTGCTGCACCCTTTCAAAGAAAAGCTGAATCACCAAATTCATTGAAAACCTTAAGTGCCACAGAAGTAGAAAGACTTCCTGGTGCAAACCGCGATGTAAGTAAGGTTATTGGTGCTTTGCCAGGCGTTGCTGCCCGAGCTACTTTTAGAAATGACATTATTATCAGAGGTGGTTCACCTGGCGAGAATAAGTTCTACTTGGACGGTATAGAGGTTCCGAATATCAATCACTTTGCTACACAAGGCGCTAGTGGAGGGCCTGTTGGCTTGCTCAATGTCAATTTCATCAAAGAAGTCGAGTTTTATTCAGGGGCTTTTCCTGCCAACAGAGCAAATGGGCTTTCGTCGGTGTTATCTTTTAAGCAGAAAGATGGCAACAAAGACGCCCTCATTACCAATTTTGCACTAGGTTCATCAGATGCTGCCCTTACTTTTGATGGCCCGATCGGAGACAAAGGCGATTTTATTTTTTCTGTCAGGCGCTCTTATTTGCAGTTTCTTTTTGCTGCACTCAAGTTGCCTATTTTACCCACCTACAATGACTATCAGTTTAAATTCAATTTTCAGCTCAATCCAAAAAATAAACTTTCCATTATTGGTTTAGGTGCACTTGATCAATTTGGATTAAATCAGTCAGTTAACGACGGGCTTACTGATACAAATCAAATTCAATACAACAATTTTATTTTGGGTAATTTACCTATGCAGGGCCAGTGGAATTATACCATGGGGGCAGTTTGGCAACATTCCTCTAAGTCCTCTATTCAGACGGTTGTAGTGAGTAGAAACATGCTTAACAATGAAGCCTATCGTTACAAGAATCTCATCGAAGAACCTCAAAATCTTTTACAGAACTATAGCTCTTTTGAAGCGGAAAACAAGTTGCGCTTTGAGCATACTTATTTGAAAAATGGCTGGCGTTTCAATGTAGGTGCCGGTTATGAATTTGCCAAGTACTACAACAGCACCTATCAATTGCTTACCATTTTTGGTCAACCTGATACACTTGACTTTGAATCTGAATTGAATCTCCATAAATTTTCAGCTTTTTCTCAATTGAGCCGAGCATTTTTAAATGAGCGCTTGCGCTTGTCTTTAGGCCTCAGACTAGATGGCACATCTTACAGCGCTCAAATGCGCAATCCTTTCAATCAATTTTCACCAATGATTTCTGCGTCCTATCGACTCACTGAAGATTGGGCAATCAATGCCAATGTGGCACGCTATCATCAGTTGCCGTCCTACACCATTCTGGGGTATCGTTCAGCAAATGGTACTTTGGTCAATCAACAGAATGATCTTAAGTATATCCAAGCCGATCATTTTGTACTGGGGACAGAATACCTATTGAAATGGAATGCAAGAGTTACGCTTGAAGGATTCTTAAAGCAATACAGCAATTATCCATTCTCCTTGAAAGATTCGATTTCTTTAGCAAATATTGGCTCTGACTTTGGGGTTGTTGGCAATGAAGCGGTTAGCTCAAGCTCTTCTGGCCGCAGTTATGGTGCTGAATTTCTTTATCAGCAAAAGCTTTACAAGGGGTTTTATGCAGTGCTCGCCTATACTTGGGTGCGTTCAGAATTCTTGGATAAAAATGACAATTACGTGCCAACTTCATGGGACAGCCGACACATTGTTTCTTTAACAGGAGGTAAGCGCTTTAAAAATGGCTGGGAATTTGGTATGCGCTGGTTGTTTTCAGGCGGTGCGCCTTACACGCCATACGATGTCGCTACATCGAGCTTGATCACCAACTGGAATATCAACGGAGTTGGTTTGCTTGATTACAATCAACTGAACACGCAACGCGAAAGTAGTTTCCATCAACTCAATATTCGTGTAGATAAAAAGCTTTATTTGAAGCAGTTCAATATGAACTTTTATTTTGATGTGCAGAATGTTTATGGCTACAAAGCGCAATTGGCGCCAATTTTATTATTGCAAACCGATGCCAATGGGCAAGGAGTAATTGATCCGAATGATCCAACGCGTTATCAAACAAAGTTCGTCGAGAATGCATCCGGAATTCTTCAGCCTACGCTCGGAATTATTGTAGAATTTGTCACGAAGAAATCAAAATAATAGGTTTTCGCGATTCTTAAAAAAGTGGTATCTTTGCACCCAAATTTATCAATAATGGCAACCAATAGAACTTTTACAATGCTCAAGCCTGATGCAATCGAAAACGGGCACATGGGTAAAATCATCGACATGATTATCAATGCTGGTTTCAGCATCAAAGCAATGAAATATACGCGCTTATCTGAAGAGCAAGCGAAAGCTTTCTATGCAGTACACGCTGAGCGTCCGTTCTACGGAGAGCTTGTTGAGTACATGACAAGCGGGCCGATCGTAGCTGCTATCCTTGAAAAAGAAAATGCAGTTGCTGACTTCCGTGCCTTAATTGGTGCTACAGATCCTGCTGAGGCTGCTGACGGAACAATCCGTAAGGCTTATGCAGAAAGCAAAGGTCGCAATGCCGTTCATGGTTCTGACTCAGACGAGAATGCAGAAATCGAAGGTAAATTCCATTTTACTGCTGCAGAAGTATTTTAATTTCTGTCTGAAATAAAACTTTAAAAGACCGCACTGCGGTCTTTTTGCATTCATAGCCACCCATATTCAATACCTCGCCACATGAGATTCAACGATGCCATCGAAACCCGCAGAACTTTTGGGATTATTTCCCACCCGGATGCCGGAAAAACGACACTCACTGAAAAATTATTGCTTTTCGGAGGAGCCATCCAGACGGCGGGTGCTGTGAAAAACAATAAAATTAAGAAGTCTGCCACCTCTGACTTCATGGAGATTGAAAAGCAACGTGGAATCTCTGTTGCTACATCAGTAATGGCTTTTGGTTACAACGGCAAGCAGATCAACATCTTAGACACACCAGGTCACAAAGACTTCGCCGAAGATACCTTTCGTACGCTAACCGCTGTAGATAGCGTTATACTTGTCATCGACTGCGCCAATGGTGTGGAGGCCCAAACTGAAAGACTCATGGAAGTTTGTCGCATGCGCAATACGCCCGTTATCATTTTTGTCAATAAAATGGACCGCGATGGTAAAGAAGCATTTGATTTGCTCGACGAACTCGAGTCAAAGCTCAATATTCGTGTGCGCCCATTAACTTGGCCTATCGGCATGGGTGATCGCTTTCAGGGAGTTTACAACATTTATCAGCAAGGCCTGAACTTATTTTCAGCAAACAAAACAAAAATTGCTGAGGACGTCCTTTCAATTGCCAATTTAGCAGACCCTCAACTCGATCAAATTATTGGTGAGGCACCTGCCGCTGAACTCAGAGAAGAACTCGACATGATCGAAGGTGTTTACGATGCTTTTGATCGCGAGCGTTATTTGGCTGGTGAGGTGGCGCCCGTATTTTTTGGCTCAGCCGTCAATAACTTCGGCGTAAAAGAATTACTAGATACCTTCTGTGAAATTTCGCCGTCGCCAAGAGGTCGTGAGTCAGATACCCGCATGGTAGAACCCTCCGATGAGCGTTTCAGTGGCTTTGTCTTTAAAATCCATGCCAACCTTGACCCAAAGCACCGCGACCGCATTGCCTTTTTACGCATTGTTTCTGGGCGTTTTGAGCGCAATAAGTTTTATCACCATGTGCGCCTCAATAAAGACATGAAATTTCCGAACCCAACCTCTTTCATGGCTCAAGATAAAAGTGTCATTGACGACGCGTATCCGGGCGATGTCATTGGTTTGTACGATACCGGAAGTTTTAAAATTGGCGATACACTCACCACCGGTGAAAAGATGCTCTATAAAGGCATTCCGTCATTCTCCCCAGAGATTTTCCAAGAACTCGAAAACCTCGATCCGCTCAAGTCCAAACAACTCGACAAGGGTATTCGTCAGCTCATCGATGAAGGAGTAGCACAACTCTTCATCCAACAACCGGGTAACCGAAAAATTGTCGGAACTGTTGGTCAACTCCAATTCGAAGTCATCAATTACCGCCTCATTCATGAATATGGTGCCAATTGTCGTTTCGTCCCAAGAAACTACTACAAAGCCTGCTGGATCACCACCGACAACGATGAGCAATTGGCTTCTTTCAAACGCGCGAAAGGATCTTATTTGGCCCTCGACAAAGACGAAAACCTTGTGTTTTTAGCCGAAACACCTTTCTTGCTTCAAATGGCCGAACAAGATTACCCTGACCTCAAATTCCATCAAACTTCAGCCTTTAAGCTAGAGCAGGCCTAAATTCTTGATGTAAATCAATGGCCAAAAGCTAATTTTGAAATACTTTAGTCAAAAATTAGCACATGAGCTCAAAACTTGAACGCCGATCATTTCTTTCTAGACTTGGCCTAGGGCTAGGTGGTGCTTTATTCATTCCCTTCACTCAATGGGGAAAAACCAAAACGCAAGAAATGCCAAAACTCATTCAAAAAATCAGACCACTCGGTTTTCAATGGGAAACCCTCGATCCATTTTTATTCTGTGTTCACCACGAGGATTACTTTCCGAAGGGCAATGCTCAGTTGGGTCCTGATCCAAAGCATTTTGAAGGCAGACACATGGGCCAAGATTTCATCGTGAAAGATGGTTTTAGAATGTATCATGGCTCCACGGTTCCTGGTTTCCCAGGGCATCCTCACCGTGGTTTTGAAACCATCACTGTTGTAAGAACAGGTTTGGTTGATCACGCTGACAGCATGGGTGCAGCAGGCCGTTACGGCAATGGTGATGTCCAATGGATGACTGCAGGTAAAGGGGTGCAGCATGCTGAAATGTTTCCGTTACTCAATCAAGACAAAGAAAATCCTTTAGAGCTTTTTCAAATTTGGCTCAACTTGCCAAAGCGCAGTAAAATGGTCGAGCCTCATTTTAAAATGTTGTGGGCTGAAAC
>JACCDL010674614.1_pt1 | contig 25532 bp, 25 predicted proteins | sample 7441931 | NCBI WGS metagenome assembly JACCDL01 (sample SAMN15323437, study PRJNA562643) | freshwater metagenome | isolation source: river surface water | place: USA:Blue River Watershed | collected 2017-08-16 | reverse complement strand
ATATTCACAATAGTATAGGAGCATGTTGGAATAGTGAATACTGTTCGCCTACTGGGATAGCAGATCGGAAAAGATGTTATGGATAAAGAGTTCTTAGGCTTAACTGCAATTATCACTGGCGCTGGATCTGGTATTGGTCTGGAGGTTGCAAAAGGATTGAAAGAACGTGGGGCCACGGTATTTGGCTTTGATATTAATCAAGGTGAAATGGCCTCTTATGCAACTTTTATTAAGTGCGATATTGGGGACGCAACATCTGTTGAAAACGCATTTGCTGAGTTTAAGAGGTCGAGTAAAAATTTAGATATCTTGGTTAATAATGCTGGAATAGGATCGCTGACAACTGTTGAGCATGAAACTGATGAGGTTTGGCATAAAGTTCTGAATGTGAATGTAGTGGGAACGGCAAGAGTTTCAAGACATGCAATTCCATTGCTTCGAGCCAGTAAGTCAGCTGCAATTGTAAACACCGCATCAATTGCTGCAACTGATGGAATTCCAAATCGAGCTGCCTATAGTGCTTCTAAGGGAGCGGTAATGACATTAACTTTGGCAATGGCCACAGATCACCTTGCAGATGGAATTAGAGTAAATGCGGTAAACCCTGCAACTGCAGATACACCTTGGGTTAAGAGATTGCTTGATCAATCCGCAGATGCCAAAGCTGCTCGAACTGCACTTGAGGCAAGACAGCCAATGGGCAGGTTGGTCTCCCCTACTGAGATTGCCAATGCAATTATATTTTTAGCAAGTCCATTACAAGCATCCATTACTGGTACAGCGATAAGTGTTGATGGTGGCATGCACTCACTTAGGATTCCTAAGTAATGAATCCATTAAATAATTACCGATTTGGTTCATATGCAATTTTGGCAATGGGGTTAATCAATCTTCGCTATCAAACTGGCAGTGAGCAAAATCTTGCGAAAAGTTTGGTGTTGATTATTTCTGGCGGATTAGTTTTTTTACTTACCTTTATTCCATCTTTGAAGGGTTTTTTAATTAAGAAATTAACTCAAAAGACAGCTTTGGTTTTGCTATTGGCACTAATTGCATATGGCTTATTAGTATAAATAAATGGATCTAGATCAAATCAAATCACGTTGGAATGAAGTATTAGATCTACTGCTGGAAAGGGATCGAATTACCTGGCTGGCATTTTTTGATGCCAGATTGGTTTCTTATGAAAACAACCAATTAACCTTAGATTTTGCTGATAGTCAGAAGTTTGCAAACCCACATGATTTTAAAAAAACTCGTAATCCTTCCCACACTCAAGCCTTAAATGATGCGATTAAATCAGTTTTAGGGATCTCACCCACAATAATAGAGCGGTGAGAAAGTTAGCTGCAGCAGTAATAGCACTTGTTGTTTGTTTGGGATTAGTTCCTGCCGCAAGTGGTGCAACTGCAAAAACTACAATCTCATTTAATGTTGAGAGCACACCAAATGCTGGTGAATCATTGGTTACATTTTATGGGCTGGTAAAGCCAGCAGCTAAAGCAAGGGTAAGTATTCAAAGCTTTGATGGAATTGCTTGGAAAGAGACTCCACTTAAAACCACTGCCTCCGCGGTAGGTTCTTGGCGTATAACCACAGTTGCTACTGCTATTAAAGCTGAAGGTCAATACCGTGCCACTGTTTTAGTTGGAAAGAAAAAGACAATTTCAAAGCCTGCTAATTTCAAGGTTGATAACTCAAAAACATTTGCAAGCAACAACGCGCTTTTTATTACTGAGGCAACAAGTAAATTAACTGGTGGAAGAATAAAAGGTTCAGATATCAGTAGATGGCAACATCCAAATGATCAGCCGATTGATTTTAAGAAGAAGTTTGATGCTGGCATGCGCTTTGTGATTATCAAAGGTTCAGATTCACAAGAAAAAGCCGACCAAACAACTATGAAATGGCTAGTTGGAGATCGTGCTGCAGCCCAAGCTGCCGGTCTTTACACCGGTATGTACCACTTTGCTTACTTACCAAATAGCGAGGATCGAGATTACATTATTCGCGATGCCAAGGCGCAGGCACAAAAAGTAATTTGGCGATTAGCCTCATTAGGTGGATATAACGAGAGAGATTTACCAGTAGCACTTGATTTAGAGACTAACTGTGTCAAAAAAATTGGCAGCAATTGTGTGAAGACTATGCCACGAAAATTAGTAACTTTATGGGCAGAGACCTGGTTACAAACTGTTGAAGAAAAAACTGGTCGCAAACCATTTCTTTACTCTTATGCTCAGTTTCTAGAGATGGCAATGGAGCGAAGTGAAATCTTGCGCCAATATCCACTTTGGCTTGCCCATTATGGAATAAATCCTGCTGATCCAATTGCCCAACCTGGACAGCGAACAAATATTGGCTGCTTTGTTCACTCTTGGAGCACGGCAAACTGCTCATCACAATGGCAAATTTGGCAGTACTCATCATGTGGTATTGGAAAAAAATATGGAGTACCAAGCTCTAGATTAGATCTAAATGTGTTTCGAGGAACGCCAGATCAATTTATGTCTCTTATCAAAGGTAGATGGGAGCCAGAGGCAGCTGACATGATGCCGGTTAATGAGCCAACTCGAATGAATCTAATCTCAACTACAAGCACTGATACCAATAAGCCGGTAGTTGTAAATATTGAAGTTTTTAGAAGTATCGGAACACCAGTTGTTACCGGCACAGTGGTATTTAGGCCAACAGACAAAAATATTAAGGTGAAAAAACAAACCCCGGTTCGCTCCGCGAGCGGCAGGTGGGAGTTAAGCATTGAAGGCCTTCCTGCTGGGGTAACAGCCGGAACCTTAAATTATGTAGATATCTCAAAGACTCATGCTGATAATGAAATTCCATTTACCATCAACCTGATGCAAGGTCCAGAATTACCAAAACCAACACCAACCCCAAAGCCTTCGGTGACAAAAAAACCAACAGATAGCTGCGCTAAACAAATAAAGCATTAATTATTTGCACTACGCTTAACCCATTATGGCCAAAGAGTTATCGGGTGGAGTTTTTCGATCTGATTTAAAGCTTTCCGATCAGCGGGATATCTATTACTACGATAGTAAAAAAGTTGAACGAAGCGCAGTTGATAAGCGTGATGACAAAGCACAACCAGGTATTGGCCACCTTCGCTTTGATCCATTAGTAAATGAGTGGGTGGCGGTGGCATCACACAGACAACACCGAGTATTTCTGCCACCAAAGGAGCTTTGCCCATTATGTGTCTCTAGTGATGATAAATTAACTGAGATTCCAGATAGTAATTATGAGGTAGTAGTTTTTACCAATCGCTCACCTGCCTTAACTTCGCCAGGTAGTAATTGGCAGCTACCTGCAGTTGCAGGTTTTGATACCCCAAATGCAGATGCTGCTGGTGCTTGTGAGGTTGTTTGTTACACCCAAGATCATGGTGCAACCTTTGCCCAACTTAGTACTGGGCAGATCAGAACTGTTTTAGAGGCTTGGAAGGATCGAGATGCTCAGTTATCAAAACTTTCCTATATTGAGTATGTATTTCCATTTGAAAACCGAGGTGAAGAGGTTGGTGTAACACTCTCCCATCCCCATGGTCAGATCTATGCCTACTCATTTGTTCCACCACGAGTAGAAAAGATGTTGCAGGCTGCTTCCTCACACCTTGCTAAAACTGGCAGAGTCTTACTAGATGATGTAATTGCCAGAGAGATTAAAGATAAAAAGCGGATCATTTGTGAAAACGGTGAATGGATTGCATTTGTCCCATATGCGGCTAGGTATCCATTTGAAATTCATATTGCGCCAAAACGGACAGTGGCAAGCATTAGTGAGCTAGATGAAAATCAAAGCCAACTCTTTCCAGCAATCGCTAAAGAGGCGTTAACTAGGTTAGATGGTGTATTTGGAATTGAAATGGCATATATCGCCTCTTGGTATCAAGCGCCGGTAAAAGTGGGGCGAGATAGCATGCGTTTGCATTGGCAGATCGTTTCAGTCAGGCGCCAACCTGGAAAGTTAAAGTACCTATCAGGCTCTGAGTCTGCAATGGGTGCTTTTATTATGGATTTAGAGCCAGAGCAATCAGCCAAGCAATTGCAAGAGGTTAAGTACTAATCAACTGGGGTAATAGAAATTACCTCAACTCCGCCAATTGAGGTTAAAACATTAACTAAATCAGTTGGATCACTACCTGGCACTGCAATTGTTATGTCATCAATACCGCGACCATTTTCACTTCGCAACACAACAAGTCCGCGAATATCGCCACCGGCAAAGCCAATCGCTGATGCCACCGCACCAAGAGAACCTGGGCGGTCAGGCAGAGACACCTGAACTCTAAATAGGGCCATGCTCCCTGACTTGGACTCGAACCAAGAACCTGCCGGTTAACAGCCGGCTGCTCTGCCAATTGAGCTATCAGGGAAAAATCAATCTAATTAAAGATTGGTGAGGGCAAATAGTAGCGAAAAATTAAAGCCACTTGAAACCCACGCCTAATTTATTCGCTTTTTAACTCTCCCCTAGTGCTAACTCCTTTTGCACCCGTCTGGCTGCCTCCATACCAACTAACTGTGTGAAAATCTCTTGATACTGCGCATCATTTTCTACTGGGTTTAAACGTTGCAAAGTGGATTTAATCTCAGCGATCGATCTACTCAGCGCTACCTCGCGCAACCTGGCAAAGATGCTAGTGATATAACGATCTGATACCTCACCATCTGTTCTGATTGGCTCCACTGTTAACTCAGTAATCAATGCCTTGAGCTCTTGTGAATCTGCCTTTTCAATTAACTCTTGAATATTAAACTCACTTTGATTATCAATTAAAGAGCGAAGTTGATTATAAAGAGCAAATGAGAAGGCGCTCGGCTCTAAATCCACCCAACTATGGGAGAGAGTTGGTAGTTGTAATCTGACCTTTAATACCTCACGCTCTAGTACTAAAACTGGATCAGTTAGATTTACTCGTTTGTCACTTGCAGTAGTAGTAGCACTACCACTCTTCTTTACTGCAGTTGAAACAATATCAACCTCCATTCCCAGCCAGCCGGCAAGTAAGCGGACATACTCTGGCCGCAATGAGGCATCTCTTATTTTGCCAATTAATGGTGCAACCTGGTTTAGGGCATTAACTCTGCCTTCAGCGGAAGTAATATCGTAATTTGCAATCACAGATTTAATCGCAAACTCAAATAATGGCACCCTTCTTGCTACTAAATTTCTAACCGCATCATCACCATGGGCCTGACGCAATTCACATGGATCCATGCCACTTGGTTCAACTGCAACAAATGTTTGAGCTACAAACTTTTGATCATCTTCAAATGCCCTAAGTGCTGCCTTTTGACCTGCTGCATCGCCATCAAAGGTGAAGATCACCTCTCCCCTAAATGCATCGGCATCCATTAATAATCTTCTAATTATTCGAATATGTTCATCGCCAAATGCTGTGCCACAGGTGGCAACTGCGGTGGTAACTCCAGCCAAGTGGGCTGCCATAACATCGGTATAACCTTCAACAATTACAACTTGACGATTTTTTGCAATCTCTTTCTTTGCTATATCTAAGCCATACAAAATCTGATTCTTTTTATAAACTGGAGTCTCTGGTGAGTTCAAATACTTCGGCCCGGTATCAACCTCATCACTTGCAAGTTTTCTAGCACCGAAACCAACCACATCTCCTGAGATATCTTTTACCGGCCAAATCAATCGATTGCGATATCGATCAATCATTCCCTTACTTCCCTCTTTTACTAATCCAGCAAGATTTAACTCCTCATCGGTAAAGCCTTTTGCCTTTAGATTTTTGTAAAGCCCATCCCACTCATCTGGGGCATAACCAACATTAAAACTCTTTGCTGCATCTCTATCAAAACCTCTCTTTGTTAAAAAATCTCGCCCATGTTGGGCAGCAGGTAGTTGTAACTGCTCCTGATAAAAGATGGCAGCTGCAGTATTTGCCGCTACCAATCTAGATCGATTAATTGATGGTCCAGTATTTGCACCACCTGCTTCATACCGCAGTGTGTAACCAATTCGATCGGCTAGCCGCTCAACAGTTTCAGTGAAGGTTAGGTGCTCTAACTTCATGATAAATGCAATTACATCCCCACCCACCTGACAGCCAAAGCAGTGGAAAAAACCTTTACTTGGAGTTACGTGAAATGAGGGACTCTTTTCATCATGAAATGGACACAATCCTTTTTTCTGACCGCCACCAGCACTTTTAAGTTGAACATAATCGCCAACTACATCATCGATAGGTGAATGATCTCGGATGTAAGTGACATCCTCATCTTTAATCCGGCCGGCCATACTTCCTATCCTAGTTTCAAATGCGACAAGTGAAATTAACCCCTGTTAACAAGGCGATTGTGCAGGGTTATGGCTCCTGGATCAGTCAAAGATGCCACTTGATCAATTACTACCCGAAGCCTTGCCTGATCACTTTGTGCACGCTGCCAATCTTGCAGGAAAAAACTCTCTAAGGTGTTTGGCGCACTAGCCAAAATAGCCTCCACCAACTGGGTAAGAATCTTTTGTTGCTCGGCGTATCTAATCTGTGATTCAGCAGCATTAATAACGTAGTGACCAGCCATAGATTTAAGTAATGCAACCTCAACTCGAGCAGCTCTTGGAACAACCAAATTTGCGTTATATCTAGTTAAATCTCCATCACCATATTTTTCTTGAGTTGCCACCTCCGCTGCTTGCGCAAATCTGCCAATTAATTGGCTGGCTAGATCCTTTAGCCGAGCAAGTGAGCGATGAGTGCCATCGTAATATCGTGGCCAGCAGGATAATTTCTGAAGAGCGTTCAAAGCGCTCTGCATTTCACTCTCAGTAATATCAGCTAAGTACATCTGCTGGGCAACTTTAAATAATTTTGGTAAATCATCACTTAATTGATCTAACTTAATTTGACCAGAGACTAATGAGTCCTCTAAATCATGAACACTATAGGCAATATCATCTGACCAATCCATAATCTGGGCCTCCATTGAGCTCTTGCCAGAGTCAACACCTTGCCGATACCAACTAAAGATCTCTAGATCATCTTCATATACGCCAAACTTTTTCGCATTAACCGCACGTGTCCAGGGATACTTTGTAGCAGCATCTAGTGATGCTCTAGTTAAATTCAAACCAATTGATTTGCCATCTGGCAATACCGTCTTTGCCTCTAATCTAATTAGCAATCTAAGACTTTGAGCATTTCCTTCAAATCCACCACAGGATTGCGCAATTTGATTAAGTGCCTCTTCGCCGTTGTGACCAAATGGTGGATGACCAATGTCATGAGCAAGGCATGCTCCCTCCATTAAATCAGGATCAGCTCCAAGGGCAGCTCCTAATTCACGACCAACCTGTGCGCACTCAAGAGAGTGAGAAAGTCTGGTTCTTGGAAAATCAGTTGCCCATGGAACTGCCACTTGAGTTTTTGCTGCCAATCTTCGAAGTGCAAATGAGTGGATGATTCGAGCGCGATCTCTTGCAAACTCAGTTCGACCACCACGTTTTGCAGGCTCATCTAAAAATCTTGCGCGATCAAAATCTGAGTAGGCAGGATGTTCTTTGGCTGCTCTGATTACCATTTAGTAATCCTATCTGCCCCTGCCTTACTTAGAAATTGCACTTAACCTACTTAAGCTTTTTTGCCAGAGTTAAATTTAGGCAGATGTAAATCAAAGTAAATTGAAATGATTCGAGTGATCACCACAATAGCTGCCCCTGCTAGGGCAGAGATTGTTATATTCACCTCAAGTTGATACAGGCTGACAAATGTAATTGCCCCCATTAATGATGATGTACCGATAGTTTCTCGATGAAGTAGAACTGGTTCAACCTGGCACAAAACATCACGAAGTAATCCACCAGTTACAGCTGTTATTACCCCCAAAATTATCGCTGCCAACCATGGAACATCTTGTTTGAAGGCAAGGTATGAACCTGAGATGGTGGCAATGGCTAAACCAAAGGTGTCCATCACAAGTAAGGTTTTTCCAATTCGAGTAACTCTTCTAAAAACCAAAGTAATTACTACAGCACTTAACACTGCAATAGTAATTCCAGGATCACTTATCCAAACAGGTTTTAATCCTAGAAATACATTTCTTAATGTGCCACCTGAGACTGATGCAACTGCAGCGATAAAGGCAATACCGCCACAATCTAATCCCTTATCAGCTGCAATTCGGGCACCAACCAATGCAAAAACTAATGTAGAAAGTAGATCTAAGACCGGTAGTAACTCCATGGCTTAAGGGTATAGATTTGTTGAGATTAATCGATCACTTAACTTAATTCCAAGCCGGCCAACTGTTATATATGCCAAATATGCCCCACTCTCCCGGGCTAAATACTTATACCCAGAGTTTGTAACTGAAGCTGGGCCAGTTTCAACTGGCGCACAAGATGGGATAAGTCCTAAATCTTTAGCCATTTTCATAGATCTATAACAGTGGTAAGGATCGGTGACTATTACAACAGAGGTTAACTTCGCCTTTTTCATAGCCTGGGCATAAGCTTTTGTACTCTCTAAGGTATCGCGCCCCTTTGCAATTGATGAGATATTTGATCGTTTAACACCATTTTCAATTAACCAAGCTCTACTAGCTGCTGCCTCAGTTGTTCTATCTCCTGGTGCGCCAGAGCCAACGGTATAAATTTTTGGCGCAAATCCTGCTTTATAAATTTTTAAACTCTCTGTCAATCTAGATTGCAAGATCTCACTTGGCCGGCCATCAAATTGGGCAGCTCCCATTACTAAAATTACATCAGATTTAACTGGCGTTGAGTTTCTTGCTGAGTACCAAATGCTTCCTGCTACATACAATGGGATAACAATAATTAAAAGCAATACAAATGAGATTAACCTTCGGATAAATTTAAAGATAAACAATTACTTCAGCCACCTGAAATTGCATCATCAATTGAAATGGTGGCAAACTCATCTGGATCATTTAACCAACCATCTGGCAGCTTTACCTCCCGGCCATGGCTAGTTCTGCCCCGTGGTCCATCGCCAACTGCCTGCGGATATGGCTGATCTTCAACTTGCGATAACAACTGCTGCATTTGCTCTAATGATTCAACCATGCCAAGAGATGCTCGTACCTGTCGTGGTACTGAAAAACCCTTTAAATACCAGGCCATATGCTTTCTAATATCGCGCATTGCCCGATCCTCATTTTCAAAGTACTCAATTAACAACTGGCCATGGCGAATCATTATTTCGCGTACCTTGTATAAATTTGGATTTACTCGCTTATTTTCTCCATTAATTGCACTTACTAAATCGGCAAATAACCAGGGCCGGCCTAAACATCCTCTGCCAACTACCACTCCAGCACAACCAGTTTGATCAATCATTTTTACTGCATCCTCACCAGACCAGATATCACCATTTCCAAGTACTGGCACATCAGTATCTGATAAGTGTTCAACTAACTCGGTAATTTTATTCCAATCAGATCTACCCTCATATAACTGAGCAGCAGTTCTAGCATGGAGAGCAACCCAAGTTACGCCCAGATCTGCAGCTGATTTTGCTGACTCTAAAAAGGTTTGATGATCTGAGTCAATACCTACTCGCATTTTTACAGTTACTGGAATTCCATACTTACTTGCACTCTTTACCGCTGAATCTACAATTGCAGAAAATAATTTGCGTTTATATGGCAGGGCAGCACCGCCACCACGACGAGTTACTTTAGGAACTGGACAACCAAAATTTAAATCTATGTGATCTGCCAAATCCTCATTTCCTAATAAATCAACAGCTTTTCCTAAAACAATTGGATCAACTGCATAGAGTTGAATAGATCTTGGGCTCTCACCAACTCCTGGCTTTATTAATCTAAAGGTTTCCTCCCGCCTTTCAATCAAGGCTCGAGCTGTGACCATCTCCGATACAAAAAGACCTGCTCCTTGTTCTCTGCATAATCGTCGAAAGGCAGCATTTGTTATTCCTGCCATTGGGGCAAGCACTACCGGCGTACTTAGTACTACCTGATTATTTTCAAATCTGCCATTAGAAATTGGCAGGGTAAGTGGCTTAACCTTTGTTAACAATTAACAGCCTAATAATTTAGTAGCAAGATAATTTTGAACTTGATCAATTCCGATTCGAGATTGAGCCATACTGTCACGCTCTCGAATAGTTACCGCTTGATCATCAAGGCTTTCAAAATCAATAGTGATACAAAATGGTGTACCAATCTCATCTTGGCGGCGATAACGTCTGCCAATCGCACCAGCATCATCAAAATCCACATTCCAATGCTTGCGCAAAGAAGTAGCTAAATCCTTAGCTTTTGGCGATAGATCTGCATTTCTAGATAGTGGCAAAACCCCAATCTTTACTGGGGCTAATCGATAATCTAACTTCATTAACGCCCGCTTTTCCATCTCACCCTTTGAGTTTGGTGCCTCATCCTCGGTGTAGGCATCTAACATAAATGTAAGTGCGCACCTATCAACACCAGCCGCTGGTTCAATTACATAAGGTGTCCAACGCTCATTTTTTTCTTGATCAAACCAGGTTAGGTTTTCACCAGATGCTCTGGAGTGAGATTTCAAATCAAAATCAGTTCGATTAGCAATTCCCTCCAACTCACCCCACTCAGTTCCGGCAAACTCAAACTTATACTCAATATCAGCTGTTCGCTTTGAATAATGTGAAAGCTTTTCTTTTGGGTGCTCAAAGATACGAAGTCGATCTGGATTTATTCCTAGATCTTTATACCAAGCCAATCTGGTATCAATCCAGTATTGATGCCACTCTTCATCTGTTCCTGGAACAACAAAAAACTCCATCTCCATCTGTTCAAACTCACGGGTTCTAAAAATAAAGTTTCCTGGGGTAATCTCATTTCTAAATGATTTACCAATCTGGCCAATACCAAATGGTGGTTTCTTACGCGAAGTTGATGCCACATTATCAAAGTTAATAAAGATTCCTTGCGCAGTCTCTGGTCGCAAATATGCCAAACCAGATTCATCCTCAACCGGTCCAAGATAGGTTTTAAGAAGTCCAGAGAATTGTTTAGGAGCGGTGAACTTTCCTTTGGTGCCACAATTTGGGCAGTTAATCTCTACAAGTGAGGCAGCTTTTTTCTTATGTTTATTTTCATAAGCCTCCTCTAAATGATCTGCACGGTATCGTTTATGACAACTTGTGCACTCAGTTAATGGATCAGAGAAGGTTTCAACATGACCGGAGGCCTGCCAAACCTCGCGAGCTAAAATTACGCAGGAATCTAAACCGACTACATCATCTCTGCCTTGCACCATAGATTTCCACCACTGGCGCTTAATATTATTTTTTAACTCAACTCCAAGTGGACCGTAATCCCAGGAGGCACGAAGTCCGCCATAAATTTCAGATGAGGGGTAAACAAAACCACGCCTCTTGGCTAAGGAAACTATTGTCTCTAAACGATCTTGGGCCATTTGATTCTCCATCCGGCTGGCTGTCGGCGGCTTACTAGTTGCTTAAGTGTAGGGGCAAGGCTTATCTATCTAGCCAAAGGCAAGGGTTATGGGCCGATCTAGGCTTGCGGGAAATGATATTGATAATCATTATCATTTATGGTACTTTGCATTTTATGAACATAGCCATCGCTTTAGCCGCCGCCACCGCAGTAGCAACTGCCCTTGGCGGGGTACTCGCACTTAGAGCTCGTGATCGTCTACACCTAGTTTTAGGTTTAGCTGCAGGTTTACTACTTGGTCTAGTTGCCTTTGATCTTCTACCTGAAGTTTTTGAAATGTCCTCTGACACCTTCTTAGGTGCACAAAGTGTTTCAGTGGCATTAATCGGCGGTTTTTTGCTACTTCATCTTTATGAGAAGTTTTTTGGCTCCCATGAGCCAGCTGAATCAGATTATGGTCATGATCATAAGCACACAGCAAATCTCACCGGCACCGTTGGTGCCTTGGCGATGGGTTTACATGTATTTCTAGATGGTTTGGCATTGGGTGTGGCATTTTCAATTGATGAAAGATTAGGAATCGCAGTATTTGTAGCTCTGCTTGTCCATGCATTTAGTGATGGCCTAAACACCGTTGCCATGCTAGTAAAGACAAATAAGTGGAGCAAGAAAGGCGTTTGGCTACTAGGTGTTGATTCAATTGCTCGAGTTAGCGGGGCGGCAATTGGTTCAACTTTGGCACTTTCTGAAAATGTTACCGCTTTGTACTTAGCAGCATTTTCTGGAATTGTAATTTACATAGCAACTAGCCACATCTTGCCTGAGGCGCATGCCAGACACTCATCTCGTTGGACATTAGCTGCCACAGTGGTTGGAGTTGGCATCATGTGGGCATTAGTTAGCCAACTTGAAGCAGTTCATGTGCATGGCCATGATGATGCTAATTCGCAGATTCACCAGGAAGAGGGTGTGCATGAAGAAGATCATGCTCATCAGGAAGATCCCCACGAAGAAGAGCATGATCATGCTGAAGAAGGTAAGTAATGTCTAAGGATCAAGCATTATTAAATAAATCTGAGGTTAAGGTAATTGGTGCGCTAAAGCGTGCCGGTAAATTTGCTAGCGCTCAATCGGTTTATCAATTACTTCGAAAAGATGGAGAATCAACTGGACTGGCAACGGTTTATCGTACACTGCAAAAAGCTGCTGCCAGAAATACAGTTGATGTCTTGCGCAAAGATGATGGTGAGGCGCTCTATCGTTTTTGTGAAACTGGACATCACCACCACTTGGTGTGCACAAGTTGTGGCAAAACTATTGAGGTTGAGGGCAGCTCAGTTGAAAGATGGGCAAATACGGTGGCGAAAAATAATGGGTTTAGAAAGGTTTCCCATGTTGTTGAGCTCTTTGGCATTTGCCAAAAGTGTTGAACTACGCCTTTCCAAATCTGCGCTCGCGCTCGGCATAAATCTCAATCGCCTTCCAGAGTGTTCTTCGGTCAGCATCTGGCCAAAGCACATCTAAGAAAACCATCTCAGCATAAGCAGATTGCCACATTAAAAAGTTGCTAGTGCGCTGCTCACCAGATGATCTTAAAAACAAATCCACATCACTCATCTGTGGGGCATAAAGATATTTATTGATTGATTTTTCTGAGAGTGAATCTGGCTTAATCTTCTTTCTCATCGCATCCTTTGCGATCGCAATTGCTGCATCTAACATCTCTGCCCTGCCACCGTAATTAACACACATATTTAGGGTTAATACTTTGTTGTTCTTAGTTAACTCCTGTGCCTCCTTTAACTCCTTTAATACCCCACTCCACAATCTCTTCTCTCTGCCAACCCAGCGAATCTTTACGCCCAATTCATTCATCTCATCTCGTCGCTTGCGCAAAACCTGACGATTAAACTCCATTAAGAATTTAACCTCCTCTGGCGAGCGCCGCCAGTTTTCAGTTGAGAATGCATAGGCACTTAACTCTTTAACACCAATCTCAATTGCGCCATGGACCATATCTAGTAGGGATGCCTCACCTGCTTCATGGCCTGCAGTCCTTGCTAATCCTCGTTGTTTTGCCCATCTGCCATTGCCATCCATTACTAGGGCAACATGGTTTGGAATTTGTTTTGGATCTAACTTTGGCGGGGTAACACCGGTGCGATGAGGAGTTGGCGGTGTAACTTTTTTGCGCTTACTAACCTTGCTCTTACTTTTAGCCACGACTTATTCTCTCAACTAATGGCAAGGATCGTAAACCTCTCTCTAAATGCCATTGCAGGTAGGCAGCAATTAAGCCAGAGGCCTCATTTCGATTCTTACCTTCACTCTTAACCGCTTGCTCCCAATCCCCTGTTAATAGGTGGGCCATTAAATCTAATGTTGCTTGGGCTGGGGCGGCAGAGGCTGATGGTTTGCAGCTTGGACATACCGAGCCACCACCTTGGAGTGAGAAAAACTTATGTGGACCGGGTGCATCACATCTTGAGCAAACTGTTAATGATGGGGCGTAGCCGGCAACTGCTAATGATCTAAGTAGGTAGGCATCTAAAATTAGAGAGGCATCATATTTTTTCTCAGCTAAAACTTTTAACGAGCCACTTACAAGTAAAAACTGTTGCAGTGCTGGCTCATGCTCTGCCTGAGTAAATCTCTCTGCCGCTTCTAATATTGCACTAGCCACAGTCCAGCTTTGGTAATCACTAGATAAAACATCACCATAATTTTCAATACTTACTACCTGAGTAATAGTGTCAAAGGTGCGACCGGTAAATAACTGCAGATCAACATAACTAGCTGGCTCAAGACGGGCGCCAAATCTAGATTTAGTTCGGCGCACTCCCTTTGCGACCGCTTTTATTCGGCCATGTTCTTTTGTAAATAAGGTAATTATCCGATCTGCCTCACCAAGTTTTTGGGTACGTAACACAATCGCCTGGTCTCGGTATAAGGACATACCCCCTAAGTTACTAGAGGAGTAAGACAGAGGTAGTTAACGAACTGCGCGATTGATTGAGGAGATAACTGCCTTAAGCGCTGCAGTAGTTGTGCTTGGATCAATTCCAACTCCCCAATAAACCTTGCCCGCAATCTCACACTCAAGGTAGGCAGCGGCCTTTGCATCTCCGCCAGCAGAGAGTGCGTGCTCGTAGTAATCCAAAACCCTAAGAGAGAGTTTTGGTTCATAAGCATTAACTATCGCCACAAAAGCTGCAATTGGACCATTACCTTTTCCAGTTAATTTCTTGGAGACCTCTTTATCTAGAAGCTCAATACTTAAATCAACATCTTGATCCATTTGGGAGGTTTGGGAAAGGGCAGCTAATTTAAATCTGCCCCATTGATTATTTTTAGCTGGCAGATACTCATCTTCAAACTTATGCCACATTAATTCAGGTGAGACCTCACCACCTTCAGAATCTGTTAGGGATTGAATTACTTGGCTAAATTCAATTTGTAATCTGCGTGGTAGATCTAATTGATGCTCATGCTTCATCAAGTAAGCAACTCCGCCCTTACCTGATTGGCTGTTTACCCGAATTACCGCTTCATATGAGCGACCAATATCCTTTGGATCTATTGGTAGATAAGGAACTGCCCAGGTGAACTTATCCTTTTCACTTCCTGCTGCTTTGGCATCTTTTTCCATATGCTCAAAACCTTTTTTAATCGCATCTTGGTGAGAGCCAGAAAAAGCGGTGAATACTAGGTCGCCACCATAAGGATGTCGCTCTGGAACCCGAAGCTGATTGCAGTACTCAACTGTTCGCCTGATCTCATCAATATCTGAAAAATCAATCATTGGATCAATGCCATGGGTTAATAGATTGAGCCCTAAGGTAATTAAGCAAACATTTCCGGTGCGCTCGCCATTACCAAATAATGTTCCCTCAATTCGATCCGCACCTGCCAGATATGCCAACTCAGCAGCTGCAACACCTGTGCCACGATCATTATGTGGATGCAAACTCAAAATCACACTGTCGCGATATTTAAGGTTGCGGTGCATCCACTCAATTGAATCGGCGTAAACATTTGGTGTTGCCATCTCAACGGTTGCTGGTAAATTCATAATTGTCTTCCAGGCCGGAGTTGGCTTCCAAATATCATTTACTGCGTTACAAACCTCAACAGCAAACTCTAATTCAGTTCCGGTGTATGACTCAGGTGAGTACTCAAATGAAACTAAGGTATCTGGAACCGTTTTAACTAGATCTAAACAGATCGCAGCACCATCGGTGGCAATCTTTTTTATTCCCTCTTTATCCTGGCCAAAAACTACTCTTCGCTGCAAGGTAGAGGTTGAGTTATAAAGATGGACAATCGCCTGCTTTGATCCTTTGATTGACTCAAATGTGCGCTCAATCAACGGCTTTCGTGCTTGAGTGAGAACTTGAATTACTACATCATCTGGAATTAACTTCTCTTCAATAATTTTACGAATGAAATCAAAATCAGTCTGACTTGCAGCTGGAAAACCAACCTCAATCTCTTTGTAACCCATCTTCACTAGCAACTTAAACATTGCCAATTTGCGATTGGCATCCATTGGATCAATTAGTGCTTGATTGCCATCGCGCAGATCAACTGAGCACCACTTTGGTGCTTTGTTCATTTTCTTGCTTGGCCAGGTGCGATCAGTTAAACCCTCGCCATTTGGAAATGGATTAAAAGGGGCATAACGTGATGTTGGCATTGCTGATTTACTTTGTTCTGGAAAGTTACTCATTTTTCTTTATTCTCCTCGTCGGTTAAAAGTGGTCTTCCGGTATGACCGACCTCCGCGGACGAGTAGACCGGTTACTTGGCCCCGCCGCGGCGAAGAAGAAGGAGTGTTGACAGGCGCAATGAAGAGTTAAGTAAAGAGGTCGCACCTTTAATAAACATGTCGCAAGGCTAACTTACCCATTAGAAATTAGCCAAATTGCTGGGTAAAAACCATTCTCTTTCCCGAAGGGAATGCCTATCGTTTAGCCATGGCAATTGCAACATCAAAGCCTTACAACGCTCCACGACCTGCTGAGTATGCTCAAATTCCACAACCAATAATGCGAAAAGATTGGTTTGGCGATACCAATCTTCCAGGTCCAAATCCTAAATTTGCAGATTTAATTACCGCAACCTTCATGATCAACACCCCAAAGTTCTTACTTGGCATGCAGCGAAAGTATGGCGATAGCTGTTCATTTTTCTTGTCAAGAAGATTGTTTATCGGATTATTTTCTGCAAGTGCGGTGCATGAAGTAACTGTCGCCCAGCAACACAAATTTGTTAAGGGTGTTGGTTTTGCCAGAATGCGTAAAGTTTTAGGTGAAGGTTTACTAACCAATGAAGAGCCAATTCATCTTGCCCATCGGCGCATGATGCAGCCACCATTTCACCATGGAAATTTAGACTCCTATGTTGCGATCATGCATGAGTTAGTTCGTGATCACATCAAGCTTTGGGAGGATAAAAAGAGCATCGATCTAGCGCCAGAGATGATGGCTCTTACCTTAGAGATCGTATCTAGATGTTTATTTGGCTTGGACTCACACCAATATACCCAAGCAATTGCCGAGTCTATGGAGGTGGCAATTGATCGGATTGAACGGACAATGCTTCCTGGCCTTGATCGTTTTGATAAATCTGGCATCAAGTACTTTAAAGAGTTTGAGGTGGCATCTGATCGATTGGTAGAGATAGCAGAGGCGATCATCAATAAGCGGATTGAAAGTAATGAAAAGAAGGATGATGATTTATTGGGAATCTTGCTGCAAATGCGAGATCAAATCTCAAATGAACATATTCGCGATGAGGTTTTAACTTTAATCTTAAGTGGACATGAGACAACGGCAAATGTAATGAGTTGGGCTTTTTCTTATCTGGCCAATAACCCACAGGTTAGAAAGCAGTTAGAGGATGAGGCAGATAATGCAATTTGGATTAAAGAGAATCGAACACCTACATATCTTGAATTAGAGGAGAGCTCAAAGGTGGCATCTGCAGTTTTGCAGGAGACGATGCGACTTGCTCCCCCAGTTTGGGTCGCACCTCGAATCGCTACAACTGATTGCACAATTGATGGCATAAAGATTCCAAAGGGTGCTCATGTCTTAGTTAGTCAGTATGTAACACATAGAAATCCAAGATTTTTCCCAGAACCAGAAAAGTGGAATCCAGATCGATGGCTGGATGCAAACTTTGAAAAATCACTCCCCCGTGGTTCATACTTTCCATTTGGTGGCGGCAGCCGTAAATGTTTAGGTGAGTACTTTGCCCTTGCTGAAGCTAGATTAATCTTATTGCTGGTTGCAAAAAACTTTAGATTAAGTGGGAAGTTTCCTAAGGCCCAACCAAGAGCTACTTATCGACCAAAGGGTGAGGTTAAAAACAAAGTTTCGCTGCGTTAGTTAAGTGAAAAAGATGGATACTCATCAGTTACCAGCAATAGTGCATATCCATACAACCGGTTCCAGTAAGCAATCACCTTAATAACATCTTCCGCCTTATCCTCTGGGTAAAAACCTTTTGTAATTATGGTGAACCAGCTAATTAGCGTCAAAGCAAAGGCGTAGATAGCGTAGATAACTCCAAGTAAAAATAATGGAATTGCTAAAAACCATTTAACTAGCGGCTTCCAGGCAGATAATTTTTTGCCCCCATCAATCTCTGGATAGATCAGCCGAACCTTTTGATTTGCCTCAATTGATGGATACTCATCGGTGAGTACCAATACATATGCAGTTACTCGATTTGATAGCTCAAGGAGTGCTTTGTTAAAAGCTAAAACATAAGATGGATAGACATTTCTAAATAGCATAGAGAGCACAACTGGTAGAAAGAGTAACCCACCAAGCACACCTGGCAGATCATCGGCAAACTCAGAGAAGCTGCTGATAAAGATCAAGACTGGAACTGCTAAAAATATCCTAAATAACGCGGTGGTTTTATCTCGGTTATCTAGATCAACATGGATTTCAGTAATTATCTGATTGCTCATAACTTCTACTATATCTAAAGAACTGGCAAATATCTGCCTAATTCATAGGCGCTAACCTGTTTTCGATACTCATCCCATTCAGCCCGCTTATTTCGCAATACATACTCAAAGACATCATCACCTAATGTCTTCTTTACCAACTCACTTTTTTCCATCGCAGTAATTGCCTCTGCCAAATCAGTTGGTAGTGGGGTGGGATTTAAATTATCAGTTAACTCATACTCACCCTCAACACCAGCTATTCCGGCGGCAATAATCACAGCAAATGCTAGGTATGGATTACAAGCAGAGTCTGGGGAGCGAATCTCAATTCGGGTTGAGGCCTCTTTCTTCGGCTTATAGGTTGGAATTCTCACCATCGCATTTCGATCAACCTGAGCCCAGGTAGCAAAAGCAGGAGCCTCGCCACCACCACTTAATCGTTTGTAAGAGTTAACCCATTGGTTGGTGATAGCAGTTATCTCAGATGCATGTTTAATAATTCCAGCGGTGAATGATCGACCAATCTTTGATAACTGCATTGGTGCACCCTCTTCATAAAATGCATTTTTCTCACCTGCAAATAAAGATATGTGAGTGTGCATGGCAGAGCCAGGATGATTAGTAAATGGTTTTGGCATAAATGAGGCGTAAAAGCCTTGATCTAAAGCCACCTCTTTCACAACATGTCTAAATGTCATGATGTTATCGGCAGTTGATAATGCATCGGCATATCGCAGATCAATCTCCTGCTGTCCTGGACCACCTTCATGATGTGAGAACTCAACTGAGATTCCCATCGCCTCTAATATTGTGATCGCCTGCCTTCTAAAATCATGTCCTACTACAGAGGGTGTGTGATCAAAGTAGCCAGCTGAATCAACTGGAATTGGCTCCTGGCCTGGCTTTGGCTCATCTTTAAATAAGAAAAACTCAATCTCAGGATGGGTGTAACAGGTGTAACCAAGTTTGGCCACCTTCTCTAAAGTTTGTCGCAGCACTCTTCTTGGATCAACTGATGCTGCTGTGCCATCTGGTAACAAAATGTCACAAAACATTCTTGCCGCTCCAGGAGATTCGGTTCGCCATGGCAGAATTGAAAAACTTGCTGGATCTGGTTTGGCCAACATGTCAGCCTCAGTTATTCGAGCAAAGCCCTCAATCGCAGAGCCATCAAAGCCAATGCCCTCTGTAAATGCATTTTCTAACTCCGCTGGTGCAATTGCGACAGATTTTAAAAAACCTAATACATCGGTAAACCAAAGCCGAATAAACCTAATGTTTCGCTCCTCTAAGGTGCGAAGCACAAAGGCTTGTTGTTTTGCTAAATCATTGGCTGAACTCATAGGGATATTAAAGCCGCTGTTGGTTACGGCTATGTTAACTGTAAAAAGATGGCAGTTTTAAGCGTATTTAGATTGCGAAAAACTCCGAAGAGTCCACTGAGGTTCTAGCTGGCACGCTCTTAGTTACCACCATATTTGCCGAGATCTTCACCCCATCCCCAATTGAAATATCACCAATTACGCGAGCGCCGGCGCCAATTACAACATTGTTGCCAATTGTTGGATGGCGCTTTCCACTGCCACCAGATTTCGCACCCAATGTCACATCATGATAAATCATCACATCATCACCAACTACTGCGGTTGCACCAATTACTACTCCCATGCCATGATCAATAAAAAATCTTTGACCAATTTTTGCAGCTGGGTGAATCTCAACTCCAGTTACTGCCCTAATCCAATTTGAGTAAATTCTGGCTAATAACTTAAGTTTGATCTGCCAAAGAAAATGGGCAATTCGATAACCCCAAACCGCATGCACGCCTGGATAGGTAAGTAATACCTCTAGCCAGTTGCGTGCGGCAGGATCTAACCGAAGTGCGGCATCGATATCGGCCTTAATTGATTTAAGCATTTAGCTCATCAAATCCTGGAACAAAATAGTTGAAAGATAACGCTCACCAAATGATGGAATAATTACCACAATAGTTTTGCCATCAAACTCAGCTCGTTGTGCTACCTGGTGGGCGGCCCAAAGAGCTGCTCCTGATGAGATACCAGCCAAGATTCCCTCTTGAGTGCCGGCAAGGCGTGCGTACTTAACACCATCCTCTGCTGATGCATCTAAAATTTCATCATAAACAGTTCGATCCAGTACTGGCGGAATAAAGTTTGCACCAATTCCTTGGAATGGATGCTTACCTGGCTCACCACCATTTAGTAATGGTGAGGCTGCTGGCTCAACTCCAAACACTTTAATTGCTGGATTCTTAGATTTTAATAATTGACCAACACCAGTAATTGTTCCTCCGGTTCCAATACCGGCTACTACCGCATCAACTGTGCCATCGGTATCTCGCCAAATCTCCTCACCGGTAGTTCTGCGGTGAATATCTGGACCTGCTTGGTTTTCAAATTGGCGAACTAATACCGCACCGGTATCTTTCAAAGATTCAGCTTTAGCAACTGCACCTTTCATACCTTCAGCTGCTGGGGTAAGAATCAACTCTGCGCCAAAGGCTCGAAGTAATGCTTTTCGCTCACTAGACATCGACTCTGGCATGGTCAAAATTGTTTTGTATCCTCTAGCTGCGCCAACCATCGCCAGTGCAATTCCAGTATTTCCGCTAGTTGCCTCAACAATTGTGCCGCCTGGCTTTAACTCACCAGATTTTTCAGCCGCATCCACCATGGCAATACCAAGTCGATCCTTAACTGTTGAGGTTGGGTTATAAAACTCAAGCTTTGCCAGCACGGTCGCTTTAGAGCCAGTCATAATCTTGTTTAATTTAACCAATGGGGTGTTGCCATAAACTTCAGTTATATTGTTATAAACCTTCACTTTTTCTCTCCTTATTAATTGAAATGGGTTATTCAAGATAAAACATAGGCATAGCCTGGGTGGTGCTGAAAGATTTTTTATTTAGCAGCTAGTAGTTGTAGCGCGGGCAAAATCAACAACCCGGCAACGGGTGAAGTACCACCTCTTGATTGTTACAAGTTGGTCAGTTGAGAATGCCATGGGTAAATAGTAGGAAAGATAGATATTAAGACCTAATTGCAAATGATTTGCGTGTTTAAAAAATTACGCCTAAATTGCTTAAGACTCATTCCAATGTGAGGTAATCGGCAATCTTCGATCCTTACCAAAGGCTCTACTTGAGATCTTAGTTCCAGGTGGATACTGCCTGCGTTTGTACTCTGCCTTATCTACTAACCCAACCACCTTATCAACTAAGGCTGGATTAAAACCTGCAGCAAGGGCTGCAGGACGACCGCCATCTTGATCAATATAAATCTGCAGGATCTGATCCAATACTTTGTAATCTGGCAATGAGTCAGAGTCCTTTTGATCAGGACGAAGCTCAGCACTTGGCTCCTTGGTGATTGAGTTATCTGGAATTGGTGGAGTTTGTCCTTGCAAGATCGCTAAATCATTTCGCCATTTAGCTAATTGCCACACCTGAGTTTTATAAAGATCCTTAATCGGGGCAAAGCCACCAACTGCATCTCCATATAAGGTGGAGTAGCCAACTGCTAACTCTGATTTATTACCGGTAGCAAGAACTAAGTGACCTTCCTGATTTGATAACCCCATCAAGGTCACACCCCGCACTCTTGCTTGCAGATTCTCCTCAGCAACTCCTGCTAAATGTAGGTTTTCAATAAAGTTTGAAACCATGGGTTGAATATCAATAATTCGATAATTTAAACCAATATTTATTGCTAAGGCTTTTGCATCCAGCAGTGAGTGATCGGAGGAGAATTTACTTGGCATAGCGATGCCGTGAACTCGATTAGCACCAATCGCATCAGCAGCTAAGGCAGCAACCAATGCTGAATCTATGCCACCAGATAATCCCAAAACCACTGATTTGAAATTATTCTTCTCCACATAATCTCTAAGCCCAATTACCAACCCTTGCCAGATCTGCTCTAAATCCCCCAACCTTCTGGCAACTCCAGCGGTGATCTTCTTGTACTTTAAAATTGGTGGGTTAGAGATGATTAAATCTGGATCACTAGATGCCAACTTCACATCGAGATCAATAACCATTAAGCCATCTTCAAATTGTGGTGCGCGGGCAATTATCTGCCCAGTTTGGGAGGCGACAATTGTGTCACCATCAAAAACTAAATCATCTTGACCACCAGTCATATTTACATAGGCCAGCGGTGCACCAATCTCCATCGCCCGTTTTTGAACCAAGGCCAATCTGGCATCATCTTTGTTTAACTCAAAGGGTGAACCATTTGGTACTAAAAGTAATCCAATATTTCGCTTAGCAAGCTCGGAAACTGGACCACCGGATTGCCAAATATCCTCACAAATTGCAACTCCAATATCGACTCCACAGACCCGAATAACTAGTGAGTGATTTCCAGGAGCGAAGTTTCGATACTCATCAAAGACGCCATAATTTGGCAGATGGTGCTTGATATAGGTTGCAACTATCTCACCTCGATAAATCACCGCTACACAATTTTGTGGTCTGCCAGATTCACTTTGGCCAAGGTAGCCAACCAATAGTGTTAAATCACCATTGCCCTCACTATTAATTCGTTGGGCTAACTCAGAGACGGCGGCAATTGAGGCAGCTCTAAATGATGGCCGGTTTGCTAAATCCTCAACTGGATAACCAGTCAAAATCATCTCTGGGTAAACCACCACCACCGCACCAGCATTGGCAGCATCAAATGCATACTTTGAAACTAGGTCGGAGTTTTTGCGCAGATCCCCAACAGTTGGATTGATCTGGGCTAAGGCAATTCGAATCTGACCGGTATCGCTCACTTTTCAAGAGTACCTCAAGGTGGCGCACCTAGTGGAAGTTAAGTTAAAGTAGTACTACCTAGAAAAGACAGGGACCGCACTCGGCCTTGATCTCAAAGGAGTAAGTAATGAGCAATGCTCAATCTGGCCGGATCTCAATTGCTGATTTGGCTGCCAAAAAAAAGGCAGGGCAGCGATGGGCGATGCTGACCTGTTATGAACAGATAACCGCTGAGATTTTTGATCAAGCAGGTATTCCAGTATTACTAGTTGGTGATTCAGCTGGAAATAACTTCTTAGGTTTTGAAAACACTATTCCAGTTACTGTTGATGAGTTAATCCCAATGGCAAGAGCGGTGGTTTCTGCCAGCAAAAAAGCGATGGTGGTTGCAGATTTTCCTTTTGGCTCCTATGAATCCTCGGCAGAACAAGCACTTGAAACTGGGGTGAGATTTTTTAAAGAGGCAAAGGTGGGTGCGGTAAAGCTAGAGGGTGGAGTGAAGGTTGTTCCCCAAATTGAAAAGCTAATTGCCGCCGGCATTCCAGTGATGGGACATCTGGGATTGACCCCGCAATCAGTTCACGCCTTAGGTGGATTTAAGGTGCAGGGACGAGGTGGCGATGGGGATCGAATAATTAAAGATGCCAAAGCGTTAGAGGCTGCTGGAGTTTTTGCCATAGTTTTAGAGGCGGTACCGGCCCAACTAGCAGAGCAGATCACCGCCTTACTTTCTATCCCAACAATTGGCATTGGGGCGGGAAACAGTTGCGATGGGCAGGTTTTAGTTTGGACAGATTTAATGGGATTGACCGCAAAAATGCCAAAACTTGCAAAGGCGTATCGAAATCTGCGCAAAGAAATGAATGATGCCGCTATTGAGTTTGCGCAAGATGTAGCAGCGGGTAGATTTCCTACTGCAGAGCAGAGTTTTACTTAAATTAAATCTGCCCAAGGAGGGCTGGCGTGGTAAATCTGGCAATAGATTTCTCGCCCCTTAAAAAGTATCCAGATTTTAGAAGGCTTTGGCTTGCCGGCCTGATCTCCTACTTCGGTTCAATGTTCACCTATGTGGCATTGCCCTTTCAGGTTAAAGAGTTAACTGGATCATTTCTTGCCGTTGGCTTAATCGGATTAGTTGAGATTATTCCGCTGGTGATCTTTGGCCTCTATGGCGGGGTGCTAGCAGATCATATGGATCGCAAAAAGATGATCTGGATTACTGAGTTTGCATCACTATTTCTCTCTGCCATCTTATTGATAAACGCCCTACTTCCCTCACCTAGTTTGATTCTGATCTATGTGGTGGCAGCTTTGTTTGCTGCAGTAGATGGTTTGCAACGACCAAGCTCTGATGCAATTTTGCCTAGATTAGTGCCACATAAAGATCTACCTGCTGCTAGTGCGTTAATGAGTATGCGCTGGCAGATCGGAATGATTGCTGGTCCCTCATTAGCAGGTGTTTTAATCTCAATCTTTGGGGTGCCAGCTGGATTTATTTTGGACATACTTACCTACTTTTTATCACTAATAATTTTGTTGCGAGTAAAGAGTGTTCCGCCCATAGAAATCAATGAAAAACCCGCCTTTTCCAGCCTGGTGGCTGGAGTCAAATATGCAACTAGTCGCAAGGATTTAATGGGTACTTACCTAGTAGATCTATCGGCGATGTTTTTTGCAATGCCAACTGCGCTTTATCCATTTTGGGCAGAGCAGGCAGATGCTCCTTGGGCGCTTGGATTTTTTTATGCCGCCGGAACTATTGGTTCAATCTTGGTAACTCTTACAAGTGGCTGGGTAAAGAGCTACACCAAACATGGTCGGGCAATATTTTTAGCCGCCTTAGGTTGGGGGGTGGCAATAACAATTGCCGGATTGGTAAATCATGTGGCATTAATTTTGCTATTTCTTATTTTGGCAGGTGCATCCGATATGGTCTCCGCCCTTTTTCGATCAGTTCTTTGGAATCAATCCATTCCAGATGAGTTTCGGGGCAGATTGGCTGGGGTGGAGTTAATCTCTTACTCAGTTGGGCCACTTGGCGGACAAACTCGGGCCGGATTTACCGCCGAACGCACCTCACTGCGCACCTCAGTGGTCTCCGGCGGTCTACTTTGCATCGGTTTTGTCACTTTCTTTACCGCTTTACTGCCCGATTTTCGAAAATATGACAGCCAAACCAATAAATTTGCAGTTTCAGAGGCAAAAAAACGTAAAACTGCACCAAATAATTAACTCACCAGTAGTTTTTCGCCATTTTTGGCCAGAAAATTGGCTAACTTTTATTAAAAAATGCATAAAATTTTAAATAAATAAAGTTGCGACACGCACCAACTTTTTTGCCAAATAAGTGGAAAGTTTTGGCATTTAGTGACACGCTTAT
>JACCDL010063616.1_pt1 | contig 25532 bp, 25 predicted proteins | sample 7441931 | NCBI WGS metagenome assembly JACCDL01 (sample SAMN15323437, study PRJNA562643) | freshwater metagenome | isolation source: river surface water | place: USA:Blue River Watershed | collected 2017-08-16 | reverse complement strand
CCAGTCACCAAGCCCACTCCGGTCGTTGCGGCGCGAGCCGAACCAGCCGTCGTCGAGGACGAAGCGCTCTGCCCCGACTCGTGCACCACGACGCGCGAGGTCGAACAGCACTACCTGGTCGTGGTTGAAGTAGACGGACTCCCACGTATTGAGCATCACCTTTCGCGGCGAGCGCATCGGTCGGCTTGCACGCACGAACCGATGAAGGTTCGCCGCAGTTCCCGACAGACCCTCGGATGAATACGTAGCAATCACCTCCGGCGTTGCGTACTGCTCACCTGGTTCGAGACAGATCTCACCCGGGTGAAGCAACTCTCCGAGCTGCACGCAGCGTCGACCGTCTGGCAGGTGTTGAGCCCAGAGTGAATGGTTGCCACTGTGAGCGAGATGCGTTGTCCACACGTCGCCGCGTTGATGGCTGACTCCGGACCGTGCGAACCACAGCGACGGCTGACGCTCGTGCGACGAGCGACCGCTACGCGTCTCGAACACCTGACTGCCAACGAACGGCATCGATTGAAGGTGAGACTCGCGTGCCCAGCGCCCCGCGAGAGACAAGACGTCACGTGCGCTTTGGTCGATCGGCAACGTCACACCGAACGTCGTCAACAGATATCTGGTGGTTCCACGGTTGACGAGCGTCGCCGAGACGACGAGGACCCCCTGACGAACCGTCAACGTGGTCTGCACCTCGAGTTCAGCGACGTCATCTCGAGAGATCGTCGTCAGTGACGCAGACGTGAGCGTGACGTCACGAAGTGCAAACACAGGCGCCCAGTGACGTCCCCCTGGGCGATGCCCCTCGAGCCCGGGACGAGCCATCGAACCACTCGAATGCAACGTGACGAGCGTGAGCGGCGCAAGGACATCGAGTCCGCCATGTTCGACGGGGCGCTCGAGCGACCGTCCAAGCTGTTCGAGGTCCTCGGTCGAGATCCGACCGAGCGAACGACCCCAATGCATGACGGCGGGAAGGCCGTGCCGCAAGTCAACGACGACGGAGAGTCGGTCGTCGCCGATGTGAGCAATCGACGGATGGGACGAGTAATCGGACACCGCTGCGCACGGTACCTTGAGAAGCGCACTATGACGCACAGTTCCGGAGCGACACCGTCAAACCCTCGGTTCGATCCATCAACTGGCGCGCTCGTCCACGTCGTAGGGTCGCGCCAGAACCGTCCCAACCTGCCGAGTGCAGAGTGTCCGTTCTGCGTCGGTGGGCTCGAGGCGCCAGAGCCGTATTCGACGAGATGGTTCGCGAACCGCTGGCCATCGATGCCCGATGACCGCTGCGAAGTCATCCTCTACTCCGATGATCATTCGGCGCGGTTCGTCACCCTGGGTGTTGACCACCTGAGGTCGATCATCGACTTATGGGCCGAACGCAGCACGGTGCACTACGACCGTTCAGATACGTCCAGTGTCCTCATCTTCGAGAATTCCGGTCGTGACGTCGGAGCCACCATCGACCACCCACACGGCCAGTTGTACTCCTTCGACCATGTTCCGCAGAGAACTGCACGACGAATCGAATCTGGGTGGAAACCATCGACCAACCAATCACTGCTCGTCGGCGAGCACGCTGGTTTCGTGACGTGCGTGTCGGGCGCCTCGCCATTTCCCGTCGCTCTCGAGATCGCGCCATTGGACAGGGTCGGCAGGCTCGCCGATCTGACGGATGATGCCCGACATGCACTCGCACACTCGATGCGCGATGCGCTGGAACGACTGACGACATATTTCGGGGAGACACCTCCCTACATGTTGTGGGTCAACCAGCGACCGAACGGATCGTCCGACGCATGGTTGAACGTCGAGATCGTCTCACCCTGGCGCGCGCCAGGCGTCATGCGATACATCGCTGCAGCCGAAGTCTCGACGGGCGAATACTTCAATCCGCTGGTGCCGGAGCAACTTGCTCAGGCTCTGCGGGAGCGCCTCGCATCGCCACGATGACGACGACCGCACACGCGAACACCACGAGCGACACCCACTGATTGAGGCGCAGTCCTCCTGCGTAGTGCGCAGGGTCGATGCGAAGCCCTTCGATGAAGAAACGAAACGCCGTGTATCCGGCGACGTAGAACGCAAACAGTCTTCCGGGACGCATCGGCACGCGTCGATCGAATGCGAGCAGTGCAAATCCCAGTGCCGCACAGAGCAACGACTCATAGAGGAAGGTCGGATGGAAGGTGGTGCCAGGTTCGAATCCCGCTTTCACTGCAGTTTCGTCCGACACGCTCAGTGCCCACGGGAGTGTCGTCGCGCGTCCGAAGAGTTCTTGGTTGAACCAGTTACCCCAGCGGCCGATCGCCTGTGCGAATGCAAGTCCTGGTGCAACGGCAGTCAACACATCTGCCGGACGTAGACCCTTCTTCTTCGCAATCATCACTCCGACGACCGTGCCGAGGAAGATCCCGCCCCAAATTCCGAGACCGCCCTTCCAAATCTTGATCGTGTCTCCGAGATTTCCCGAGAAGCGATCCCAGTCGGTGATGACGTGATAGATCCTCGCGCCGATGACACCCGCAGGGACGCCCCACATTGCGACTGCACTCATGTCATCGCGCGTACCGGTCCCTTTCGCCTCGAGGCGCCTGCCGCCGACCCACACCGCAACGACGACGCCAAGTGCGATCATCGCGCCGTACGCATTCAAGGTCAGCGGACCGAGGTCAAGACTTCCACTCGATGGACTTGGAATCGTCAACAGCATCGTTAGGACTTCGTCACCTTCCGTGCGAACTCGACAGCGCGTGAGTTGATCACGTCCTTTTCGAAGTCCTGAGTGGCGACGTGAAAGCTCTTTTCCAGCATGATGCGCTCACACGATCCGCCGTACTGCGCGGCGAGGAAATCACCCTGCTGCGGGTCGACGACGTGGTCGTTTCGCGAACTGAACAACATCATCGGCACCTTGATCGATGAATACGAACTGGACAGTGGGCCGACACCATCGACCATCAACGACGAGAGCGCGCGAAGCGGTGTCTCCGGATAGGAACTCTCCTTCACGTTCGGGTCGGCGATGTCACTTCCGATACCAGGAAACACCTCGGTCCCAGCATCGATCATCCCCTTGATCGCCCCCATCATGTCGTCCCCGAGCGGTTGGGTCACCGGGTTGATGCACACGATGCCAGCGAGATCGGCGTGCTTTGAAGCGAGCCACAGCGTGAGCGCACCACCCATCGAGAGTCCCGCAACGACGACCTTGGTGCATCGCTTCGACAACTTCTGGTACGCAGCTTCGGCATCAGCCGACCAATGCGACCACCGCTTGTCGAGGAGATCCGAGACTTCCGTTCCATGACCTGCGAGCCGAGGCATCTCGACATTGAAACCCGCGTCTGCGAACGCCTGCGCCAGTTCCCGCATCGACGACGGGTTGCCGGTGAATCCGTGGACGACGAGTGCGCCGACGTTCGATGTTGTCGTGTGCGACCATTCCTCCGCACCTGGAATCACTTGCGTGGACATGCTTCCCCCTTGTGTGACGTGACCGCCACGCTAGTTCAGGGTCAAAAACGCGACCAGAGCGCGTCGCGTAGGGCTGGTTGAATGATGTGGTGACTGCACAACGCCGCGAAGTCGATTTCTCGGCCTTCACCGCACTCGCTCCGGTCGTTGCGCTCCTCCCCGTCTGGCTCGTCGCAATTGCAATCATTTGGATCCCCGTGAACCAAGCAACGCGGGTGTCGTTCGTGATCTTCGCGATCCTCGCATTCCTCTGCGGGGCCAGTCTCTTCTTTCGTCCGGTACAGCGTGCGATCTTCACGCGCGTACTCGGCGCACGACGCGCGAATGCCGACGAACTGGTACGACTGAGTGAAGCGTGGAACGTCGTCGCCGAGGCACACGGAATTCCCCGCCATCGATTCGTCCTCGCAGTCGTCGACTCCGACGATCTCAATGCGTTCGCTTGTGGTGGACATCTTCTCGTCGTCTCGTCATACGCAGCGAGAAACCTGACACATGAGGAACTGACTGGCGTGCTCGCTCACGAGTTGAGCCACCATCTCGGGAGCCACACCGTCGGTCTCACATTCGCTCAGTGGATGAGCCTTCCGATCATCGGACTCGCGCGACTCGGTACGACGCTTCGTGACATCAGCAACAGGATCGACCATGTGCTGCGTCCGGAGTATGCATCGATTGCCTTCGTGATGCGCATCGCCACGTTCATCCTGACTGCGATTTCAAAGGTCTTCTACAGCGGACTACTCATCGCTCATGCGTTTGGCAATGCCGTCGGTCGCGGAGCTGAGTACGCGGCAGATGCGCGAGCGATGCGAATGGGATTCGGAGAGCAGTTGCTCGGCGCACTCAAACGATTCATGAACGAACGCCATGTAGATGAGGCTCACGGCCCACTCGCCGGTGCGCTCGCATCTCACCCACCCGCCCGACTGCGCACGCAACGCCTCGAGGCACTGTGGGTCGGTGAAGTCCATCGCGAGTCGCGACACGACAAGACCCCCTGAACGCACCGCCGATAGCGTGTGGAAAATGAGCGTCGTCGCGGAGACCGATCCATTCCTGCTCGCCGCGTCAGGCAGACCAGCGCCGCACACACCCGTGTGGTTCATGCGCCAGGCAGGTCGAAGCCTCCCCGAATATCGCGCGATTCGCGGCTCGGGAAGCATCCTCGACGCCATCAAGAACCCGCGTCTCGCCGGTGACATCACGATCCAGCCCGTCACTCGCTACGGCGTCGACGCAGCGGTGCTGTACAGCGACATCGTCGTGCCAGCACATGCGATTGGTTTTGGTATCGACGTCGCACCCGGAACCGGACCCGTCGCAGAAAACCCACTTCGCACGCGCGGTGACGTCGCGCGACTCCGACCCTACGAACCCGACCTCGATGCGCCGTATGTCGGAAAGACGGTGGACATCCTGGCGCGTGAGCTCTCGGTCCCGATTCTCGCGTTTGCCGGTGCGCCGTTCACGGTTGGGAGTTACCTCATCGAGGGCCGGCCAAGCCGCACACATGAAGTCACGCGTTCGCTGATGACCCAAGAGACGGCGGTGTGGCACGACGTAATGGAACGACTCGCGGGACATGCGATCGAGTCGATCGCGAGCCAAGTCGAGCATGGTGCACGTGCATTCCAATTGTTCGACTCGTGGGCTGGAACCCTGACGGTCCAGGAGTACCGCTCATATGTCTTGCCTCACTCGAAGCGGATCTTCGACGAACTCCACGATCGATTCCCCCGTGTCGCTGGCATCCACTTCGGTGTCGGTTGCGACCACCTCCTCGAAGCCATCCATGAATCCGGTTGTGATGTCGTCGGTCTCGACTGGCGATCACGAATCAGTGATGCTCGTCGCAGACTCGGAGACGACCTCATCGTGCAAGGAAACATGGATCCTGTCGCGGTCCTCGGCGACATCGACTCCGCTCTCGCTGCTGCGGACAACGTGCTCGAGGACAACGCCGGGCATCCGGGGCATATCTTCAACCTCGGTCACGGCGTCAAGCCCGAGGCGAACCCCGATGCACTCGCGGCAGTGGTCAAACACGTCCACGAAAGAACCAAGCGGGCGGCGTCATGACGAAGACCGGTGTCCTACTCATGGCGTATGGAACGCCGCGTAGCCAAGACGAGATCCTGCCGTACTACACCGACATCCGCCGTGGACGTGCACCGACGCCGGAACTCCTCGCCGAATTGACCGCGCGCTATGACGCAATTGGTGGCATTTCGCCGCTCGCCCAGCGCACCGAATCCCAACGCGATGAGCTACAACGCCAACTCGACGCACTCGAGCCAGGTCGTTACTCCGTTCGACTCGGACTGAAGCATGCCCATCCGATGATCGAGGAGGCCGTAGAAGACTTCGCACGTGACGGATACACGGACCTCATTGCGCTCGTGCTTGCGCCACATTTCTCGTCGTACTCGATCGGCCAATACGTCGGTCGCGCACGCGAAGCCGCCACGCCGCACGGCATCACGGTGAAAGGCATCGAGTCGTGGGCGACCGAGCCAGCGTTCGTCGAGTTCATCGCGTCCGACATGAAGAAGCGTCTTGCGTCGATGCCGTCTGACACCCGAGTGCTGTTCACGGCACACTCACTTCCCCAGCGCATCATCGATGGCGGCGATCCCTACCCGCAGGAACTTCGCTCAACGGCAGAAGCCGTCGCGTCCACAATTGGACTCCGCGAAGGAACGCAGTGGTCGATCGCCTGGCAATCGGCGGGTCGGACTCCAGAACCATGGATCGGTCCAGACATCCTCGCCGTGATCGACGAGTTCGCTGCAGCAAAGTCGACGTCTGCAGTGCTCGTGAGTGCATGCGGATTCGTCGCCGACCATCTCGAAGTCCTCTACGACCTTGATATCGAGGCGAAAGCGCACGCCGAGAAGCACGGGCTCGCCTTCGATCGCACCGCGTGCGTCAATGATGACTCCGAGGTCATGCGGGCACTTGCTCGTCGGGTGACCGCCATCAGCGCATGACCACGAGCGGCGTAGACGAACAACACGTCGTCGTCATCGGCGCGGGGATTACTGGTCTTGCCGCGGCAGCGGAGTTGGCACAGCACCACTCGCACCTTTCCGTGACGGTGCTCGAGCGTGACGACCGAATCGGTGGCGTCATCCACGCTTCTCCGTTCGCTGGGATTGCCTCTGTCGACGAATCGGCGGACGCATTCCTGCTTCGTTCACCAGCTGCGCTCGAGCTCGCCTCACTCGTTGGTCTCGGCGACGACCTCGTGCACCCCGCCACTGGTGAGGCCTACATCTGGCATGACGAACTGCACGACATTCCCGCCAACACCGTCCTTGGCGTGCCCGCATCGTTGCGATCAATCTGGTCCACCCCGCTCTACTCCCCGCGCGCAAAGTTCCGCGCGTCACTCGAGCCACTCCTACCGCGGCGCGTTGGACGTTCGACTCCGTCTCTCGGAGGGGCAATTCGCGCGCGATGCGGCGATGAGGTGCTCGAACGAGTCGTCGATCCTCTCGTCGGAGGCATCTACGCAACCGACACCGATGCATTCAGCGTGCACGGCATGCCCCAGCTCGACGAACTGATCTCGGGTCGCCGAAGTTTGATGGCAGGAGCACGCAACATGCTGGCGACACGACGAGACGCCGGTCCCGTCTTCGGTGCACCGCGCGCCGGTATGTCTGCCCTCGTCACGGCAACGGCTGAGTTCGTCCGCTCCAAGGGCGTGTCGATTCGCACGAGCTGGCACGTCGAAGAGATCCGTCGTTCAAGCGGCGGCCGATACGTCGTTACGGGGAATCACGGCGAGCTCGCAGCCGACGCAGTCGTCGTTGCAAGTCCGGCACGACACTCTGCGTCGATGATCGAAACGCTGAGCAGTGACTCGGCATCAATGCTCGCGCGACGCGAGCACGCCAGCATCGTGATGGTGACCCTTGCCGTTTCGCGGTCCCAATGGCCAGAGTGGCTGAGCGGAAGTGGTTACCTCGTGACCAAACCGAAGCAGACTGCGATCACTGCAGCGTCGTTTGCATCCAACAAGTGGGCGCACCTTCAGAGCGCGAACGATGCAATGATCCTGCGCGTTTCCCTTGGCCGCGACGGAATGCCGATGCACCATCACGATGATGAGACGCTCGTTCGACTTGCACTTGCAGATCTCAATTGGCACCTTGATCTCGATCTCCAGCCACACGCCCAACGCGTGACGCGTTGGGTCGAGTCATTCCCGCAGTATCGCCCGGGACACGAATCTGACATCGCTCGACTCGATCAACTCCTCCATCGCGATGCTCCAGGCGTCGTGCTCGCCGGTGCGAGCTATCGGGGAATCGGTATTCCCGCATGCGTCGTCGACGGACGCCGTGCGGGAAGAATCGCGGCACAAGGCGTCTCCGTATGAAGCCACACCGTTTCCCGGCGCTCGCAGCAGCGAGTCTTGCGGGGGCACTGGTCGCGTTCGCACTTCCGCCATGGGGCTGGTGGCCGCTCGCCCTCGTCGGCGTTGCACTCTTTCTGCGACTGACGGTCACGATGACCGACGGTTCGTCACGTATGCGCTTTGCGATGGGCTTCGTCTTTGCCATCTCATGGTTCGCGCCCGGAATGGGCTGGATGTGGTTCCTCACCCCTCCCGGATACCTGATTGCCGTCGTGCTCTTCTCGTCATTCCACGGACTCGCGTCGATCGTCGGAGCTCGATCGCGGTTGCCAATCGTCGGCATCGTTCTCGCTCACACGCTTGCAGAGACCTTGCGCATGTCATTCCCCTTCGGTGGAGTCCCGCTCGCCTCGCTTGCGATCGCAACGGCGTCGTCGCCACTTGCATCACTCAGCAGCATCAGCGGTCCGCTGTTTGTCACGCTCGTCGTGTGGACCCTCGGCGCGATCGTTGCGACGTCGTCGCGCGTTACCTGGATGCGAAACGCCATCGCCGGGTTGTCACTCGTTGCTGCACTCCTCGTCCTCACGGTGGTTGGCCCGCATGCTCACGACCTCGGGATCACCAAGCGCATCGCCGCAGTGCAGGGCGGTGGTCCACAAGGGACACTCGCAATCAACACCAACCCGAGGGATGTCGTCGAGCGTCACCTCGCCGCCACTCGGTCGATTGCCGAGCCGGGACTCGACATGGTCGTCTGGCCAGAGAACGTGATCGACGTCGACGACTTCTACTCCAGCGTCGAGCGCGAGGAAATCGCAACTGAAGCCACCCGCCTCTCCGCCCCATTCGTCGTCGGCATCACGGAAGACGTCGACCGCCGTTACTTCACGAACGCCCAGGTGGTGGTGAACGTCGATGGAACGCTCGCCGATCGCTACGACAAAGTGCGCAGAGTCCCATTCGGTGAATTCGTTCCTCTGCGCGGACTTCTCGAATCGCTCGGAGCACCAGTTGACCGCATTCCCCGCGATGCCCAAGCAGGCGACACACCGGCTTCGTTACGCGTCGGCGACACGACGGCTGGCGTCGTGATCAGCTGGGAAGTGTTCTTCTCGGGACGGGCGAACGAGGGCATCGAACGAGACGCAACGTTCATCATCAATCCGACGAACGGATCGAGCTACACCGGCACGATCCTGCAGACGCAACAGATCGCCTCGTCACGACTCCGCGCCATCGAACAAGACCGCTGGTTGGTTCAGGTTGCACCGACAGGATTCTCGGCATTCATCGCTCCCGATGGCACCGTATATGACCGAACTGGTGTGAGCGAGCAGAAGGTCATCGTGCGCGAGATTCCACTCCGCGCGGGCCGAACGCTGTACTCCAGGCTCGGGGACCTCCCCCTCATTGCGGCGATTGTCGCACTTCTCCTCGCCCTGCTGTATTCCGCTCGCCGGTCTCGCACATGACAACGATCAGCAATGACATCTTCGAGGTGACCGCCGATCCGCAGGCTGGCGGAAGAATTTCATCGCTACGCGTCGCAGGTCACGAACGACTCGTCGTCGATCGATCACGCGGCCCGATCGGTTGGGGCTTCTACGTGATGGCGCCGTGGGCGGGCCGAATGCGTCACGGTGAACTGCACTTCGACGGATCGATGTATCGCCTTCCGTGCGACCTCCCACCACACGCCATCCATGGCACGACATACACCGCCGAGTGGACGATCGATCAGGTGACGACCTCGTCGATCGGAATGCATTGTCCACTCGGCACCTCCTGGCCATTCGAGGGCATCATTCGCCACGACATCACGATCGATGACGACACGTTGCACCTCGTCCTCGAATTGCAAACGTCCGAGACGATGCCGGCACAGCTCGGTTGGCATCCGTGGTTTGCACGACCCGCAAGCGTTGATCACTCGTTTCGTGCGATGTACGTGAGAGGTGATGACGGGATCCCGACAGGCGAACTGATCGAGCCCACTCCTGGTCCACACGATGATTGCTTCATCGATCCGATGAATTCACCACGCATCACCTTCGGCGACGGCGTGACGATCGAACTTCACAGTGATTGCGACCACTGGGTCGTGTATGACGAACAGGCGCACGGTCTCTGCGTCGAACCACAGTCCGGGCCACCAAACGGAGTGAATGACTCTCCGCAGATCGTGGCGGCGCATTCGTCACTGCGCAAGACGTTCGACCTGACCTGTGTTGGTTATCCACAGATAGGCTGACCTCCTTATGCGGCCTCCGCTTGACCCCAACGGGCCGCTGCGCATCGCCTATTTGACGTATCGGGGAAAGCCCCATGTCGGCGGTCAAGGCGTCTACACCAGACATCTCACCAAGGCGCTCGTCGACCTCGGCCACCACGTCGAGGTCTATGCAGGCCAGCCGTATCCGATTCTGGATCCACGAATCGCACTGCACAAGCTTCCGAGCCTCGACATCTTCAACGACCTCTATCCCGGTCGCTTTCCCGCGTACTGGGAGATCAAGTCGTGGCCAGATGCGGTCGAAGTCCTCCAGTTCTTGAAGGGCACCTTCGGTGAACCCCGCGCGTTCAGCATTCGTGCACACCGCGCACTTGCCAAGCGTGTGAATGACTTCGATCTCGTCCACGACAACCAGTGCCTCGGCTACGGGATCCAAGACATCGAGAAACTGTTCCCGACCATCGTCACGTTGCACCATCCGATCACCAAGGACCGCAAACTCGAGATGGACCACGCGCCGAACTTCTGGAAGCGTCGCGCGATCGGTCGCTGGTACTCATTCGTCAACATGCAGGGCAAGGTCGCCTCGAGTATGCCGAGGGTTGTGGTCGTCAGTGAGAACTCGATCAACGACATTCACGAAGACATGAAGGTGTCGATGGACCGAATGCGACTCGTTCCTGTCGGCGTCGATCCAGAACTCTTCATGCCGAAGCCGCACATTGCGCGCAAGCCTGGGCACCTGATCACGACGGCGTCCGCCGACGTTGCACTGAAAGGACTGTCGTATCTCCTCGAAGCGATGGCCAAGTTGCGCACGGAGCGCGAGGTTCACCTCACGATCATCGGCAAACCGCGAGAGGGCGCGAGCATGGACCTCATCCGCTCGCTCGGACTCCTCGACTGCATCTCCTTCGTTTCCGGTGTCACCGACGAACGAATCGTCGAACTGTACGCAGAGAGCGAACTTGCCGTCGTCCCGAGCTTGTATGAAGGATTCAGCCTCCCGGCCATCGAGGCGATGTCGACCGGTATCTGTCTCGTCGCCACGACTGGTGGTGCGCTTCCCGAAGTGACGGGGCGTGATGGCGACACCGTACTCTCCTGTCCGGCTGGGGATGCCGACGCACTCGCCGCGGCGATTCGTCGGGGGCTCGACGACGAGGCATTGCGTACTCGTATCGGTCTCGCCGGTCGCCAGCGCGTGGTCGAACGCTGGAGTTGGCGTCATTGCGCATCCCTCACCGTCGACCAGTACCGCGAAGTCCTCGCGATGCCGCACAACGTCGCCAAGTTGGCACGCAGGTCGGGCTGATCGCCATGTTGACGATCAAGTTCGACCGACTACGCCTGCGCGCGGGAGACCGCGTGCTCGATGCTGGCGCGGGATTCGGTCGTCATGCCTTCGAGGCTGCTCGCCGCGGTGCGCAGGTCGTGGCGCTCGACTATGCCGCCGAGGAGGTCGTCTCCACCCGCGCGACGTTTGCCGCGATGTTCGAAGCTGGGGAAATCCGAGAGGAGAACCTTTCGGGGGTCATGCGCGGAGACGCGACGACGCTTCCATTCCCCGACGACACCTTCGACGCCATCGTCACCTCGGAGGTCTTGGAGCACATCCAAGATGACGTGCGCGCAATTGGTGAATTCGCACGTGTGTTGAAGCCTGGTGGTGTTCTCGCTGCGACGGTCCCCTCGTGGTTCCCGGAGAAGATCAACTGGATGTTGTCGGACGAATACCACGCACCGTTTGTTCCCGGTGGCCACGTACGGATCTACAGCGCGACCGAATTGAAGGCAAAGGTTCGCGCAAGCGGTCTCACGATTCGAGCCGAGCACCGCGCACACGGACTGCACTCGCCGTACTGGTGGTTGAGGTGTGCAGTCGGACCAGCCCGCGAAGACCATCGATTCGTCAATGCGTACAAACGCTTCCTCGAATGGGACATCATCGCTGCGCCGAAGCTCACCCGCACGCTCGAACGAATCCTGGCCCCAATCCTCGGCAAGAGCTACATCGTCTACGCGACGAAGCCAACCGGAGGTTCGGCACGATGACGATGCTCGGACTCCAGAACGACCGGCTTGAAGCGATCATCACGCATGAAGAGTTGATGCTCACGGCGCGCTCCATTGCGTCACTCCAGCTCGCCAACGGAATGATTCCGTGGTACGACGGCGGACACTGCGACCCATGGAATCATGTCGAGACGGCGATGGCACTCGACGTGATGGGTTTCCATGACGAAGCACAGCGCGCCTACCGCTGGCTGAGTGTGGTGCAACGCAACGACGGCAGTTGGCACAACTACTACATGCCCGACGGCAGCCTCGAAGACGCCAAGCTCGACACCAATGTGTGCGCATACGTCGCAACAGGTGTGTGGCACCACTGGCTGTCGACCGATGACTTGGGGTTCGTCGCTCTGATGTGGCCGACGGTGAAGCGGGCCCTCACCTGGGTGCTCGACATGCGCAAGCCAGACGGCACGATTCTCTGGGCGCGTGAGGTGGACTCGAAGCCGTGGGACTATTCGCTGCTGACTGGTTCGTCGTCGATCCGTCACGCGCTGCACTGCGGAGCGAACCTTGGCGCCCTCCTCGGTGAACACCAACCCGAATGGCGAGCTGCAGCAGATGCGATCGATCTTGCGATCAACACGAACCAAGGCGCCTTCGAACCGAAGGAGCGCTGGGCGATGGACTGGTACTACCCCGTCCTGACCGGTGCAACGACGGGCGTCGACGCCAAGGAGCGTTTGCGCTCGAAGTGGGACGAGTTCGTGATTGATGGCCGCGGCGTCCGTTGCGTCAACGACGAGGATTGGGTGACGGCTGCCGAGACCGCAGAGTGCTCACTCGCACACGCTGCCGCTGGCGACGTCGAGCGAGCGAAGGAACTCCTGTTGTGGACACGCGCTCACCGGACTGAAAGCGGCGCATACTTCACCGGCATCGTGTATCCGAATCGCATCGTCTTCCCCGCCGAGGAGTGCAGTGCCTACACCGGTGCAGCCGTGATCCTTGCCGCTGATGCGATTTCGAATGCGACGCCTGCGAGTGCGATCTTCCTCGACTCCAGCGTCATCGACTGAACGACATGCGCTACACCCCACTCGATGACGGGGCTGCTCGCGCACTTCCCCAACTCTCCGAGTGGACCGTTCAAGACGGTTCGATTTCACGTGAGTTCCGACTTCGATCCTTTGCCGTGATCGCCGACTTCGTTCGGGACGTGATCTCGACGTCTGATCGCCTCGACCACCATCCCGACATCGACATCCGCTATCCGAACCGTGTACTCGTCCGGATGACGACGCACGCCATCGGTGGGCTCTCCACGCACGATGTCGACTTGGCCACGGAGATCGACGCGATCTCGCGTCGCGTCTAGCTCGATTGCCTACGAGACGCGCAACAGCACCCTGAGCGAGCCGGTCGCCGAGACGTCGCGGAACTTCCCGGAAGAAATCGCCGGCAGGTAGATCTCCTCATACGGCGCCTGACCACCGTCTGCAGGATCGGTGAACACGTCATGAATGGCAAAGATGCCATTGAGCGCAACGTGGTCGTGCCACGCGGAGAAATCGGCGCGTGCGATCTCGCGACCATGCCCACCGTCGATGAAAAGAAACGAGAGTTTTTCTCTCCACGCGTGACCGAGTGCGGCTGAGTCTCCGACGACAGCTCGCACCACATCCGTCAGTCCCGCACGAGTCATCGTGTCAGTGAAGAACGGCAACGTATTGATCCTGCCCGTCGTTGCATCCACTACCGAGTCGTCGAACCACTCCCACCCGGGCTGGTTCTCCTCGGACCCTCCGTGGTGGTCAACGGCATACAGCGTGACACCGGACGACCTTGCTGCAGCACCGACCCACACCGTGCTGCGCCCACAGTAGGAGCCAACTTCCACCATGTTGAGAGACGGAACATTCCTTCCGGCGAGTAGTGCCGCCTCGTACAACGCGTCGCCCTCATCGGGAGGCATGAAGCCCTTCGTCGCGAGTGCGACCTCGCGAAGTGTCGGGTCGATCATCAGTCGTTGATGCCGATGAGTGCGTTCGCTTGCGCAACGCGACCGAGCCAGTGCGCGCTCGGCTTGGGCGTGCGGACCTGTGTCGAACGATCGACGGCGCACAGACCGAAAATCGGCGCATATCCACGCGTCCATTCGAAGTTGTCCATCAACGTCCAGTACGTGTAACCACGCACGTCGATTCCGTCCGCGATGCAGTTCAAGACTCCATCGAGGGCATCGTGCACGAACTCGATGCGCTCGCGGTCGTCGGTTGCCGCGACGCCATTCTCCGTGACGATGAGCGGAACATGATCGGTCTGTTCCCACGCCCTACGGATGCACGCTTCGAGAGCAGACGGCCGGAACTCGTACCCCATGATCGTGAGACGCATGTCGGGGGTCGGCTTGGTGCGACCGTCCTTGTCCATGATCTCGCGCGTGTACGTCTGCACGCCGAAGAAATCGTCACCCTTCGCAACCTCGAGGAACGGATCCTCGAGACCAGCCCATGCGCGATCGCGGTGAGCTGCAGCCTGTGCGAGTTCGTCCTCGTTGTTCCCGACGATCGTGTACTCCTGCATGGCCAACGTGATTCCGAGTGGTGCACTGGACACGGACTTGACCGCGTCACGAGATTTGCGGTGCGCATCGCAGAAGACCTCGTTCGCCTTCAAGCGAAGTGCGCGGTCCTTCTTGCCCGGGGGGAACTCACCGAGCAGGTATCCGATGGTCGAGACCATGTTCGGCTCGTTGATCGTGCACCACATTCCAACTTCGTCTCCGAGGCCACGCGCGACCTTGTCGGAAAAGCGTGCGAAGAGGTCAGATGTGGTGTCGTTCCCCCACCCGCCCATAGCTGCAACCCATCGCGGTGTCGTGAAGTGGTGCAGCGTGACAATTGGCGTGATGCCGTTGTCTCGACAACACTGCACCATCTTCTTGTAATGATCGATTGAAGCCTGCGAAAACTCCCCGTCCTCCGGTTCGATTCGACTCCACTCCACGCTGAAGCGATAGGTGCCGAAGCCCCAGGACTTGAGCATCGCGATGTCCTGCGGATAACGATTGAAGTGGTCACACGTATCACCGCTTGGTTCGACGCATGGACTCCCGGGTGTGTGTTCCCAGTCCCACCAATCGTTGTTCCAATTGTTTCCTTCGACTTGGTGAGCGGCTGTTGCCGTTCCCCACGTGAACCCTTTGGGAAATGCCTTTGACTTCTGCGACGCCATGCGTGACACGCTAACGCACCGTGCAATCGTGACCAGATGCTGGCAACATGGACGAGTGCCAACCCCTCTCGAAGATCTCGTCACACTCCTCGACTTAGAGCCGATCGAGGTGAACATCTTCCGTGGACAGTCCCCTGATGAAAATCGTCAGCGAGTGTTCGGCGGGCAGGTTGCGGGGCAGGCACTCGTCGCGGCGACGCGCACGATCGATGAGTCGGACCGGATGGTCCATTCGCTGCACGCATACTTCCTGCGTTCCGGTGATCCTGGCGTGCCGATCCTCTACGAAGTCGATCGACTCCGCGATGGGAAGAGCTTCTCCACCAGGCGAGTCGTCGCGATCCAGCACGGCAAGCCGATCTTCAACCTGCAGGCGAGCTTCCAGAAGATCGAGTCGGGTCTCGAGTACCACATCACGATGGACCCGACGACTCCTCCACCCGAATCCCTCCCAGACTTCAAGACTCGAATGGAGCCCTACAAAGAACTGCTCGGCGAGTGGTACGACCGCCCACGGCCGATCGACCAGCGCTACGTCGATGGAGACCCCTTCTCTCGCAAGGGAAATCCGCGTCCCGGCCAACGCGTATGGATCCGTGCGGATGGCACCCTTCCAAACGATCCGGTGTTGCACTCCTGCATCCTCACCTATGCGAGCGACATGACGTTGCTCGACACCGCACTCATGCCCCACGGCGTTGGTTGGTCGGATGGATCGGTGCAGATGGCAAGCCTCGACCACGCCATGTGGTTCCATCGTCCATTCCGTGCGGACCAGTGGATGCTGTATCAGCAGACGTCGATCTCGACGTCAAACGCTCGCGGACTCGCCGAAGGACACATCTTCACCCAGGATGGTCTGTTGGCAGTGACGGTCGTCCAAGAAGGACTGACCCGTCTGATTTCGAAGTCCTGACCGCTGGTCAGCGGCGGGAGTCCATGAACATCCCGCGCAGAGCGGAGAAGTTCTCGACACAGTGACCTGCCCCCAACACGACCGCCTCGAGTGGCTGTGGCGACATGTTCACCGGAACCTTGGTGTCGCGCTCGATGCGCTGGGCGAGACCGCGCAGCATCGAACCACCACCGACGAGATACATACCACGCGTCAAGAAGTCCTGCGAAAGCTCTGGCGGAGCGACGGCGAGACATCGCACGACGGAGTCGACCATTTGTGTGACGACGTCGTCGATCGCCTCGCGAATCTCCTGCGGCGTGAGGATCACCGTCTTGGGAAGTCCACTCACGAGGTCGCGCCCGCGAACCTCGGCGTCGCGCTCACGCGGTGTCGGCATCGCACTTCCGATCGACTTCTTGATTTCTTCAGCGGTCCGTTCGCCGATTGCAAGTCCATGTTCTCGTCGTACGTGTGCCTGGATCGCCGCATCGATGTCGAATGATCCAACGCGCACAGCTTCGAGTGCAACGATTCCGCCGAGGCTGATGACCGCAGTCTCCGTCGTGCCACCACCAATGTCGATGACCATGTTGCCGACGGGCTCGTTGATCGGAAGGTCTGCTCCAATCGCCGCAGCCATCGGCTGCTCGAGCAACTGAGCATCAGCAGCACCCGCGCGACGTGTCGCGTCGGTGACCGCGCGGCGCTCTACTTCCGTGATCGCCGACGGCACGCAAATGAGCACTTTCGGTCGAGAGAACCGCGACACGCCCGCTCGCTGCAGCAGCAACCGGATCATCTTTTCGGTGATCTCGAAGTCGGTGATCGCCCCACCGCGCAATGGGCGCACGGCAACGATGTAACCAGGGGTCCTGCCGATCATGCCCGAGGCTTCCTCGCCCGTGGCGAGGACCTCACCCGTACGTCTGTTGACGGCGATGACCGAAGGCTCGTTGATGACGATTCCCCTGCCCTGCATGTACACGAGGGTGTTGGCCGTCCCGAGGTCGATGGCGAGGTCGCGTGCCATGGCTAGTTGCGCCCCTGACGCTCTCTCGACTCACGAAGCTGCTGACGGAGGTGCGCACGCGAATCGTCGGACAGCGCATCCAGGTGTCGATGAAAGGCATCCATGCCGGTCGTCCTCGTCGGCGGTGGCGCATCTTGGTACACGAGATAGGCAAGAACGAGTGCAGAGACGACGGAGATCAGTGCAAAGAAGATCGTCACCGCGCCGAATGCGAACATCACGAGCCGCTCACGTCGTTCAATTTCTTCACGTCCGTGATGTGTTGCGCACCAAGTGCCCAGTCACCACCATCACCCCATTGCTCACGTTTCCAAATCGGGACCGTCGCCTTCAATGCGTCGATGCCGAACCGTGCCGACTCGAATGCTTCTGGACGATGAGGAGCGGAGACGACGATCACGACCGACGATTCACCCAGTTTCAATTCACCGATGCGATGAACGAGCGCGATTCTGCCGAGCGTCGGCCACTTGTCGCGCATCTCTTTGGCGATTTCCAGGCACTTCGGCACGACTTGTTCGTCGTATGCCTCGTACGCGAGCGACGTCACGTCGTGTCGACCCTCCGAATGATCGCGGACCGTGCCTGAAAAGACGACGACCGCACCACAACGCGGTAGCACCGACCAGTCATAGAGCTCGCCGATCTGGAGGGATTCGCTCGTCAACTCGACCAACGTGTCGCCGTTGTCGAAGAAGCGGCGGTTGGTCACAGCCAAAGCGTACCCGAGTATGACGACGACACTTCGTCGAGGGGCTTGACTAGCCTCACGCACGTGTCAGACGACGAGGACGAACTCGGTGAACAATTGTTCAATGCTCCTCTTCCTGCCTACGAGCGATCCTGGATGCATCCGAGTGAGCATGCACGGCAGGACGAGCTCCGTTCGCCTGCCCGCTTTGACCGTTCGACCGTGCGAACGCTCGCGCTCTTCAGCATCCTGACGTGTCTTGCCACCTCGGTCGGCTTGCTCGTCGTCTCCGTGCCTGACTCCCCAGAGGCGACTTCGCCGTCAGCCAACCAAAACACCCTCCAGCCCGGAATATCACCACTTGGGCTGAACATCGCCAGAGTTTCTGCCCCAATTGCAGCGGCGGTGGCCGAATCTGGTCTGCTCATCGGCGTCATTGACGGGGCCGCTGTCGGTGAGACCGTGCATGTGGCGACTCCTGAGGCCACCGAGTTCGACGCTGTCGTCGTCAATGTCGAGCCTGAACTCGGCGTCTCACTGCTCAAGGTCGTTGAAGGTCAAACCACTGGCGCGAAGGTGCCCATCACTCCAACCGCCAAGGAGTCAGTGAACCCTGGCGCTCCAGTGTGGATCGCGACGAAGACCTACGGAGTTGAACTCAGCCACATCAGTTCTTCGACCTCGGGACGAGCGACGATGCACATTCCTCTCGAACCGTTCGCCGCATCGCACCATGGCGGCACGGTGTTTGACGATGAGGGAACATTGCTCGGCTGGTGTGTCGAGCGTGATGGCAGTCACTGGTTGCTTCCAGTGGACGCGGCACGATCTGCCGTCCTTAGGCTGGACGGCGATGTCGAACAACCCTGACGAGTCACCCTTCCCGGGAATGCCGTTCTTCGGGGACCTCGCCAAACAGCTGTCCAGCCAGGGGCCACTGCAGTGGGACGTCGCGCGCCAGGTGGCGCTGATGACCGCCACGGAGGGAACCAACTCCGAGGCAAACGTCGACCCGGCGAGCAGGGTTGCCATTGAACGCCTGCTTCCAATCGCCGACCAGCGAGTCCGAGACTTCACGGGGCTCGCCACCGCTCCACTCGGTGCCCCACCGAAGGTCGAGGTCGTCAATCGCTCGATGTGGACCCACCACACGATCGCGGCGTACCGACCCATGTTCACCGACCTTGCGCAGTCACTCACCTCGTCATCCACTGAGACGAGTGATTCCGACCCAATGGCGCAGATGATGTCGTCAATCAACAAGATGATGGGTCCCGCGATGATGGGCATGTCGGTCGGCACGATGATCGGACAACTCGCGCTTCGCGCATTCGGCCAATACGACCTCCCGCTTCCGCGCGAGTCACAGAATCAACTGCTCATCGTCGCCCCGAACGTCGAAAAGTTTGCGACCGATTGGAGCATCACCTCAGATGACATGAGGATGTGGGTCCTCATCAGCGAACTCACGTCGCATGCGGTCCTCACCGTTCCACATGTCCGAGACACGGTGGCGGCTGCGGTCCGTCACTACATCGCCGGATTCTCTCCGAATCCGAATGCGCTGATGGAGCGACTGACGAACACGGACCTCGGTGACAACGATCCGATGGCGATGATGAACAAGTTCTTCACCGATCCCTCGATCATCCTTGGGGCCGTACGTTCGCCGATGCAGGAGAATCTCGCACCGTCACTCGACGCAATGGTGGCCGCGATCATTGGTTACGTTGACCACGCCGTGGACACCATCTCCACGTCCGTGCTCGGCGCCGGGACACAAATCGCCGAAGCAGTTCGACGACGCAGAGTCGAGGCCTCCCCGAGTGACTCCTTCGTCGAGCAACTCCTCGGCCTGCACCTCACCCAAGGTCAGGTCGAGCGCGGCAATGCGTTCGTCGAAGGAGTCGTCGAACGAGCAGGCAACGAAGGTCTCAGCCAACTGTTCGCGCGATCGGGGAACCTGCCGACGCCGAGCGAACTCGATGCTCCAGGTCTCTGGCTCGCGCGGATCGCGCTCTAGTAGCGCACTGCGTAATAGACGGCAGCAACGAGACCGATCACTCCGATCATCGCAAAACCGACTGGGCCGCTCGGCGTCAACCCCACTGCGACGAATCCTCCCGCAACCTGTGCAAGTTGGTTCCGCGTCTCGTATCGAGCAAACGCCCTCGAGCGATTCGCGTCCGGTGCTCGTGACTGGAGGACGGAATCGAAGGCCAACTTGCCGAGTGCTCCGACACCGTAGATGACTCCGGTGAGCACGATTCCAGCGGTGATACTGCCGAGATAGGCACTCACGAGGCCGACGATCGCAACGACGACGAGTGACGCTTCGAGGACGACGTGTTCGCGAACGCGCCGACGAACGACTCCTGCAATGGAGTTCGCTGAAAGCGTCGACAAAGACCCGACAGCAAGGGCCAAGGCGAACCATGCCGTACCCGCCTTTTCGGTGCGCAACCAGAACGCAAGATGGAAGAAGAGGAACCCATTGGCAACGCGCAGGGCGGCCATCGCCATGGCTGCGCGAATGATGGCTGGGGCATGCAGTTCACTGCGCTCGAGATCAGACTCTGGATTGCGCGCACCTGCAAGTCCCCGAGGGAGAGCGAGTGCCAATATCCCGGCCAGAACGAAACAGACGACCGCAAAGCCGAGCGAGACTCGCGAGCTGATCATCTGCAGCAGCGCTGCAGGTCCTCCTGCAACGATTCCAATGATGCCGGTGAGTCGGCCGATCTGTCCGTTGGCTGCCATCAAACCATCTGCGTTGACCACCGTCGGCATCATCGCCGAGCGCGAAACGCTGTAGACCTTCGCAAGGACGAGAGCGACGAACATCAAGCCGAAGAGGGAGAGCGAGTCGATCCATCGCATGATCGCAATCATCAGTGCGGCTCGAGCGAAAGAGAGCACCACGATCGTGAGTCTTCGCCCGCCCGGCATCCTGTCGAGGAACGGTCCGATGAAGCGAGCAAGGATCAGGAATGGCGCAAGGCTAAACGCGAGGAACGCGAGCACTCGCCCACGGGCCGCATCGGGGCTTACGGACAGAAACATCGAGTCCGCGAGCGATACGGCAAGTGCCGCTTCGCCGGCGACGGTCCATGTATGCACGCGCTTCAGGCGCGTGAGCGGACTTGCGGGCGGAAGACCGGTGTTCGACCTGACTATGACGTCAGTTTCTCATACTTGTAACCGAGCCCGCGGATGGTCACCACGTTCACGGGGTTTGCGGGATCGACCTCGATCTTCGAGCGAAGTCGCTTGATGTGGACGTCCAGGGTCTTGGTGTCACCGTAGTAATCAGAACCCCAGACGCGATCGATGAGGTTCTCGCGCGTCATGACTCGGCCTGCATTTGCCATCAACACGTACAGCAGTTCGAATTCCTTGAGCGGGAGCTTCGTCACCGCGCCACGAACCGTCACCATGTGCTGCTCGGGGTCGATCTGCACGTCGCCGACTCGCACCGTGCCGATGCCGACTTCGTCGATCTCGCTTTGCGTCAGCGAACTGCGGCGAAGCGCCGCGCGAATTCTGGCGACGAGCTCGCGCAGACGATACGGCTTGACGATGTAGTCGTCTGCTCCGACCTCGAGTCCGACCACCGTGTCGATCTCGGATCCCTTCGCAGACACCATGATGATCGGCACTTGGCTCTTCTTGCGGATCTCCCGACACACATCAGTGCCGGACACCTTGGGCAACATCACATCGAGCAGGATGATGTCGGGGTTCACACTCTCGAAGTTGAGAAGGGCCTCTGCGCCGTCCCGAGCAACTTCGACCCTGAATCCCTCGCGCTGTAGTCCGATGTCGAGGGCCTCGATGAACGCGTCCTCGTCTTCGACTATGAAGACCGTCGGCGCGTCCTTGGCGGAGGTCACAAAATGACTTTGGGAGTCTCGCCGTCGTTCTGTCGCGCACGGAACCGCGATGCACCCTTGAGCTCGGGGACCCATCCAGTGAGGATGAACCGCGTGCGCTCAGCGATGTTCACCGCGTGGTCACCGATGCGCTCGTAGAAGCGCGATACGACGGCCAGCTGAACCGCGACTTGGAGGTCGATGGTCTCGCGTGAGTGGCACTCGAAGATTTCCTGGATGAATTGACGGTGCAATGCATCGAGGTAGCTGTCCATGTCGTCGAGTGCCGCTGCCTTCGGAGCATCGTTCGTATTGAACGCATCGATCGCTGCGACGTACAGCTGGCGAGCCTGCTCGCTCATCTTGCTGATCAAGTCACGCAATACCGGGTCGATATCGTGCCCGTAGATTCGACGAGCTGCCTTGCAGATGTTCACTGCGAGGTCGGCGGAGCGCTCGAGTTCGGCAGAAATCTTGATGATCGAGACGAGCTGTCGGAGGTCGCCTGCTACCGGCGACTGGAGCGCGAGTTCCTGGAAACAGAACTCTTCGATCTCGAGCGATCGTGCGTCGATCTCGTCGTCGGCTTGAACCAGATAGTCCGCGCCTTCGAGGTCGCCTGACAACAGCACGTTGGTCGCACGCGGGATCGTGTCGATCACGGTCTGACCGAGCGCTACGACGCGTCCGCGCAGGTCCTCGAGCTCCTGGTGAAAGGTCTTGCGAAGTTCTTCCATCCCCATCACCGTATCTTGCGGAAGTTACTGGGTGCTTGCCGCGAGATGACGCCCGCGTGAACAACCCCCGTCGTCAGCGAACCTGTGTACGGGTGACCCACGCATGGAGGTCACTTTGGGCGTCGCGTTCGAATCCCGGGGTTCCCCCACGTGACCATTCGTTGTCCGGTCCAAGTGAGTAACGGGCGACATCGTCTGCGAGCAAGAAGCCAAGGACCGTGTCGAGCCACATGCGGTGCTTCGGGTGCGTCAGCGGCACCAACGTCTCCACTCTTCCCTTCAAGTTACGTTCCATCATGTCTGCCGACCCGATGAGGTGAAGTGGCTCGTCGTCATCGAGACCGTGTTCGAAGCGGTAGATACGTGAGTGCTCGAGTTGGCGCCCGAGGATCGAGCGGACCGAAATGTTTTCAGAAAGACCGGTCACTCCGGCGCGGAGACAACAGATTCCACGCACGACGAGGTCGACACGTACACCCGCCTGGGATGCTCGATACAAGGCCTCAATTACGTCTGGGTCAGAGATCGAATTCATCTTCATGGTGATCCGACCGCGCTCGGCGAACGACGCCTCCTTGTCGATCAATTCGATGATGCGAGTCTTCAAGCGATGTGGAGCAACCAGGAGCGACTGATACTCGGGTGCGTGCGCATAACCAGTGAGGTAGTTGAACAATTCGGTGGCGTCGCGACCGATCTCCGGCTCACTTGTGAAATAACCGATGTCTTCGTAGATTCGCGCGGTGACCGAGTTGTAGTTGCCGGTTCCAATGTGGACATAACGACGCAATGAACCCGATTCGCTGCGAACGACGAGAATGCACTTCGCATGCGTCTTCAGTCCAACGAGACCGTACGTGACGTGCACTCCTGCATACTCCAGCTCCTTCGCCCACGACACGTTCCGCGCCTCATCGAAGCGGGCCTTCAGCTCGAGCACGACCGCAACCTGCTTACCCAGCTCGGCGGCTTTGATCAAGTGTCGTGCAATCGTCGAGTCGCCTGAAGTGCGATAGAGCGTCATCTTGATCGACTGCACGTGTGGATCGAGAGCAGCCTGCTTCACAAATGACTCGACCGATGAAGCGAACGATTCGTGTGGGTGGTGAACGAGCAATTGACGTTCCTTGATCACGTCGAAGATCGAGCGATTCTCCTCCTCCGCCACCGACAATCGACCGGCCGTCACGGGTGGCCAAGGCTTGTAACGAAGTCGAGGCACGTCGAGTGACGCGAGTTCTGCGAGTGCTCCCAATCCGATGATTTCATCGTGATACGTGACGTCCTCGGGTTCGAGTTCGAGTTCCTCGACGAGGAGTTGCAGCATCTCGCGTGACATCGTGCGTGGCACCTCGAGCCGGACTGCTCGACCGAAGCGTCTGCGCCGAAGTTCCATCTCGACCGCCGCCAAAAGATCGTCGGCGTCTTCGTCATCGAGCGAGAGGTCGGCATTGCGCGAGACACGGAACACGTAACACTGCTCGACCGTCATCCCAGGGAACAGTTGTCCGAGATGCGCGACGACGACCTCTTCGAGAAGGACGAATGTCTTCGACGATCCAACCGAGACGAATCGCGGGAAGTTCGCTGGCAGCTTCACCCTTGCGAATCGCTGTTCGCCAGAGCGCGGATCACGAACGGTGATCGCCAGATTGAGAGCGAGGTTGGAGATGTATGGGAACGGATGAGCAGGGTCAACGGCGAGGGGGGTGAGAATCGGATAGATGCGTTCCATGAATTGGCTCGTGAGCTCGACTCGATCGCCCTCCGTCAACTGATCCCACCGCGAGAGGAGGATGCCGTTTTCTGCAAGTTCCGGAAGCAACGCATTTCGAACGATCGCCTCTTGGGTCAATGTCAGTAGTTGCACTCGTTCGCGAATCTCCGTGAGCTGTTGCGCGGGCGTCCTTCCATCCGGCGTGGGCGTGACCACTTCACCGGCAATCTGATCCTTCAGCGCTGCGACGCGGATTTGGTAGAACTCGTCGAGGTTCGAGCTGAAGATCGAGACGAATCTGCACCTCTCGAGCAGCGGAACATCTGCTTCAGTTGCAAGTGACAGCACTCGAGAGTTGAAGTCGAGCCAGCTCAGCTCACGGTTGATGAATCGTGCCTCGATGGGTGAATCGTAGGAAGACGTGATCGAGGAGATTCCGCGCTGAAGAAGTTGTCGCCAAGAAATCATGTTCTCGCTACCGCTCGTTCAACTCTGCGTTGCGTCGAATTCAGACGCAACAACGTGACGCCGTTAGGCCGACTCGTCGGCCCAGCCGATTTCCCACTCCACGCTGATCCGCTCGCGCTCAGCGTCGCGGTTCACGCGCTCCTGGTTGCGGCGGAACTGTGGATCGTTGCGTGGCAGCAAGACCAGTCGGGCGAGAACGCGAGCGCGGAACTCTTCAAGCAGGTTCGCGTCACCGTAATCGCTGTAGACCTCCCAATGCGGGGAGACCGGTCCGAGATAGACGATGCGCGCGTGTCCGCGCGGCGGTTCGTTGAGGACTGCGACATCTGACATACCCGTCAGGCTATCGGTAAAAAACCGCCAGTTTTCGGGACAAATCTGCGCCGGAGGACCAGGCAATAAGTACGACCAAGTATTCGCACGGCAAACACACATCGGTTACCGTGATGGCAACCCCGATGAACGCCAACCGATCATTGAAGTGGATGGATCGCGGCAGTTGCCGCAACTTTCCTCCTGCGGTGTTTTTCCCTCAGGATGGAGCTGGAGTTGAACGCGCCCGAGCAATTTGTGCTCACTGCCCCGTGAAGAACGACTGCTTGGAGTACGCACTCTCCAACCACATCGATCACGGCGTGTGGGGCGGTTGCTCGGAGAGAGAGCGCCGTCGCATCGCCAAGCGTCGTCGCCTCGAGCACACAATCCAGTCAAACTAGGCTCGCACCGTGGCAACGAGCCCGGAAGCCCCCACCATCGCCGCGCTCGACATCGGGACCAACAGTTT
>JACCDL010100955.1_pt1 | contig 25546 bp, 24 predicted proteins | sample 7441931 | NCBI WGS metagenome assembly JACCDL01 (sample SAMN15323437, study PRJNA562643) | freshwater metagenome | isolation source: river surface water | place: USA:Blue River Watershed | collected 2017-08-16 | reverse complement strand
CGAACTTCATCTTGATGTCTTGCCCAGCTCAAAGAAATAGGACTTTGTTTTGAGCTATTAGTATGGACTGCTGGTGCAGATTGAGTGCTCTCAATTGGACTCTGTTGATTAGAAGATTTTGGAATTAATCTAGAAATCTTCTCTTGAATAATTTTGTGGAATGAATTTTTCTTCATAGTAGTTTTATCAACCTCAGGTTTATAAAAAGAACTTGTGAGGGATAGCCAAGGATTTGGAATTTCTTTCATAATTAGTCTCTACAGTTCTTTGATTTCATCTATTCACAATTTAATAAGTATTTATGTCACGCAAATGACGGAGAAGTTGCAGTTGTGTGACTAGATTTTGGTTTTAAGTGCGCCACGAATTGTTCGCTAGCAACCTGCCATGAAAATTTCTCAGCATGTTGGCGAGCCACTTCTCGAGGGATTCTTAAGGCTAGGAGGCATGCTTCCTGAAGGTCCTCGCTCATGACGCCTGCATCAGAATCGCCTAACACATCAATCGGCCCTGTTACTGGGTAAGCCGCAACTGGTGTTCCGCATGCCATGGCTTCTAATAAAACCAGTCCAAAAGTATCGGTCTTGCTAGGGAATACAAAAACATCCGCTGATGCATATACCTTCGCGAGGGCCTCTTGTTGCAGTACTCCTAGGTAATTAACATGGGGGTATTTTTCTTTTAAGCCCTCTAATGCCGGACCGTCTCCTACCACCCACTTTGATCCTGGAAGTTTTAACTCCAAGAAAGCTTCAATATTCTTCTCAACTGCTACGCGTCCTACATACAAAAATATAGGTGGATCAGACTCTAGAACTCTAGCGTCTTGCATCTTGAAAATATCCAAATCAACACCGCGCGTCCACAAAACTGTATTGGTAAATCCATAAGATTGAAGATCTTTGATGACCACTTCAGTGGGTGCCATTACTGCTAGTGACGGATCGTGGAACCATCGTAAGAACTTATAAGTAAGTGCTAATGGAATGCCGGTACGTGCTTTGACATATTCAGGAAAGCGCGTGTGATAGGCGGTCGAGAATGGTAGTTTGTTTTTGAGAGCGTAAGCGCGAGCTGCAATACCTAAAGGACCTTCTGTGGCTATATGTATCGCATCAGGGGTAAAAGAAGTCATCTTTGCATGAACCTTCTTTTTGGGAAATAGCGATAAAGATATATCTGGATAAGTAGGGCAGGGTAGAGTCTTAAACTCTAAAGGGGTGATCATGTCAATCTCATGCCCCATTTTCTTGAGCTCATGAATGGTTTGCTTGAGCGTTCTAACTACGCCATTGACTTGGGGTTCCCAAGCATCAGTTACGATCATTATTTTCATGCTATCTCCACGGCAGGTTGTTTAAGTTCTATCTGAACTTTTTTCTCTTCTAATATTTTTGGCCAATGAACGATTCTGAGTTCGCCATTCATGTCCTCAACAAGAGCTGTTAGGCTTTCGACCCAGTCACCATCATTGCAGTACAAAATGTCATCGATCATGCGGATTTCTGCTTTGTGGATGTGCCCACAAACTACGCCATCACAACCTCTAATTCGAGCTTCTCTGGCCATAATGAGCTCAAAGTCAGCGATAAAGTTCACAGCATTTTTAACGGAGTGCTTTAGATATTGAGATAAAGACCAATAGTTAAGCCCCATGCGCGCACGTATCTTATTAAACCAACCATTCACCCAAAGGATGAAGGTGTAAAGGGTATCTCCCACATATGCTAGCCATTTGGCATATTGCATGACGCTATCAAACAAATCTCCGTGAGTTATCCAGAGTCGCTTGCCATCAGCTGTTACGTGTATCACTTCCTCCTCAATGCGGATATCACCTAGGCTCATGCCAAAAAATTGACGAGCCATTTCATCGTGATTGCCGGGTATGAAGATGACTTCTGAACCTTTGCGAGCTTTGCGAAGTAGCTTCTGAATCACATCATTATGTGATTGTGGCCAATACCAACGTTTCTTTAATTGCCAGCCATCAATGATGTCGCCAACTAAATAAAACTTATCGGCCTCATTGTGTTTAAGAAAATCTAGGAGATACTTTGCTTGGCAGCCTGATGTGCCAAGGTGGACGTCTGAGATCCATATTGCTCTGTATTGATTCATGAGACCCAATTGGGCCTGATGTATTTGAAAATAAGATGTCAGATCTGTGTCATATTGATGACATACTTATATGAGATTCTTTGCCTCATGAAATCTGTTTTACTCATTCTTCATGTCTTGAGCGCTCTGTCTCAATTACTATTCTTTGGGGTTCTTGGCCAGAAAATGAGACAGGTACTCATTCAGTGTTGGGCTAAACGACTTCTTAAAATATTAAAAATAAAAATAGTCGTTCATGGCGATCGCCATTTATTAAATAGTAAAACTGGATTCTTGATGGTATCTAACCATGTATCTTGGTTGGATATACATGTCATTAACTCTGTGATGCCAATGACTTTTGTTGCAAAGTCTGATGTTGCGAATTGGCCTATATTTGGTTGGATTGCCAAAAATATCGGAACTATTTTTATTAAAAGAGAAAAAATATCTGATCTAAAAAGAGTGATCCATTTAATGCAATCAAGGCTAAGTACTGGAGAGGCTATATGCATATTTCCTGAAGGCACTTCCTCTGATGGGATCAGCGTCTTAGATTTTAGAAGTAACTTATTTGAGTCAGTTGCTCAGACTCAGCAGAAGATTCTTCCTATTGCTATTCAGTATCAAGAGCACAATCGCTACTCGAATCGAGCAGCTTTCATCGGTGAAATGGGTTTAATAGATTCTATTAAGCAGATCATGCAGTCTGATTATTTGGAAGCACATATTCATCTACTCGAACCCCTGGAGTCTCATTCTTCTCGGCAAAATCTTGCTGAGCGGTCTCGTCAAGCCATTTTGGCAACAAAACTATTTGATGACTACAATCAAGATTAATTAGTCTATATTAATCAGAGGATTCAGGATGTCTAGTAGTCAAGAAAAATTATTCCAAGCCGTTCGTATTGGCGATATTGAATTAGCCAATCGTGTTGTGATGGCGCCATTAACTCGCTGTCGTGCCGATGAGCCTGCTGGAGATATCCCGGGTAGCCCCATGAACATTGAATACTACCGTCAGCGCAGTAATGCTGGCTTGATCATTAGTGAAGGCACTCAAGTCTCACCAGTTGGTAAAGGTTATATGGCTACACCTGGCATCTATTCTGATGCGCAAGTAGAAGGTTGGAAGCCAATTACTAAAGCAGTTCATGATGCAGGTTCCAAAATTATTGCGCAGATTTGGCACGTTGGACGCATTACGCACCCAGGTCTAACGGGTGGCGCTCATCCAATTGGCGCGTCAGCCATTGCACCGAATGTTGTGGCCTACACACATGAAGGTAAAGTGGATATTCCAGCGCCGCATGCATTAACAGTTGAAGAAATTAGAGATGTAGTTAATCAATTCCGCCAAGCAGCCGCTAATGCGATTCGTGCTGGCTTTGATGGTGTAGAGATCCACGGTGCCAACGGTTATTTAATTGATCAATTTTTAAGAGATGGCACTAATCAACGTACTGATGCTTATGGTGGTTCAGTTGATAATCGATGCCGCTTCGCCTTAGAGATCGTTGATGCAGTTGTAAAAGAGATCGGTGCCGGCAGAGTGGGTATCCGTTTATCTCCAGTGACACCATTTAATGACATCGTTGATTCAAACCCTCAAGCTGTTTTTGGTCATTTGGTCGAATCACTCAATCAACGTGATATTGCCTTCATTCACTTCATTGAAGGCGCTACGGGCGGTCCACGTGATGTGCCAGGCTTTGACTACCAGTGGGCCAGAAAAGCATTCAATGGTACTTACATTGCCAATAACGGCTACGATCGCCAAATGGCTATCAATGCAGTTGAAAGTGGTGCAGCTGATGCAATTGCATTTGGACGCCTATTCATCTCCAACCCTGATTTGGTCCAAAGGCTCAAGGCCAATGCGCCATTGGCTGAAGCTGATCCAAATACTTTCTATGCTCCAGGCCCACAAGGCTACACAGACTATCCAGCAATGTCTTAATGCAAATCTAGAGAGGCAAATAACATTGCCTCTCTAATGGTTTTACGCAAATAGCTCATCAATGCTTTAATAGCATTTATGAACTTCCCACTTAGTCATATTTCAACACTTTGTAAATACACAGGTATTAGCTTTACTGCTGGTGCTATTACTCATGGTGCATTTAGTGAGCAGCGCTCTCTTATTACTGCAGCTATTGGAATTGCTATTTACTTATTAGGTGGCGTTTTAGAAAAAGTAGCTCACCCAGATAAAGAGCACTCATGGGCCAATCTTCTGGCCATTGGTGTTGTTGCCTCGATTGGTTTGGGTTTCTTCACTGGTGGTTTACAACATTTCCCAGATTCTCCAGAAAGAAGTGCTTGGGTCGTTCCAGTAGGTTTTGTGATGAGTTTGGTCGCCATCTATTTGATGGAGGGTAAAGCCGTATTAAAGAGTGCGGGCAGTCTCAAGACAATAGTCATCTATGGCGTATTAAGTTCAATCCTGATCACGGGAGCGTCTATCTACGCTGGTATCTATTTCAGCCAACAGCCAAGAGTTGATCATCATGGTGTTGCCCTAGAGGTTTCACCTCACTCAGATAATGCTAAAAATACAAAACACGATCACTCGACACACAAACACTAAGATTTTGTATAGATCTTGATATAAAACAATGCTTTGATTGTTAATTATTTGATCACGCTCTTTTAAAGAGTATGATCAAAATATGAAAATTCAATTTATTGGTCCAGCCCAAAAAGCTGATGACGACGGCGTTCTTTATCTTGCTCATGTTGATGGTAAAGAAGTTAATTGCCATTTCACCTATGAGGCCATCGAAGACATTGAGTCTGATAGTTTGCAAAAGGATGCCCTAGAGCAGTTTGAAGCCCATAAGCTAAAACTCTTATCGATTGCTGAGGCTAAGATTTTGAGAGGTCTTGGTGCAAGTGGTCTTGTGAGTATCTATACCAGTGATGTCAATCTTTAACCCCATGAATTGACTGTTTTAAACCAAAGAATCATTCAAAGCCACCTGATGCTGGGTGGCTTTTTACATCCTGGTTTAATCTTGAGGTATTAATAAATTCAGAACAAAGGTCTTTTGTGTTGCATCTAAAAAAACTATTGCCATTCATCTTGCTATTCACACTCAGCTCACCATTATTGGCTAAGTGGGAAGAGGAAAAAATTGCCGATGGCAAAGCAGGCGAGTTCAAGACCTACTATTACAAAATGAATGCCCAAGGCCATAAGCTTATTTTGGATAAGTACATGCAAAGACTGATATTTGTTCAAAAAGATAAAGTATTTAAGCGAGATATCAGCGGTATCAAAATCAATGGTGAATCCGTAGAGGTTTATGCCGAACAATTTAATAACTATCCTGAGCAAACCGCCATTCTCTTTGTCAGAAGAATGGATGCTCTAGAGAAGCTATCTAAAGCCAACAGGATTGACGTTAATGTGGTTTATTACAGAGAAGGTGAAAAAGTTAGCACTTTCATTATTAATGAAACGGCTAAAAAATAATTCATCATGAAATTAAAAATATACTTTCTACTGATCTGCCCCTTATTACTCAGCTTAAAGGCACCCATTGTTATGGCTATTGAAGAACCATCCTATCAAGTCTTAAAACAATCAGAGCATTTTGAGTTACGACAGTACGAGTTTCAGTTGATAGCTGAGGTAACGGTTCAGGGTTCTCTGAGCGAGGCTTCCAATAAAGGTTTTAGGTTGGTAGCTGATTATATTTTTGGCAACAATCAAGCCAGTCGCGCAGCCTCTAATGAATCAGAAAAAATTGCCATGACTGCCCCGGTCGTCATAGAAGCTCAATCGAGCAAAATTGCGATGACAGCACCTGTCGTAGTTGAGAAGAAGGGCGCATCAGAGCAACAGCAATGGATACTGTATTTTGTGATGCCCAAGAGTTACCGTATGGATAGTTTGCCTAAACCCAATAATCCACAAGTTCAGATTAAAGAAATTAAAAACAAAAAAGTGGCTGTAATCAGATTCTCTGGATGGGTGGATGAGGACAAGCTCGCAGACAGAACTGCAGAGCTACAGACTTGGATCAAGCAAGAACAACTGATTGCCATTGGTGACCCTCAATTAGCTCGCTATAACCCACCTTGGACTTTGCCTTGGTGGAGGCGCAATGAGGTCTTTATTCCTGTGCAGTAAAAAGTATCAAATCTAGCTTCCATTAAAAAAGCCGGAAGTCTCTAAGAGATTTCCGGCTTTTGCTTTGAAACTTAAATCTGAATCTAAATCTAAATGTAAGCCTAAAGCTTAAAACTAATTACTTGCCGCTAAAAATGGCATTCAGTGTTGGGCTAGGGCGCATCACTGCTTCCAATTTCTTAGCATCCGGTTTGTAGTAACCACCGATATCAACAGGCTTGCCTTGAACAGAGTTCAATTCGCCAACAATCTTCTCTTCGTTCTCAGCTAATTTCTTAGCTAAAGGTGCGAAGTGAGCTTGTAACTCTTTGTCTTCTGTTTGAGCTGCTAATGCTTGAGCCCAGTACATAGCCAAATAGAACTGGCTGCCACGGTTATCAAGTTCACCAGCGCGTGATGAAGGAGACTTTCTGTTTTCAAGTAATTGGCCTGTTGCCTCATCCAAAGTCTTCGCCAACAACTTAGCTTTGCTATTGTTGTTTTTGATACCAACTTCTTCAATGGAGACGGCCAAGGCTAAGAACTCACCTAAAGAGTCCCAACGTAAGTGGTTCTCTTCAACTAATTGCTTAACGTGTTTTGGAGCTGAACCACCTGCACCAGTTTCGAATAAGCCGCCACCGTTCATCAATGGAACGATTGAAAGCATCTTGGCGCTAGTACCTAGTTCAAGAATTGGGAACAAGTCTGTGAGGTAGTCACGCAAAATGTTACCTGTTACAGAGATAGTATCTTTGCCACGAATAATACGCTCTAGTGTGTAACGCATCGCACGAGTTTGAGACATGATCTGGATATCCAAACCAGTTGTATCGTGATCCTTCAAGTATGTTTTTACTTTCTTGATCAATTCATTTTCGTGAGGGCGGTACTCATCTAACCAGAATACAGCTGGTGTATTCGATTGACGTGCACGTGTAACGGCTAGTTTGACCCAATCTCTGATCGGAGCATCTTTACACTGACACATACGCCAGATATCGCCTTCTTCAACGTTTTGCTCAAGTAATACTTCGCCATCATGGGTCACGATACGAGCAATACCTTCTTCAGGGATCTCAAAAGTCTTGTCATGTGAACCGTATTCTTCTGCTTGTTGAGCCATCAAGCCCACGTTCGGTACGCTACCCATTGTTACTGGATCAAAGTTACCGTGTGTTTTGCAGAAGTTGATCATCTCTTGATAGATACGTGCAAAAGTACTTTCTGGCATCACTGCTTTTGTATCTTTTGGACGACCATCAGCGCCCCACATCTTGCCACCGATTCTGATCATGGCTGGCATCGAAGCATCCACGATCACATCGTTAGGTGAGTGAAGGTTAGTAATACCTTTGGCAGAGTCAACCATCGCTAATTCTGGGCGGTGCTCATGACATGCGTGCAAATCATTGATGATCTCTTCACGCTTAGAGCTTGGCAATGTAGCGATTTTTTCGTATACGCTGCTTAAACCGTTATTAGCATTAACACCTAATTCTTTAAACAAAGCACCATGCTTGTCAAAAGCTGTTTTATAGAAAATCTTCACAGCGTGACCGAACACGATTGGGTGAGACACTTTCATCATCGTTGCTTTAACGTGAAGAGAGAACATCACACGTGTTTCGTAAGCGTCTTGGATTTCATCTTCATAAAACTTGCACAAAGCTTTTTTGCTCATGTACATGCTCTCGATGATCTCGCTTTCTAAAAGAGAAATCTTCTCTTTTAGAACGATTGTTTTACCTGTCTTTGTAACTAAGTCCATGCGCACATTGCATGCCTTAGGAATCACCATTGATTTCTCGCTAGAGTAGAAATCACCACCGTGCATATGTGACACGTGTGTGCGTGATGCCTGGCTCCATTTACCCATTGAATGTGGGTTTTTGCGAGCATAGCGTTTTACAGCAGCAGGAGCGCGACGATCGGAGTTACCTTCACGCAATACTGGGTTAACAGCACTACCTAAACACTTTGAATAGCGTTGACGGATTTCTTTTTCTGCATCAGTCTTAGGATCTTCTGGGTAGTCAGGGATGTCGTAGCCCTGGCTTTGCAATTCTTTGATCGCTGCCTTTAATTGACCAACAGCAGCACTGATGTTAGGTAACTTGATAATGTTGGTGTCTGGCAACAAAGTCATCTTGCCAAGTTCAGCCAAGTTATCAGCAACTTTTTGATCTTCTTTTAACTTCTCTGGGAAAGCAGCAATGATTCGAGCTGCTACGGAAATATCACTCTCAACTACTTCGATATCAGCTGGTGCTGCGAAAGTGCGAATAATTGGTAAAAAAGACGCTGTCGCTAAAAATGGTGCTTCATCTGTTAGCGTGTAAACAATCTTTGATTTCTTTGAAGCCATTGATATTTCCTCTTCTTATAGATTTGTCTGTCTCAATAGTTAATTTCTAACTAGACTTGGGATTTTAAGGCATCAGTCTTTTACTATCCTTACCTATTTTCCCTAGATGTGAGCCTAATCAAGTATTTTGCCCATTTATTTACTAGGAATTACCCTAGGAATCATCTTTTAAATGCAGCTCAAAACCCCCTAAAAAACTGATTCAAATTTCTTTTTTTTCAGGCCTAAAAACGAAAATTAAGTTAGCTGTGAGGCTAATAATGAGCAAACCTTATAAATTTTCAAATGAAAATCAAATAGATTTTTTATAAGCAATTGATTTATATGTAAAAAGCTATATTAGGGTTTTTGAGGGTTTTATCATTTTTGGCAAATTAACATATAATTTGTATACATAATTAAAACCATCAGAGCAGACATACAACTAAAACTATGAAAAACAAAGAACTTCAAGAGATTTATTTCCGATTCCTAAATTTGGTACGTTCTGTTGAAGATCTTCCAAGCTTTCCAAAATTGGATGCGACTGAAAATGAACTTCTTAATGAAGTAGCCTCTAAATGGAAACAGGGCGAAAGACTTTTGGTCAGCGATGCTATTGCTAAACGTGAGATTGGTTCACCAGCAACTTTGCATGCACGCTTGAAGCAATTGCGTGACAAAGACATGGTGACCTACGTGATTGAAACAGATGGCCGTAAAAAATACATCGAGCCAACTGAATCAGCTCTCAAATATTTTGCACACATTTCAAACTGCATGATTCAGGCTACTCATAAATAATCAAAGTAAGTACACAACAAAAAACGCCACTGATGTGGCGTTTTTTTTATTCCTTTTTCTTTTTAAAAACTTATTTAATAGGGCGGTTTAAAGTTCAGCTTTTAAAGCTTAATCACTTTACCTGGGTTCATCAGATTGTGAGGGTCCAGTGCTTTCTTAATTGATTGCATCAAATTAAAAGCAACTTCACCGCGATGTCCTTCGATGTAGTCCACCTTTTGTTGACCAACACCATGTTCAGCAGAAATCGAGCCATTGAGCTTTTCAACTTCTGCATAAACCAATGCCTGAATCTCTTTGCTGTAGGTCGTGAAAAAATGCTCTGTTTCTGCTGAGCTTGGCCCTGCAACGTTGTAATGCAAGTTGCCATCACCTAGGTGTCCGTAGTTGATGATGCGGATGTTAGGGTACTTGCTACGAAGCATGGCATTACATGTATCTACAAACTGAGGTATTGCTGAGATAGGCAGTGACACATCGTGTTTGATATTTGGGCCATCATCAGCTTGAGCCAAAGGTACGTGCTCTCGCATATCCCAAAACTTTCTGGCTTGCGCTAAGTTACTGGCGATCACCGCATCTGATGCGCAGCCTGATTCAAGAGCCCCTTCCAAAATCGATTCCATCAACTGCATGGCATGTTCAGAACTCTCGTAATCTGATATTTCTACCAAAACCTCATAAGGATTGTTGCCAGCTAAAGGGCTGGCAAGAGCAGGGTAGTAATGTTTGAGCAATGCCAAACTCTCGTCTGACATCATTTCAAAACCAGTTAATTGAGCCGAAGCACCCGCCTGGAATCGATTCAACAACTCCACGGCACCTTCAGCGCTAGGAGTGGCTACCAAGGCAGTCCACTGCGCAACAGGTATTGGGAATAACTTCATAACAGCAGCAGTGATGATGCCTAAGCTACCTTCTGCACCAATAAATAAATCTCTTAAATCGTAACCCGTATTGTCTTTGCGTAATCCACGCAAGCTATTCAGAATCTCGCCATTAGGTAATACAACTTCTAAGCCTAAGCAAAGTTCACGCGCATTGCCATAACGCAAAACAGAAGTGCCGCCTGCGTTGGTTGATAAATTGCCACCAATCATGCAGCTACCTTCAGCGCCTAAGCTCAAAGGAAAATAACGATCAGCTGCAGCTGCCGCTTCTTGCAAAGTTTGCAAAATCACACCAGCTTCAACGGTAATGGTTTGATTGGAGGTATCAACAGCGCGAACTTGATTCATGCGCTGCAAAGAGATCACCACTTGGCGACCAGTTGCATTGGGCGTTGCGCCACCGCACATGCCCGTATTTCCACCTTGCGGAACAATGGCGATGTGATTAGCAACGCATAATTTCACAATGGCTGATACTTCTTGCGTATTACCGGGTCTCAATGCGGCAATGGCCTGACCTCGATAGCGTTTACGCCAATCTAGTAAGTAGGGCTCCAAATCGGAAGGCGCAGTGATCACATGTTCTGCGCCAATTAGTTGTTGTAACTCTTTTATCAGATCTTGATCAGATAGTGACATGTCTTCCTCGGTATTTTTATCAATGTCTTTTTTATTTTGCTGATTATCTTAATTATTTTTTTCTTTATTTGCTGCGGCTTCAGCCTCAGCTTTCTCGGTCGCCAGTTTCTTTAGCTTCGCAACTTTCTTTAAGGGTTTTAAATAAGCTAATAATGAAAAATAAGCGATCAAACTCAAAAGAATTTCTAATGCTGCTAAATAAGCAGACAAACCAGGGTCATTTAAGCGCACAACGCCTTCAATAAAATAAAGCATCACCAACATCGAAGACCATTGCATGGTGTAGTTGCGGCCTTGCCAAATACCCTTTAAGGCAAACAGCATCGGTAACACCTTGATAACTGCCCATGAGCCGCCCGGTTTAATCGGTGCTAGGAGAGATTCCCAAAGAATGCACAGTGCAATCAAAGCAAACCAAGAAAACCATGCGATTAAACGCCAGTGTTCCTTAGGTTCTAGAGCTGTATCTTTCAAGTTTTCAGTAGACATCAATCAGTACCTTTAATCACTCAAGCAAGCTTTAGTGCGATTTGAGCCAAACGCTGGCCTTGAGCAAATGCTAATTTTTTCTCTTCAGCGGAGATGGGGGCTGAACCATCCGCTTTTGCAAAATGAGTGACACCATAAGGTGTGCCACCTGTTTGGGTATTCATGAGTTCAGGGTGACTATAAGGAAGGCCCACCATCACCATGCCGTGGTGCATTAATGGAATCATCATAGATAAGAGTGTGCTTTCTTGACCGCCATGCATGCTGCCTGTGCTTGTAAACACACAAGCTGGTTTGCCAGCAAGTGCACCTGATAGCCATTGTGATGTCGTGTTATCTAAAAAGTATTTCATCGCTGAGGCCATATTGCCAAAACGAGTTGGTGAGCCGAGCGCCAAACCAGCGCACTGCTCTAAATCTTTACCCTCTACATAAGGAGGGCCAGAGTCAGGGATATCTGATTCTGTAGCTTCTGATACTGCTGAAACACTCGGAACTGTGCGTAATCGAGCCGATGCCCCTGGCACACTCTCAATACCCTCGGCAATCAATTCAGCTAGCTGACGAGTCGCGCCATTTCTGGAGTAGTACAAGACCAAAATATCAGCGGATGTTCTTGAAGTTGTATTCATAAAATTTGTACTCATTTAGTTATCTTGCTTATGATAGAGCCGTGCAAGTAATTCGTCATAAAGACTCTATTCTCGATTTTTTCCGCTACATGCGCCAATGCGCCAAGGTAGTGCGTATCAATGAGATGGCTGCAAGCCTCTCATTTACAACTATTTTGTCAATTGTGCCCATGGTAACGGTTTCTTTTGCTTTATTGGCGGCCATGCCCCGTTTCCTAAGCTTAAGACGCTCATTTCAAAACTGGTTATCTGACAACTTAATTCCGGGCAATATTGGCGATCCAATTTTGATGTACCTGAATCAATTTGCCCTCAAAGCCAAAGGCTTAACCATCTTTGGTACGGTCGGCCTGGTTATTGGCATATTTTTTACCTTAATTACTGTTGAAAATGCCTTTAATCGTATTTGGGGTGTTCAGAACCCCCGCCCATTTTTTAAAAGACTGGGTATTCATTTGGTTGCAACAGTCTTGGGACCTTTATTGCTAGGCTTAAGTATTTACTTAAGCTCCATGGTCTTGAGTGCGTCAAAAGGTTGGATTGGGCCTTTAAGTATTGGCTTTAACTTTGTGGCCGCCATCTTCCCCATTATTTTGTCGATTTTGTCCTTCAGTGTGGTTTACAAAATCCTCCCTTATGAAAAAGTAGAGTTATCGGATGCTATTTGGGGTGGAGCTTGCGCAGGTATTGTTTTTGAAATCGCCAAATTTGGCTTTGCTTGGTTTGCTGCTAACTTCCCGCTTTATAAGACGGTATATGGCGCTTTTGCCATATTGCCTTTATTCCTGGTTTGGATTTACATGACTTGGTGGGTTACCTTAGCCGGCGCCACCTTGGTGGCTAATATGCCCATCATGAGAGCCTGGGAACGATCTAAATAGATTTGAGGGCTGATAGGGGTAGAACTAAGAGGGGTGGGTAAGCCCTGATTGTGAAGGTATAGCCTCTATTGAAAGCTACTGATAGACTAGAGTCGTGAACTAATAAAGGAGATTGGCATGAAAGTCAGCGATATTTTGCGTTTTAAAGGGGCAACTCTTTACACCGTAGCCCCAGAGACATCTCTGTCTGCTGCAGTTCATGTGATGGCAGAAAAAGACATTGGCTCTTTGGTTGTGATGGAATATTCCAAATTAGTTGGCGTACTTACTTTCCGTGAGGTGATCGACACATTGGCTAAGAGCCATGGCACCCTGGGTTCTGCCCATGTTGGTGAAGTGATGGAAAAGAACCCCTTGACCTGTACCTCAGAAACTGACTTGGATGACGTGCGTCGAATGATGCTTGAGAAGCACGTACGTTATTTGCCAGTCATGGATAGCGGCACATTGATGGGCGTTATTTCTTTCTATGACGTGGCTAAAGCGGTGGTGGAAGCTCAAAGCTTTGAAAACACTATGCTCAAAGCTTACATCCGCGATTGGCCAACTGAAGAACCGGTTGCTGAAAACAAGTAATTAATTACCAAATTTACTAATTTCATCAAGGTGAAGGTCAAATCTGTACCTTCACCTCAGACCAATGCCATAATGTAGGCATGGCTGGAAGCACACTAGGACACTTATTTCGTATCACCACTTTTGGTGAATCTCATGGACCCGCGATTGGCGCCGTTATAGACGGCTGCCCGCCAGGATTGTCTTTATCTGTTGAAGATATTCAGGGTGATTTAGATCGTCGTAAGCCTGGCACATCTCGACATGTGACCCAGCGCCAAGAAGAAGATAAAGTAGAGATTCTTTCTGGTGTCTTTGAAGGTAAGACAACCGGCACGCCTATCGCTTTGGTGATTCGCAACACTGATCAACGTAGTCAAGACTACGGCAATATTTTAGATAGCTTCAGACCAGGCCATGCCGACTATACCTATTGGCACAAATACGGCATTCGTGACCCGCGCGGTGGCGGTCGTTCATCAGCACGATTAACGGCGCCTGTCGTGGCTGCTGCTGCTGTGGCAAAAAAATGGTTGGCTGAACAATATGGCATGAACTTTTACGGTTACATGACACAGTTGGGTGATTTAGAAATCCCGTTTGAAGATGCAACGCAGATTTCTCAAAATCCATTTTTTGCACCTAATGCCAAGATCATCCCCGAGTTAGAAACCTATATGGACACTTTGCGCAAAGCAGGTGATTCATGTGGTGCACGCTTAACAGTTGTTGCAACAGGGGTACCTGTTGGATTGGGTGAGCCTATTTTTGATAAATTGGATGCTGACATTGCGCATGCCATGATGGGGATCAATGCTGTCAAAGGCGTTGAGATTGGTGCAGGCTTTAAGAGCGTTGCTCAAAAAGGCAGTGAACATGGCGATGAAATGTTCAGTGATGGTTTTGCAACTAATAACGCAGGTGGTGTTCTAGGTGGTATTAGCAGTGGGCAAGATGTTGTTGTGTCGATTGCTATCAAACCAACATCATCCATCATGTCACCAAAACAATCGATTGATCGCGCAGGTAATCCTGCCGTGATTCAAACGAAGGGTCGACATGATCCTTGCGTGGGTATTCGTGCAACGCCTATCGCTGAGGCGATGTTGGCATTGGTCATCATGGATCATGTCTTACGTCATCGTGCTCAGTGTGGTGATGTTCAAGTTGATACACCTCGTATCCCAGCACAACGTCCCTAATTAGAGAAACGTCATGACCGGTCTCGTACGGCTGGCTTTTGCGGCGTTTTTCTTTTTCTATTTCGCATATATCGGCTTGATGTCGCCGTACTCCAGCTTGTATTTTGCAAGCCGTGGTTTTGGTGCGATCGAAATTGCTGCTCTGATGTCGATGTTCCAGATCACCCGAATCATGGGGCCTTTTGCTTGGGGCTGGTTAGCAGATGCTCGTCGAGATCGCCTAGGCATCATGCGCTTAACTTCTCTAGCCGCTTGCATCATCTTTGCCGGCATCTTTTTCTTAGAAGATTATTTGGCTTTATTGATTTGGATGTTTTTATTGAATACTGTTATCAGCAGTTTGATGCCTTTGGGTGAGGCGGCAACCGTTCATGCATTACACCGTGAGAACGGATTTGATCAGCGTTATGGACGATTAAGACTTTGGGGTTCCATTGGCTTTATCGCGATGGTCTTGGGGGCGGGCGCTTGGTTTGAATATTTTGGCATCGAGAGTTTGCCTTGGTTTGGTATGGCGGCGCTCATCATCATGACGCTATTAACAAAAGCTCTGAGAGAACCTGCAATAGAAGTGACTGAACATGCGGTGGTGAAGTTTTCTCATGTTTTAAAAAACAGACACTTGCAATGGTTCTTATCCGCCAACTTCTGGATGATCTTTGCTCACGCAGCCTTTTATGTTTTCTATTCGCTCTACCTAGATCAAATGGGTTATTCCAAAGGGGAGATCGGTCTCTTTTGGATGTTAGGTGTTTTGGCAGAAGTGATTTTCTTTTATTACCAAAGTCACTTCTTTGGAAGATTCAATACAAAAAACATTTTGTTGGCCGCATATCTGATTGCCATTATTCGTTTTGTATTGATGGCTTATTGGCCTAACCTCATTGCTTTGATCATTGCGCAATTGATGCACGCTGCCACCTTTGGTGCCAACCACAGTGCCAGTATCAAAATGCTACAGACATGGTTCTCTGGACCTTTACAAGCCCGGGGTCAGGCATTGCACACCACAGTTTCGTACGGCATCGGTGGTACGGTAGGTGGTTTGTGCGCAGGTTGGGTTTGGGAACATTGGGCGCCGGAGCACGTCTTTGGTGTCGCAGCCCTCAGTAGCTTGATAGGCTTCTTATGCATGCGCCAAGTTAAAGAGCATCAATAACAAAAAAGAAAAAACAAAAAATAAAAAAGATAAAAATCAAAAAAACAAAGAAGAAAAAATCAAAGTCATAAAAAAAGAGTCAGACGAATCTGACTCTTTTTTATTTACATGCCTGAATAATTGGGGCCACCACCACCTTCTGGGTTGAGCCAAACAATATTTTGAGTAGGATCTTTGATATCGCAAGTTTTGCAATGCACGCAGTTTTGCGCATTAATTTGTAATTGCTTGCCTGCATCTGATTCGATATATTCATAAACGCCAGCAGGGCAGTAACGCTGCTCCGGACCGTCGTATAACTTGAGATTTGTATCAATCGGTACAAGATTATTTTTCAGTGTTAAGTGAGCCGGTTGGTTTTCTTCATGATTAGTGTTGGAGATAAATACAGAAGAAAGCCTGTCAAAACTAATTACCCCATCTGGTTTTGGATAGATGATCGGTTGACACTCAGCAGCAGGTTTCAAGCACTCATGATCGGCATGGGTGTTATGGATGGTCCAGGGAACATTACCGCCCAATAGTTTTTGCTCAATGCCCACCATCAAGGTACCCACATACAAACCTTTAGACATCCAAGGCTTAAAGTTTCGAGATTTTTTGAGCTCTGTATGTAACCAACTATTTTTAAATGCTTCAGGGTATGCAGATAGTTCATCAGCAGATCTACCAGCGTTAACCGCGTCAAAAGCTGCTTCAGCCGCCAGCATCCCAGTCTTGATCGCGGCGTGACTACCCTTGATGCGTGAGCCATTTAAGAAGCCCGCATCACAGCCAATCAATGCGCCACCCGGGAATACGGTTTTAGGAAGGCTGTTTAACCCACCAGCGGTTAAAGCTCTTGCGCCATAGCTGATGCGTTTACCGCCTTCAAAAAAAGTACGGATAGAAGGATGTGTTTTATAGCGTTGGAATTCTTCAAAAGGACTGAGGTGTGGGTTGCTATAAGACAAGCCAACTACAAAACCAACAGCTACTTGATTATTTTCTAGGTGATATAAAAAGGAACCGCCATAAGTATCAGATGAAAGTGGCCAACCTGCTGTGTGGATCACTAAACCTTCTTGATGTTTAGCCGGATCGATTTCCCATAGCTCTTTAATACCAATGCCATAGCTTTGCGGATCACAATTGGCATCTAAAGAATATTTGGCAATTAATTGTTTGCCTAAATGGCCGCGAGAACCTTCAGCAAACAAAGTGTATTTCGCGCGTAGCTCCATGCCTAGTTGGAACTGATCGGTGGCTTGGCCATCTTTGCCGACGCCTAAGTTACCAGTACTCACACCAAGAACTTCGCCTTGATCGCCATAAATGATTTCAGCAGCAGGGAAGCCCGGGAAAATCTCAACGCCTAAATTTTCTGCTTCGGTTCCTAGCCAACGAGTGAAGTTAGATAGGCTAACAATATAGTTACCGTGATTCTGAAAACAAGCAGGCAACATCCAGTTTGGAGTTGTCAAAGACTTCTTTTCTGTCAAAAACATGAAGCGATCTTCAGTCACTGCCGTATTGAGTGGTGCGCCTTTTTCTTGCCAATTTGGGATCAGCTCATTAATGCCAATAGGGTCCATCACTGCACCAGAAAGGATATGTGCGCCGACTTCTGAACCTTTTTCGAGCACGCAGACAGAAATATCTTGGCCTTTTTCAGTTGCCAATTGCTTTAAGCGGATAGCTGCTGATAAGCCAGCTGGACCACCACCCACGATAACAACGTCGTAGTCCATAGACTCTCTTGGGCCAAATTGGGACAGAATTTCTGGGGTGGTATTCATGGGGTATTCCTAAAATAAGCTAAGCTACTGCAAAGCAAGGCTTTAATTCTAATTAGTTTATTTATTTTCTTTATGAAAATTTAATATAAGGTATTGAAGTTTAATGATTTTCTGGTTTTCTTGAGTGAAATACCAGCTAAGCTCGCTTTTTGTGTCAACTTTCCGTCAAGTCGATGTTATATAAGTAATCTTTGGCATATAGATTGCTTATATAAATGGGCTTGTGGCAAAGCGATTAAAAGATATTGGTATTGGTTTAATTCAATTGGGAGTTGTTGATGAATAAGGTTTTTGGTTCAGCGAAAGAAGCTCTGGCTGACATTGTTAAAGATGGGCAAACCCTTGCCGTCGGTGGTTTTGGTTTATGCGGTATTCCGGAAGCATTGATTGCAGCTTTGCGTGATACCGGTGCTAAGAACCTAACAGCTATTTCTAACAACGCTGGCGTTGATGGCTTTGGCTTGGGTCAATTGTTAGAAACACGCCAAATTAAAAAAATGATTTCTTCATATGTTGGAGAAAACAAAGAATTCGAACGCCAGTACTTAGCGGGTGAGTTGGAGTTGGAATTCACGCCTCAAGGTACTTTGGCTGAAAAGCTTCGTGCTGGTGGCTGTGGCATTCCTGCCTTCTTCACTAAGACTGGTGTGGGTACGATTGTTGCTGATGGTAAAGAGATTCGTGAGTTCGATGGTGAGAAATATGTCATGGAACGTTCTTTGGTCGCAGATATTGCTCTAGTAAAAGCATGGAAAGCAGACAAGGCTGGCAATTTGGTTTATCGCCACACAGCTAGAAACTTCAATCCTATGTGTGCCATGGCGGGTAAGTTAACAGTAGTGGAGGTTGAAGAGATCGTTGAAAACGGTACTTTTGAACCAGCTGATGTTCATACGCCAAGTATTTATGTCCACAGAATCGTATTGAACAAGAACCCAGAAAAGCGCATCGAGCAGCGCACTGTTACTAAGGCTTAAGGAGCAAGAATCATGGCATGGAATCGTGACGAGATGGCTGCTCGTGCAGCAAAAGAATTAAAAGATGGTTACTACGTTAACTTGGGCATTGGTTTACCTACCTTAGTAGCTAATCATGTGCCTGCTGATATTGAGGTTTGGCTTCAATCGGAAAATGGTTTATTGGGCATTGGCCCATTCCCAACTGATGACAAAGTCGATGCTGACTTGATCAACGCTGGTAAACAAACAATTACAACCTTGCCTGGCTCTGCTATTTTTTCTTCAGCAGATTCATTTGGCATGATCCGTGGTGGCAAGATCAATATTGCGATCTTGGGTGCGATGCAGGTTAGCGAATTTGGCGACTTGGCGAATTGGATGATTCCCGGCAAGATGGTTAAAGGTATGGGCGGCGCCATGGACTTGGTGGCTGGCGTTAAGCATGTCGTTGTTTTGATGGAACATGTGGCCAAGAAAAAAGATGGCACTGAAGACATCAAGATTTTGCCTAAATGTAATCTACCATTAACAGGTGTTGGCGTCGTAAGCCGCATCATTACTGATTTGGCTGTAATGGACGTGACTCCAACAGGTATGAAGTTAGTCGAATTAGCGCCTGGTGTGACTAAAGAAGAAGTTATTTCTAAAACAGGTTGCAAACTAGATACCAGCGCTGTTTGAGTATTTATTCACTGAAGATTGAATGACTAAAGCACATCCTTCTACCCATTTACATGCTCACAAGAAGGGTGATGCACAACATCTTCATTTTCGAGAGGATCACAGTAAAGCAATCTTATTGATCGCTTTACTGCTCACTTTTACTTTTGCCGGTATTGAAGTTGTTGCTGGCTTTTGGTCTAACTCTCTAGCACTTATTTCTGATGCCGGGCACATGGTGACGGATGCGGCAGCATTAGGTTTGGCGCTCTTGGCTCAAATCATTGCCAAGCGACCACCTTCAGCTAAGCATTCATTTGGCTTTGGTCGTGCAGAATCATTGGCAGCGTTCATCAATGGTTTAGCAATGTTGCTATTGGTGGTTTGGATTGCTTATGAAGCTTTAACTAGATTTAAAGATCCGCATGAAGTTCAGGGCCAGACAGTCACGATTGTTGCCATCATTGGTCTCATCATCAATTTAGTGGTGGCCTGGGTTTTATCTCGAGATAAAAAGAGCGTTAACACCAAAGCTGCCTTAGTTCACGTCATGGGCGACTTATTAGGTTCAGTTGCGGCATTGATTGCTGGTGTCGTGATTCAGTACACCGGTTGGATGCAGATTGATCCGATCCTATCTTTATTCGTTTGTTTCTTAGTTCTACGTTCTACAGCAGATGTTTTAAGGGAGTCTTATCACTTCCTGATGGAGGGCGTGCCTCACCACATTGATTACATCTTAGTTGGACAAGATCTTGCAAAAGTACCAGGCGTTTTGTCTGTGCATGATCTTCATGTTTGGGAAATGACACCAGGACATCCGGCATTGATTGGTCACGTTGAAGTGAGAGATCTGCAAGACTGGCCAGTGACTTTGGAAAGAATTAATAAAATGTTGCGTGAGAAGCATGACATTGATCACGTCACATTGCAGCCAGAAATGCCTAGTTAATCAATTTAAATAATTAAATAGTTTTAAAAATCAGTTAACCATTCTTGGAGTAATTTGTTATGAGTATGTTGAAAGGTAAAACAGCATTAGTTACTGGCTCAACGAGCGGTATTGGCTTAGGTATTGCGATTGCATTGGCAGAGCAGGGCGCCAATATCATGATGAATGGTTTTGGAGAAAAAGATGCAGCGATTGCACAAGTCAAAGCCTTAGGTGTTGAAGTCGATTATCACGGTGCAGATATGAGCAAGCCTGCTGAGATTGAAGCCATGATGCAAGCTGCCGAAAAACGTTTTGGTGCTGTAGATATTTTGGTGAACAACGCAGGCATTCAGCACGTGGCGAATATTGAAGACTTCCCAGCAGATCGTTGGGATGCCATCATTGCGATCAACTTAACGTCTGCATTCCACACAACGCGCTTGGCTCTGCCTGGTATGAAGCAACGTAATTGGGGTCGCATTATTAACTTGGCCTCTGTGCATGGCTTGGTGGCTTCAGCTCAAAAATCAGCTTATGTTGCTGCTAAGCATGGCATTGTTGGTTTTACAAAAGTAACAGCTTTAGAAACAGCGCAAACTGGAGTGACCTGCAACGCAATCTGCCCAGGTTGGGTGCTAACACCATTAGTGCAGAAGCAAGTAGATGCGCGTGCTGAAAAAGATAAAGTTAGCAATGAAGAAGCTAAAAAATTATTACTTTCAGAAAAACAACCTTCAGGTGAATTTGTAACTCCTGAACAGTTGGCTGCTCTAGCAGTATTCTTCTGTAGTCCAGCTGCCACTCAGATTCGTGGTGTGGCTTGGAATATGGACGGTGGTTGGGTCGCTCAATAATGCTTGAAGGCGTTAAGAATCTTCTTAAGCGTTTAGTCGGACTCAAAACAGATGCCTCGATGGAGGTGTCTGTTGCTTCATCAGTGTCTAGTTCTCTACCAAGTTCATCGGAGTTGAGTTATCCCATTCCGGTTGAAGAAGTTCTCACACTTGAAGACCCGCTTTCTAAAACCCATTATGTGCAGTGCGCTAGTACATCTGGTTTGCATCAGATGGCCTACCATGAGTGGGGTGATCCCAATAATCAAAACGTATTGATATGTGTCCACGGTTTAACGCGCCGCGGCAGTGACTTTAATGTGCTTGCAAAAGCGATGAGTGATCGTTATCGAGTGATATGTCCTGACGTGGTGGGGCGCGGCGATTCTGATTGGTTAGACAACCCAATGCTGTATGGTTTGCCGCAATATGTGGCAGATATGGTGACTTTGATTGCGCGCTTGGGTGTTGAGAAAGTGGATTGGTTTGGCACTTCGATGGGTGGCTTAATTGGTATCTTCTTAGCTGGCCAAGAGCACTCGCCGATACGTCGCATGATTCTGAATGATGTGGGTCCGAAGATTGAAGCGACTGCATTGAAACGTTTGGGTGATTACGTTGGCAAGCCTTTTCGTTTTGCCAGTAAAAAAGAAGGTTTGATTTACTTAAATCGCATTTGCGCACCTTTTGGTGAGTTCACGCCAGAGCAATGGAAAGAATATAACGGCCCACACTTAATCAAAGATGGTGATGAGTGGGTGGTTCATTACGACCCTGATATTTCAAAACCATTTGCAGCCCTCAATATGGCAACAGCCGCGATGGGCGAGATGATGACTTGGAAAGCTTATGAAGCAATTCAGGCGGAGATGTTAGTTGTTCGTGGCGCAGAGTCTGATTTGCTATCAGCGAAAACGGTGAGTGAGATGTCCCGTAGAAATCCTCGAGCCAGAAGTATTGAGATCCCAGGTGTTGGTCATGCGCCAGCATTTATTACCCCAGAGCAGGTGGCTTTAGCTCGTGAGTTCTTTAGTTAATTCAGACTTCTTATTTGGTGAAGACCCGCACGCACATGCCTTAGGTGTGCAAGAGATTCTGCTGTCTCTTAAATTGGATGAGGCTAGCTGTCTGGCTGCAGCCCATCTAGATTCAGAACTGAGCAAAGAAGCTCTTGAAAAACAATTGGGCCCAGAGGTTGCACAATTAATCATTGGCTATCGCGGCTTGAAAGCTGCGCAAGTCAAGATTGCTAGACAGTCATCGAATCAGTTGGGTCAAAGTGCACAAGCTCAAGTAGAAGTTCTTCGAAAAATGCTTTTGGCATTTGCGCATGATTTGCGAGTGGTGTTGTTGCATTTGGCGTCAGTTGTGCAAACGCTTCGTTGGGTCACTTCGCAACGCATTGAAACCAAACCATCTTGGGCACAAGACATCTTGGATGTCGATGCAGCCTTAGCCAATCGTCTCGGTATTTGGCAGCTCAAGTGGGAGATGGAAGATTTGGCATTTAGATGTTTGGCGCCTGACACCTATAAACAAATTGCCAAATTGCTCGATTCAAAACGTATTGAGCGTGAAGGTTTTGTTGAGCACATCATCACGCGTTTACAAAAAGAATTAAAAGATGCTGGTATTTCAGCAGAGGTGCAGGGCCGACCAAAGCACATCTATAGCATTTGGAAAAAGATGCAAGGCAAAGCCCTGGACTTTGCACAACTCTATGACGTTAGAGCTTTTAGAATTTTGCTCAATGATCTTAAAGATTGCTACGCTGCTTTGGGCATTGTTCATCACGTTTGGCAACCAATACCTAAAGAGTTCGATGATTACATTGCTAGACCTAAACCGAACGGTTATCAATCACTGCATACCGTTGTGATGGACTCAGATGGCGTTGCATTTGAGGTCCAGGTAAGAACTCATGAAATGCACAAGCAAGCCGAGTATGGTGTTGCTGCACATTGGCGCTATAAAGAAGCGGGCAAGCAGGGTTACTCAGGCACGGTCAGCGCTAAAGCTGAATACGATCAGCGCATTGCTTGGGCGCGACAACTGATTGCATGGAAAGAAGATGCTTGGGATCAGTTAAAGGGCCAAGAGCTCGATGATCAAATTTATGTTCTGACACCTCTGGGTCAGGTCATCCCTTTACAGCAGGGTGCAACCCCGATTGATTTTGCCTACTCTGTGCATACTGATTTGGGCCATCGTTGTCGTGGTGCTCGTGTCGATGGTGCAATGGTGCCATTAGATACTCGCCTCAAAAATGGCCAGACGGTTGAAATTATTTCTGTCAAATTGGGTGGCCCATCACTTGATTGGCTCAATGTTGAGCGCGGCTATTTAGCAACCCATCGCGCCAGAAGCAAAGTGAAGGCCTGGTTTGCTGCACAACAGGCAGAGCAAGAAAGTGACAAAGATGAAGCGCCTGTTGTTGAGGCTCCTAAACCAGACTTGCCCGATATTATTTTGCGTAAAAGTAAAGCCAAGGCCAGCCATGGCGATGTTCTTGTAGTTGGGGTTGATTCTTTAATGACGCAACTCTCACGATGCTGCCGTCCGGTACCTCCTGATGGCATTCGTGGGTTTGTTACTCGTGGCCGAGGTGTCTCAATTCATCGAGAAGATTGCAGCACTTTCAAACAATTACTGGCTAGAGCTCCTGAGCGAGTGGTCTTAACTGAGTGGGGTGTGCCTGGTGGATCTTCAGGGAAAGCCTTATTCCCAGTGGATATTGCTTTGATGGCAATTGATCGTCAGGGCTTGTTGCGCGATATATCAGAAGTGTTTTCTCGTTTAAAGATCAATGTCACCGGGGTGAAAACACAATCTCGTAAGGGCTTAGCTAGCATGCAGTTCACGATTGAAATCCCATCAACTGATGGCCTCCAAACTGCGATCACGGCTTTATTAGATGTTTCAGGGGTCACTGAAGCAAGAAGAAAGTAGCCAACAAGTGATAAACTTATGGATTCAATAGGCTCGTAGCTCAGTTGGTTAGAGCGCTACCTTGACATGGTAGAGGTCGTTGGTTCGATTCCAATCGAGCCTACCAACGAATTAGAAGTAAATATATAGGCGCGGAAAGCCCTAGGTTCCAAAAAGATCCCAGAGCGCCGCGCCGATTTTTTTGGAGTTGATATGGTTGTTGTCACATTACCTGATGGATCGAAGCGTGAGTATCCCGCTCCCTTGACCGTTTCTGAAGTGGCACAAAGCATTGGTGCAGGTTTGGCTAAAGCTGCTTTGGCTGGTAAGGTCAATGGTCAGTTGGTTGATACCAGCTACTTAATCAATTCAGATATCAATTTAGCCATCGTGACGGATAAAGACCCTGAGGGTCTTGAAGTGGTTCGCCATTCAACTGCTCACTTATTGGCCTATGCCGTTAAAGAACTCTACCCAGAAGCCCAGGTAACCATTGGTCCTGTGATTGAGTCTGGTTTTTACTATGACTTTTCTTATAGCCGCCCATTTACGCCAGAAGATTTGGCTGCGATTGAAAAGCGCATGGCTGAATTGGCTAAGAAAGATGAGAAAGTTGAGCGTCGCGTTGTTCCTCGTGATGAGGCCATTGAATACTTCAAAGGTTTAGGCGAGCATTACAAAGCAGAGTTAATTGGCAGCATTCCTGCTGGTGAAGATGTGTCTTTGTATTCAGAGGGTAGTTTTACTGATTTGTGCCGCGGACCGCACGTGCCATCAACTGGCAAACTGAAAGTTTTCAAGCTAATGAAAGTTGCTGGGGCCTACTGGCGTGGTGACAGCAATAACGAAATGCTCCAGCGTATCTACGGTACAGCTTGGACGAAGAAAGAAGATCAAGAAGCTTATCTCCACATGCTTGAAGAAGCTGAGAAGCGTGATCATCGTAAATTAGGTAAACAGTTAGATCTATTCCACTTCCAAGAAGAAGCGCCGGGCTTAATTTTCTGGCACCCAAAGGGTTGGACCATTTGGCAGCAGGTGGAACAGTACATGCGTCGCGTGTACCAAGACAATGGTTACCAAGAAGTGAAAGCGCCTCAAATTTTGGATCGCGCTTTGTGGGAAAAGTCAGGTCACTGGGAAAACTACAAAGACAATATGTTCACAACGGAGTCTGAGAACCGTGCTTACGCTCTTAAGCCGATGAACTGCCCAGGACATGTACAGATTTATAACGCTGGTCTTCATAGCTACCGCGAACTCCCTTTACGTTTTGGTGAATTTGGGCAGTGTCACCGAAATGAATCATCAGGTGCTTTGCACGGTTTAATGCGTGTGCGTGGTTTCACTCAGGATGATGGTCATATTTTCTGTACAGAAGATCAGATCCAATCTGAAGTAGCTGCTTTTGATAAAGCAGTCCGTGAGGTTTATAACGATTTTGGTTTTACAGAAGTAGCCGTCAAGCTGGCTTTGCGTCCCGCTAAACGTGTGGGCGATGATGCTATTTGGGATAAAGCTGAAGATGCTCTTAGAGCTGCTTTGAAAGCATCGAATCAAGAATGGGAAGAGTTGCCTGGTGAGGGCGCCTTCTATGGTCCAAAGATTGAATACCACTTGAAGGATTCGATTGGTCGTT
>JACCDL010670740.1_pt1 | contig 25670 bp, 26 predicted proteins | sample 7441931 | NCBI WGS metagenome assembly JACCDL01 (sample SAMN15323437, study PRJNA562643) | freshwater metagenome | isolation source: river surface water | place: USA:Blue River Watershed | collected 2017-08-16 | reverse complement strand
TCGAAGCCCAGTTGGACAAGGGCCGCGGCCCGGTGGCCACGGTGCTGGTGCAATCGGGCACGCTCAAGGCGGGCGATGTGGTGCTGGCCGGCCAGACCTTCGGCCGCGTGCGCGCCATGCTCGACGAGAACGGCAAGCCGATCAAGTCGGCCGGTCCGTCCATCCCCGTCGAGATCCAGGGCCTGACCGAAGTGCCGCAGGCCGGTGACGAATTCATGGTGCTGGCCGACGAACGCCGCGCCCGCGAGATCGCGACCTACCGCGCGGGCAAGTTCCGCAACACCAAGCTGGCCAAGCAGCAGGCCGCCAAGCTGGAGAACATGTTCGCCGACATCGGTGCCGGCGAGGTCAAGACCCTGCCGATCATCATCAAGGCCGACGTGCAGGGTTCGCAGGAGGCGCTCGCGCAGTCGCTGTTGAAGCTGTCCAACGCCGAGGTCAAGGTGCAGATGGTCTACACCGGCGTGGGCGGTATCAGCGAATCCGACATCAACCTGGCCATCGCCTCCAAGGCGGTCGTCATCGGCTTCAACGTGCGCGCCGACGCCGGTGCGCGCAAGCTGGCCGAGGGCAACGGTGTCGACATCCGCTACTACAGCATCATCTACGACGCGGTGGACGAACTGAAGGTCGCCATGTCCGGCATGCTGGCCCCCGAGCAGAAGGAAGAGGCCCTGGGCACTGCGGAAATCCGCACCGTGTTCGTGGCTTCCAAGATCGGCACGGTGGCGGGCTCGTACATCACCTCGGGTCAGGTCACGCGCAACTGCAAGTTCCGCCTGCTTCGCGACAACGTGGTGATCTACACCGGCGACGTCGAATCGGTGCGACGCCTCAAGGACGATGTCAAGGAAGTCAAGGAAGGCTTCGAGTGCGGTATCAAGCTGCGCAACTACAACGACATCAAAGAGGGCGACCAGCTCGAGTTCTTTGAAGTCAAGGAGATCGCCCGGACGCTGTAAGGCGTCTGGCGAGCGCGTGCCATGCCCGCGAAGAAATCCTCCGCTCCGAACCGCAACTTCAAGGTGGCGGACCAGATCCAGCGCGATCTGACGGAGCTGATCGCCCGCGAGTTGAAGGACCCGCGGGTGGGCATGGTCACGATCCAGGCGATCGAGGTGACGCCGGATTACGCGCATGCCAAGGTCTTCTTCAGCGTGCTGGTGGGCGACCCGCAGGAGACGCAGGACGCTCTGAACCAGGCCGCTGGCTTTCTGCGCAACGGCTTGTTCAAGCGACTGCACATTCACACCGTGCCCACGCTGCATTTCCAGTTCGACCGCACCACCGAGCGGGCCGCCGACATGAACGCGCTGATCGCGCGGGCCGTCGCGTCGCGTTCCAAGGACTCGGAGGTCTGAGCATGAGCGCACCACGAGCACGGGTCGTGAGGCGCCCCGTGCATGGGGTGCTCTTACTCGACAAATTGAAAGGTCTGTCCAGCAACAACGCCTTGCAGAAAGCCAAGTGGCTGCTGCGGGCGGAAAAGGCCGGCCACACCGGCACGCTGGACCCCCTGGCGACCGGGGTGCTGCCCCTGTGCTTTGGCGCGGCCACCAAGTTCAGCCAGTTGCAACTGGAGGCCGACAAGACCTATGAGGCGATCGCCGTTCTGGGCGTGCGCACGACGACGGGCGATGCCGAGGGCGACGTGATCGAAGCGCGCGATCCTCGCTCGGTCTCGCTGCCCACCGCTGCTGAACTGGCCGTGGTCCGCAGTCAATTCACCGGCCCGATTCGTCAGGTACCGCCGATGCACAGTGCCCTGAAAAAGGACGGCAAAGCCCTCTACGAATACGCCCGCGCCGGCGAAGAGGTCGAGCGTGCGCCGCGCGACGTGACCATCCACGACCTGCAGATCGAACCGACGACACCCACCCCCGAGGGGCATCCGCAACTGCGCATCGTGGCCCGCGTGAGCAAGGGCACCTACATCCGCACCCTGGGCGAGGACATCGGCCTGGCCCTGGGCTGCGGCGCCCACCTGTCGGCGCTGCGGCGTATCGCCACCGGCCACTACGGTGTGGACCAGTGCATCACGTTGGCAGAACTTGAGGCCCTCCCTGAAGTCGAACGCCTGACCCGCCTGCAACCGCCCGAGAGCCTGCTGGCCGGTCATACCCCCGTCACGCTGGGCGCCGAAGATGCAGGACGTTTCCTCAGTGGCCTGCGCCGTCGGGGCGCCTGGCCCAACACCGAGGCGGTCGCCGTCTTCGGCCCACCGCCCGCAACCGAGCAGGGCCCGGTGCGACCGGGTGAAGTCCTCCTGGGCATCGGTCACATCCAGGGTGGCGAATTGATCCCGGGGCGTCTGCTGAGCCCCATCGAAATCCAGCAAATCTTGAGTTCTGAAGAACCGCAAACCGTATGAGCACCACGCAGATCCGCAACATCGCCATCATCGCCCACGTCGACCACGGCAAGACCACCATGGTCGACCAGCTGCTTCGGCAGTCCGGCACCTTTGCCGACCACGAGAAGGTGGTCGACACCGTCATGGACAACAACGCCATCGAACGTGAGCGCGGCATCACCATCCTGGCCAAGAACTGCGCCGTGAGCTGGAAGGGCACCCACATCAACATCGTGGACACCCCCGGACACGCCGACTTCGGCGGCGAGGAGGAGCGCGCACTGTCCATGGTCGACGGCGTGCTGCTGCTGATCGACGCGCAGGAAGGCCCGATGCCACAGACCCGCTTCGTGACCAAGAAGGCGCTGGCCCTGGGCCTGCGCCCCATCCTGGTCGTGAACAAGGTCGACAAGCCCGGCGCGCAGCCGGACAAGGTGATCAATGCCGCCTTCGACCTGTTCGACAAGCTTGGCGCCACCGACGAACAGCTCGATTTCCCGGTGGTCTACGCCTCGGGCATCAACGGCTGGTCGTCCATGCAAGAGGGTGCGCCCGGCGAGCAGTGGGGCCCTGACATGTCGGCGCTGTTCGACACCATCCTCCAGCACGTGCCTGCCAACGCCGGCGACCCGAGCGCGCCCCTGCAGCTGCAGATCTCCGCGCTCGATTACTCCAGCTTCGTCGGCCGCATCGGTGTGGGCCGTATCAGCCAGGGCACGCTGCGCCCCGCCACGGACGTCCTCGTCATGGAAGGCCCGGACGGCAAGTCGGTCAAGGGCCGCATCAACCAGGTGTTGACCTTCCAGGGCCTGGACCGCGTGCAGGTGACCGAAGCCGGCCCGGGGCATATCGTGTTGATCAACGGCATCGAGGAAGTGGGTATCGGCGTGACCATCACCGATCCGGCCAACCCGTCGCCGCTGCCGATGCTCAAGGTGGACGAACCCACCCTGACCATGAACTTCTGCGTGAACACCAGCCCGCTGGCGGGCCGCGAGGGCAAGTTCGTCACCAGCCGCCAGATCTGGGACCGCCTGCAAAAGGAGCTGCAGCACAACGTGGCCCTGCGCGTGTCCGAAACGAGTGAGGAGGGCGTGTTCGAGGTCTCGGGCCGGGGCGAGTTGCACCTGACCATCCTCTTGGAGAACATGCGCCGCGAGGGCTACGAGCTGGCCGTTTCCAAGCCGCGTGTGGTGTTTCGTATGGTCGACGGCGTGCGCCACGAGCCGATCGAGCTGGTCACCGCCGACATCGAGGAGCAGCACCAGGGTGGCGTGATGCAAGCCCTGGGCGAGCGCAAGGGCGAACTGGTGAACATGGAACCGGACGGTCGGGGCCGTGTGCGCCTGGAGTACCGCATTCCGGCGCGTGGCCTGATCGGTTTCTCCAACGAGTTCCTGAACCTGACCCGTGGCTCGGGCCTGATCTCCAACATCTTTGACGGCTACGAGCCGCACAAGGGCGACATTGGCGGCCGCAAGAACGGCGTGCTGATCTCCATGGACGACGGCGAGATCTTCACCTACGCCCTGGGCAAGCTCGACGACCGAGGCCGCATGTTCGTCAAGGCCAACGACCCGGTGTACGAGGGCATGATCGTCGGCATCCACAGCCGCGACAACGACCTGGTGGTCAACGCCACCCGCACCAAGCAGCTGACCAACTTCCGCGTGAGTGGCAAGGAAGACGCGATCAAGATCACCCCCCCGATCGAGCTCACGCTTGAATACGGCGTGGAGTTCATCGAGGACGACGAGCTGGTCGAGATCACGCCCAAGAGCGTGCGCTTGCGCAAGCGCTTCCTGAAAGAGCACGAGCGCAAGCGCGCTTCACGCGAAGCCGCCTGATCGTCGTGGGAGGGATGCCGTCATGGTCCTGACCCATCGTCGCGCGGTTCTGGTCATGGTGGCCGTCACGATGATGTGGGCCACCGCCGGTGTCGTCACTCGCCAGCTGGAGCACGCGCGCAGCTTCGAGGTGACCTTCTGGCGCAGCCTGTTCACCGTGATCTCCCTGTGCGCCATCCTGCCGGTCCTGAGCGGGCGCGAGGTCTTTCACCAGATCCGACAGGGCGGGCGGGTGCTGTGGATGTCCGGCGCCTGCTGGTGCGTCATGTTCACCGCCTTCATGCTGGCCCTGACCATGACCACCGTGGCCAACGTGCTGGTGACGCTGTCCGTCGGGCCGCTGCTCACCGCGCTGATCGCCCGGATCACCATTGGTCACCACATCGCGGCGCGCACCTGGGTGGCCATCGTGGTGGCGGGTGCGGGCATCGCCTACATGTACGGCACCGAGTTCTCCGGCGGCCAGCTGGCGGGCACGCTGGTGGCCTTTGCGGTGCCGGTGGCCGGCGCCATCAATTGGACGATCACCCAGCGCTCCAACAACCAGGGGGCCCAGGGCCAGAAGCTGGACCTGCTGCCGGCGGTCTTGATCGGGGCGACCCTGTCCACCCTGGTCACGCTGCCGCTGGCCTTTCCCTTCCAGGCGAGCACGCGCGATGTGGGCTTGCTGGCGTTCCTGGGCCTGGTGCAACTGGCCATACCCTGCGCGCTGGCGGTGATCTGCGCCCGCGTGCTCAAGGCACCGGAGATTTCGCTGCTGGCGCTGCTGGAGGTGATCTTTGGCATCCTGCTGGCCTGGGTCGGCGCCAACGAAGTGCCGGCCCCCACCGTGCTCACGGGCGGAGCCCTGGTGATCGGCGCATTGGTATTCAACGAAGCCCTGGGGTGGCGCGAACGGCCCTGACCGTGACGCGCAGAGCCTGATCCAGGCGAGGAAAGGGACAAGATCGCATGGCAGATGTGGACTACGAGATCCGGGGCCGCGCGGGCCTCATCACGCTGAACCGCCCCCAGGCGCTCAACGCCCTGTCTCTGGGCATGGTGCGCGAGCTGACCGCGGTGCTGCTCGATTGGTCCGATCACTCGGGAATCGACCTGGTGGCGGTGCGTGGTCGGAGCAAAGATGCCTCGCATCCGGACGGATCGGCGCCCTTTGGCGCTTTCTGCGCCGGAGGCGATATCCGTTTCTTTCATCGGGCAGCGCTGGCCGGTGATCCCGCGCTGGAAGATTTTTTCACCGAGGAATACACGCTGAACCATCTGGTGCACCGTATGCCCAAGCCCTACCTGGTGTTCATAGACGGCATCGTGATGGGCGGCGGCATGGGCATCGCCGGCCACGGTGCACCGCAGGCCCTGCGCATCGCCACCGAGCGCACGAAGATGGCCATGCCTGAAACGAACATCGGCCTCTTTCCGGACGTGGGCGGCGGCTGGTTTCTGGCGCGCTGCCCGGGCCGCATCGGCGAATACCTCGCGCTCACCGGCCAGGTGATCGACGCCGCCGCAGCGATGACCGCAGGCCTGGCCGACGGCGTGGTGGCCAGTGCCGACTTGCCCGGGGTGTGGGACGCGCTGTCGACCCAGGGCACGCGCGGCCTGTCCAACCTGCGCGGTCGCAAGGCCGCAGCGGCCGATACCTTGCTGGCACCGCACCGCGAGGTGATCGATCATTTCTTCAGCCTGCCGACGGTGCCGGCCCTCCTGAAAGCCCTGGAAGCGGCGCCCGGCGATTGGGCGCGCGAGACAGCAGCCACCCTGCGTCAGCGCTCGCCGCTGATGCTGCATGTGGTCTTGGAACAGGTGCGCCGCGCTCGCGACATGACGCTGGCCGACGACCTGCGCATGGAGCGCGCACTGGTACGCCAGTGCTTTCATCAGCGTCCTGGACCCGCCAGTGAAACCGTGGAGGGCATCCGTGCGCTGGCGATCGACAAGGACCACCGTCCGCATTGGAACCCCGCGCGTGTCGAAGACGTGACCCCGGCGATGGTGGCGGCGTATTTCGAGAGCCCCTGGCCGGCGCACGCGCACCCGCTGAAAGACCTGGGCGCAGACGCGCCGAGGACGCCTTAGCGATTACGCTGCTTCATCGCGCGCTCCACCTCGCGCTTGCCTTCGCGCTCCTTGATGGTGTCGCGCTTGTCGTGTTCGGCCTTGCCCTTGGCCAAGGCGATCTCGCATTTGACCTTGCCGGACTTCCAGTGCAGGTTCAGCGGCACCAGGGTGAAGCCCTTTTGTTCGACCTTCCCGATCAAGCGCCGGATGTCGTCCTTTTTCAGCAGCAGCTTCTTGGTGCGTACCGAATCGGCTGTCACATGGGTGGACGTGGTGCGCAGCGGGTTGATCTGGCACCCGATCAGAAACAGCTCGCCGTTGCGGATCACGACGTAGCCGTCGGTCAGTTGCACCTTGCCCTCGCGCAGGGCCTTCACTTCCCAGCCTTGCAGCACCATGCCCGCCTCGTGTCGTTCCTCGAAGGCGTAGTTGTAGGCAGCCTTCTTGTTATCGGCGATGCGGGCGGGGGTGTTGGACGAGGTGGCCATCGGGCTAGGGGGTCGCAGCGCCTCTCTACAATCTGGCGGCTGCGGGTGCGCAATTCTCCATGAAATCCGTCCATAAATCCGTCCTGATCTGGTACAGCGCCGAACAGATGTTCGCGCTGGTCACCGACGTGGAGGCTTATCCGAAGTTCCTGCCCTGGTGCGACAGTTCCGCCGTGCTGGCGCGCGACGCGCAGGGCATGCAGGCCCAGGTGGGTATTGCGTTCGGCGGCATCCGTCAGAGCTTCACCACCCGCAACGAACACACCCCGGGGCGGCAGGTTGACGTGCGGCTGGTTGACGGACCCTTCTCGATGCTGGAGGGCCATTGGCGCTTCACGCCGGTGGGTGAGGCGCAGGCAGGTGCCTGCAAGGTCGAACTGCAACTGGATTACGCCTTTCGCAGTGCCACCCTCGCAACCCTGGTGGGTCCGGTCTTTGACAAGATCGCCGGCAGCCTGGTGGACGCTTTCGTCAAGCGCGCCGAGCAGGTCTATGGCTGATGCCCTGGGCTCGTTGCGGGTGACCGTCGCCTACAGCCCCGGCCCGCGCCAGGTGCTGCAGTGGGAAGTGACGCTGGAACCCGGTGCGACGGTGCGCGATGCCCTGGCTCGCTGCGGCCTGTTCGAGGCCTTTGCGGCGCTGGGCGCGCAAACCAGCCTGCCTCTGGCGGTGTGGGGCCGAGCGGCGCAGCCCACACAGGCCCTGCGTGACCAGGACCGGGTGGAAGTCCTGCGACCGCTGCTGGTCGACCCCAAGGTGGCACGGCGCGAGCGTTTCGTGAAACAGGGCATGCGCGCAGCAGGCCTGTTTGCCAGAAAGCCTGGCAAGCGCTGAGACCGAAAACGCATACCAAACTAGTCGTTTGGCGCTGGCGCCGCAGCGCCCCCGGTGCCCCCGGCTCGGGGAAACTACCAAGGCGGCTGGATACAATCCTTCTTTTGGAGCCTCACCCATGCGCCTTCTTGGCAAAGCGCTCACCTTCGACGACGTGTTGCTGGTGCCCGCGTTCTCCCAGGTCCTGCCCAAGGACACGTCGCTTGCCACGCGCCTCACGCGCAACATCGCCCTGAACCTGCCGCTCGTGTCCGCCGCCATGGACACGGTCACCGAATCCCGGCTGGCCATCGCCATGGCCCAGGAAGGCGGCATCGGCATCGTTCACAAGAACCTCACCCCGCAGCAGCAGGCCGCCGAAGTGGCCCGCGTCAAGCGCTACGAATCCGGCGTGCTGCGCGACCCGGTGGTCATCACCCCCACGCACACCGTGCGCCAGGTACTGGCCATGCAGGAGCAACTGGGCATCTCGGGCTTCCCAGTCGTCGACGGCGGCAAGGTGGTGGGCATCGTCACGGGGCGCGACCTGCGCTTTGAAAACCGCTACGACGTGCCGGTCAGCCAGATCATGACGCCTCGCGAGAAGCTGATTACCGTCAAGGACGGCACCACGCCGGCCGAGGCCAAGCAGCTCCTGAACAAGCACAAGCTCGAGCGCCTGCTGGTGGTGAACGACGCGTTTGAGCTCAAGGGCCTGATCACCGTCAAGGACATCACCAAGCAGACCAGCTTTCCCAATGCCGCACGTGATGCCTCTGGCCGCCTGCGCGTGGGCGCGGCGGTGGGTGTGGGCGAGGGCACCGAGGAACGCGTCGAGGCGCTGGTCAAGGCCGGCGTGGACGTGATCGTGGTGGACACCGCGCACGGCCACAGCAAGGGCGTGATCGACCGCGTGCGCTGGGTCAAGCAGAACTACCCACAGGTCGACGTGATCGGCGGCAACATCGCCACCGGCGCCGCCGCCCTGGCCCTGGCCGAGGCGGGCGCCGATGCGGTGAAGGTGGGCATCGGCCCCGGTTCGATTTGCACCACCCGCATCGTGGCGGGTGTGGGCGTGCCCCAGATTACCGCCATCGACAACGTGGCCACCGCGCTGCAAGGCACGGGCGTGCCCCTGATCGCCGACGGCGGTGTGCGCTACTCGGGCGACATCGCCAAGGCCATCGCGGCCGGCGCCAGCACCGTCATGATGGGCGGCATGTTCGCAGGCACCGAAGAAGCGCCGGGCGAGATCGTCCTGTACCAGGGCCGCAGCTACAAGAGTTACCGCGGCATGGGCTCCATTGGCGCCATGCAGCAAGGCAGTGCCGACCGCTATTTCCAGGAAGCGACCACCGGCAACCCCAACGCCGACAAGCTGGTGCCCGAGGGCATCGAGGGGCGGGTACCGTACAAGGGGTCGCTGGTGTCCATCGTCTACCAGCTGGCGGGTGGCGTCCGTGCCGCCATGGGCTACTGCGGCTGCGGCTCCATCGAAGCCATGCGCAGCGAGGCCGAGTTCGTGCAGATCACGGCCGCCGGCATGCGCGAGAGCCATGTGCACGATGTGCAGATCACGAAGGAAGCGCCGAATTACCGCGCCGAATAAGCGCGCTGGACCCGATCCCGCCCCGGCCTGTGTGCCGGGGCTGCTTTTTCTGAGCCGCCCATGCAACACGACAAGATCCTCATCCTCGACTTCGGCAGCCAGGTCACGCAGCTGATCGCGCGGCGCGTGCGCGAGGCGCATGTCTATTCCGAGGTGCATCCCTGCGACGTGACCGACGACTGGGTGCGCGCCTATGCCGCCGACCGGCGCTTGAAGGGCGTGATCCTCTCCGGCAGCCATGCCAGCGTCTACGAAGAGTCCACCGACAAGGCGCCGCAGGCCGTGTTCGAGCTGGGCGTGCCGGTGCTGGGCATCTGCTATGGCATGCAGACCATGGCCCACCAGCTGGGGGGCAAGGTGGAAAGCGGTCAGCAGCGCGAGTTCGGCTTTGCCGCCGTGCGTGCGCGAGGCCACACCGAGCAACTGCGAGCCATAGCTGAGCGCACCACCGCCGAAGGCCACGGCATGCTGGATGTCTGGATGTCGCACGGCGACAAGGTGACCGCGCTGCCTCCGGGCTTCAAGCTCATGGCGTCCACCGACAGCTGCCCCATTGCCGGCATGGCCGACGAAGCGCGGCGCTTCTACGCAGTGCAGTTTCACCCCGAGGTGACGCACACGGTGCAAGGACACAAGATCCTCGAGCGCTTCGTGCGCGGCATCTGCCAGGCCTCGCCCGACTGGGTGATGAAGGACCACATCGAGGAAGCCGTCCAGAAAATCCGCGAGCAGGTGGGCCAGGAGGAAGTGATCCTCGGCCTGTCCGGCGGTGTGGATTCCTCGGTGGCGGCGGCGCTGATTCACCGCGCCATCGGCGACCAACTCACGTGCGTGTTCGTCGATCACGGCCTCTTGCGCCTGAACGAGGGTGATGCGGTGATGGAGATGTTCGCGGGCAAGCTGCAAGCGAAGGTGATCCGTGTCGACGCCAGCGACCTGTTCCTGGGCAAGCTGGCGGGCGTGAGCGAGCCGGAGCAAAAGCGCAAGATCATCGGCGGCTTGTTCGTCGACGTGTTCAAGGCGGAGGCGGCCAAGCTCAAGGCGGGTGGGGCAGGGAAGTCCTCGGGCGTTGACGGCCGGCCGGCCGTCAAGGGCGCAACCTTCCTGGCCCAGGGCACCATTTATCCCGACGTGATCGAGTCGGGCGGCGCCAAGAGCAAGAAGGCCGTCACCATCAAGAGCCACCACAACGTGGGCGGCCTGCCCGAGCAGCTGGGGCTGAAGCTCCTGGAGCCGCTGCGCGATCTGTTCAAGGACGAAGTGCGCGAGCTGGGCGTGGCCCTGGGCCTGCCGCACGACATGGTGTATCGCCATCCCTTCCCGGGCCCCGGCCTGGGGGTGCGCATTCTGGGCGAGGTGAAGAAGGAATACGCGGACCTGCTTCGGCGTGCCGATGCAATCTTCATCGAGGAGCTTCGCAATTTCCGCGACGAAGCCTCAGGCAAGACCTGGTACGACCTCACCAGCCAGGCCTTCACTGTGTTCCTGCCGGTGAAAAGCGTGGGCGTGATGGGCGACGGCCGCACCTACGACTACGTGGTGGCCCTGCGCGCGGTGCAGACCTCGGACTTCATGACGGCCGACTGGGCGGAGCTGCCCTATGCGCTGCTCAAGAAAGTGTCCGGGCGGATCATCAACGAGGTACGCGGGATCAACCGCGTGACCTATGACGTGAGTTCTAAACCGCCGGCGACGATTGAGTGGGAGTGAGCGTCGATGCGCCGAATCCTGACCGGATGGATCCTAGGTTTCCTCTGCGCCGCATCCAGCGCACAGACGGACCTGATCGAGCGCCTCCAGAGCGGCGGCTACAACCTGTTCTTTCGCCACGCCATCACCGATGGACAGGACCCCTACAAGGTCAACCCACCGAACGAGACGCTGTCCAACTGCGCCAGCCAGCGGCCCTTGAATGATGCCGGGCGCGACCAGGCCTGGCAGATCGGACGGCGCATCACCGAGCTGGGGATTCCGATCGGGGAGGTGTACGCCAGCCCCATCTGCCGCTGCGAGGAAACCGCCCGCCTGGCCTTCGGGCGCGTCACGACCGTCGATTGGCTGGTGGCGCGTCGAGGTCAGAGCATGCCCCGCTTGAACCAGGCCCTGCGGTCCGTGCCGTCCACCGGCTGGTTCACCAAGACGCCCAGCGGGAAGAACACGGTCTTTGTCGGGCACAACATCACGTTTTCGGAAGCCCTGGTGGGCCAGGAGTTCGGACGTCCGCGCCTGGAGGAAGGGGAAGCCTTGGTGATCGAGCCTGGTGATCCGCCACGCGTGCTGGGTCGGATCAGGTTCTATTGATCTTCATCGCTGTCTGCGCATCGAGCCGATGCATCACCGATTCGTTGCAGCGCCAGGGGGCAGGGCGCCCACCTGGTTCAGAAAATCCAGAATCTCCTGCCTGACCGTGCGTGTGGTCACGGCATCGGAACAGAAATCAGGCTTGGGCGCGCCGCGGCAATGACCCGTGGCGGGATCGCGTCCGCCTGAAGCCGAGCACCAGTGCGGGTTGGCGCTGTACCAGCAGCGGTTCACGGGCCGCTCGGGCGGGCTCTCGTCGTCGAAGGCATGCGTGGTGTTCGGCAAGCGGACATGCTGCGTGACCCACTGCGCGAGGCGAGGATCGCAGGCCCGAAGATCGGTCTGACTGCCAGGCGGCTCCAGTTCGGCCGTGACCATCAGCACCGGTGCATAAAACGGCCCCAGGCGAGGTCGCATCGCCTCGGTCGTGCCCTGCCCGTGCGGCGCAGGCGTGGACTGCCAGCTCCAGCACGCCGGGTAGATCGAGATGCCCGCGCGAAACAGGCCCTTGTGCGTCTGCGTGATCGACGGCTCGTCGGTGAAGGCGCGCAGCACGCTCCATCCGCCCTGACTGCCCCCCATCAAGAATATCCGCGCCGGGTCCACCTGCGGCTGCTCGCGCAGCCAGCGGGCGGCAGCAAAGGCGTCGCGGGCGCGGGTGTTGGCGCCAAGCGCGGAGAACGCACCCCGGTGGGCGCTGACCGGCGCGTCGATCTTGCGCCAGTTGGCGATGAAGCCGCGACTCCAGAAACTGTCCAAGACCAGCACGTTGAAGCCCTGCGCCAGAAACCATCGCGCATGGCCATAGTCGATGAAACCCGGCCCGCCCACGCCCCCGTGCTGAATCACCAGGGTGGGGTGGGGCCCCGGCGCTTGCACCGGGTTCCAACTGGCCAGCAACTTGCCGGATTGGGCGGCCGACCAGTCCGGGATCAGCGGCACATGGCGCGCCAAGCCAAAGCGCACCACCTGGTCGTTCATGGCGCGTTGACCGAATCCGAGCTGTTGCACCTCCTGGACCGAGGGTGGCTCGGTGCGCACGATGGGCGGCGGCTCGTCATAGGGCCGCCCCCAGAAGGCCTGGGCGTTCGCGCACACCAGCAGCGCGCAGACCAGAGTGACACGTCCGAGCAGGCTCATGGGCAGGTACAGCGATTGGCGCTTTCAGTTTTGATGATTAGCACCCGCTTATTATTCACACCTGCTGGAGTTTCTACGCGATGATGACGACCATGCGTTCCAACTTCTCAAGGTGGTTTTTCCCCACACAGCGCGCTTGGCAACTTTTCGGCATCGCCTTGCTGGCGTCCGGTGCCGGGGCCCACGCCCAGTCGCCAGGTTGCGCGCCCGCACCGACTGATCCGCCCCGCCTGTACGCCCTGCCCAGTGGTATCCACACCGTCCAGGGCACGATCGCGTCCTTCGACCCCTGCCACCGCTCGGTCTCGCTGCGCACACCGTTCTTCGCGGACAAGCCGCCGCTCATGATCCTGGCCCACGGCGGCGGCGGGCTGGACACCGCCACCACCAACGCCGCCGATGCCTTCCGCAGCAAGGGCATGGCGACCTTGGTGTTCGACGCCTTCCAGATGAATGGCTTTTATCAAGGCGGGCGCTTCTTCGCGACGGCAATGACCAACGAAGCGCGCCAGCGCATGATCTACCGCGCCGCGCTGGGCGCCTATGAATGGGCCTTGCGCCAGGACAAGATCGACAACCGCCGCATCCTGTTTCATGGCCTGTCCAACGGGGCGGCGGCGGTGGCCAACCTCGCGGCCGTGGTCGATCCCCAACATGTGATCGCCCTCTATGCCGAAGGGACGCCCGGCAACGGCATCGGGCTGCCCGACGCGCTGCGCGCGCCGCTGAAGATGGTCTTCGGGCGCTTGGACAACTATGGCGGACGCACGGCGGAAGAATTCATCTGGCTGCGGCAGGAGTTGTGTGCCGGCAATGTGGTCGATTTCGATCACCCCGTGGGCAATTCCGCCTCGTGCAATCGGCGGGTCAATCCCTTTGGGCAGACGCAAAAACCCATGGACTGGTACGAGGCGCAACAGGCCCAAGGCGCACCGATCGAGCTGGTGTGGCTGGAGGACACCGCCCACGGGGTGTTTCTGGGGCCGCTCACGAAGAACATGGTGCCCTACACCAGTGGCCAGACGCGTTTTGCCTGGGTCGGCGGCAGCTACGTGGCGCGCGGCAAGTTCCTGGACGAGGTCGCGGCCCGTGCCAAGGCGCCTCGCCCTTGAAGAAGGCGCCGACCTATACGGCGCCGTTATAGCCCGTCAAGCAAATCCCTAGTACTGCTTGCGGCCGCACGCTCCTAGAATTTTGCGTGCTGAAGACCTCGCACCTCGGTGCGCGCCCTGGCCTGCTAATTCGACACCCAGCCCCAAACGCATGAACCCCACCCACGATCCGGTGCTCGATGCACCGCTTCCCTACGGCCCCACGCTCACCCTCCAGGAGGCCCAGCGGATGATGCAGGCCGCAGAACGCCATGCGCTGGCGCACAAATGGCCGGTGGCTATCGTCATCGCGGATGCCAGCGGCGGCATCCTCATGGCGCAGAAACTGGATCACACCCAGCATTCCAGCATGGACATCGCCATGGGCAAGGCGCGCACGGCGGTCAACTTCCGTCGCCCGACCCGTATGTTCCAGGACGGGATCCGCGCCGGCGGCGAGGGATTGCGATTCCTCGCGGTACCCGGTGTGACACCACTCGAGGGTGGCTTTCCTGTGGTGCGCGCAGGACAGGTTGTGGGCGGCATCGGCGTGTCGGGCGTGCTGTCGTCGCAGGATGCCGAGGTCGCGCAGGCCGGAATGGCCGCCCTGGCCTGAAGGTTGGGGCCCCCGCTTTTTTCATCACTACAACGAGGAGACAACATGACTTCAATGACCCGCAGGAGCCTGGTCCTGGGCGCCCCCCTGGCGGCTGCACTGGCTGGCCGCAGCTGGGCGCAGGAACGTTTTCCGACCAAGACGGTGCGGATCATCGTGCCCTTCGTCGCGGGCAGCCAGGTGGATATCGTGGCCCGCGAGATCCAGCGTCGCGTGCAAGAGGCCTGGGGCCAAGCGGTGGTGGTGGAGAACCGCCCGGGCGCGGGTGGCACCGTCGGCAGCCGCACGGTGGCCACGGCCGACGCAGACGGCCATACCTTGCTGTTCACGTCGGCTTCTCACGCGATCAACCCGACGCTGTACAAGAAGCTGCCCTACGACACCCTCAAGGACTTCCGCGGCGTCACTTTCGGCACCAGCGTGCCCAATGTGCTGGTGGTGGCCCCTTCGCTGGGCGTGAAGAACGTGCCGGAGTTGCTGCAGTTGATTCGCAGCAAGCCGGGCGCCCTGAACTTCGCTTCCGCGGGCGTGGGCAGCGGCACCCATTTCAATGGCGAGATGTTCAAGGCCATGGCGCGCCTGGACATCGTGCACGTGCCGTACAAGGGCACGGGCGATGCCCTGGTCGACACGGCGGCAGGCCGCTCGGCGTTCTATTGGTCGCCGTTGGGTCTGACCCTGCCGTTCATCCGCGAGAACCGGCTGGTGCCGCTGGCGGTGAGCACCGCACGGCGTGCCGCCGTCATGCCCGATGTGCCGGTGATTTCCGACTTCGTGCCGGGGTGTGTGTACGACCACTGGTACGGCCTGGTCGCGCCGGGCAAGACACCCCAGTCGGTCGTCGACAAGATCGCCGCGGATGTGGGGCGTGCACTGCGCCACCCCGATGTGGTCAAGACCCTGGCCGACCAGGGCGTGGCGGTCGCTCCGGGCACGCCGGCTGAATTTGACCGCTTCATCTCGACCGAGATCGACCGCCTCGGGGCGGTGGTCAAGAGCGCGGGGATCCAGCTCGATTAAAGACGCGGTCGGGCGCTGCTCAAGGCCTCAAGGCCTTGAGCGTTAGCCCATGACGCGGGGCAGCCAGGTGGCAATCGCCGGCCACCAGAACACTGCGGCCAACAGCAGCAGGCTCATGGCGAGGTAAGGCACCACCGCCATGAAGATGTCGGTCATGGTGACCGTGGCGGGCGCGACGCCGCGCATCGTCATGAGCAGCATGCCGTGGGGCGGCAGCAGCAGGCCCAGCTGCATGCAAAGCAGGAACAGCACGCCGAACCACACCGGGTCGATGTTCAGCGCCTGCACGATGGGCATGAAGATCGGCAGCGTGATCATCATCATGCTGACCTGGTCCACGAACAGGCCCAGGAAAATCAGCAGCGCCATCATGCCCACGACCACCAGGCCGGTGGACCATCCCTGTCCGGTGATGGCCTGCACCAGCCCGCTGCTGGCGCCGGAGAACGACAGGATCTGCGAGAAGGTGGTGGCGCCCAGGATGATGAACAGGATCATTCCGGAGATGCCGGCCGTGCCTTTGAGCGCCTTGAGCACCGCCTCCCAGGTCAGCGCCCGGTAGGCCGCCGCCAGCACCATCGTGGCAAAGGCACCCAGCGCCGCGCATTCGGTGGGCGTGGCCCAGCCCGCTGCCAGCGCACCCACCACCACCACGAAGATGGAGAGCGTCGGCAGCACGTAGGCCACCAGCGGCTGCCAGCGGTCCCAGCCGGTGTGCTTGACGGCGTTGGGGTCATCGGGCGCCAGCGAGGGCGTGAGCTTCACACGCAGCACGATCCAGGCGACGAAGGCCACCGACAGGATGAGGCCCGGCACGACGCCACCAATCAGCAGCTTGGAAATCGAGATGCCCGAGAGCGACCCGAGCAAGACAGTCAGCGCCGAGGGCGGAATCAGCATGTCCACGGCACCGATGGCCATGATGGGGCCGGTGGCCATGCGCGGGTGGTAGCCGCGCGCCAGCATGACCGGCAGCATCAGCGCGCCCAGCATGGCGGTGGTGGCAATGGTGGAGCCCGAGATCGCCGAGAACACGGTGCCCGCGACCACGGCCACCACCGCGAGGCGCCCGGGTACGCGCACGATCAGGCGCTCCACGCCCTCGATCACCTTGAAGGCCAGACCGGTGTGGAACAGGATCTCCCCCATGAGGACAAAGAGCGGTATCGGCGTGAGCGTGAAGGCGGTGACCGAGGTGACGCTGCTTCGCACCAGTTGCATCAGACCCGGCTCGCCGCCCATGTACAGGAGGGCGCCTATCAGGTTCACCGCCAGGAAGGTCAGGGCGACCGGCATGCCGATGAACAGCAGCACGGTGGATCCTCCCAGCATCAGCCAGGCGGCAAGTTGCCAGGAGTTCATGCGGTGCGGCGGGTGAGGGGGAGGAAGGACACGACGGGATCAGGCGGCGCTCACGGCGTCGCTGCGCGGGCCGCGTTCGGCCTGCGCCAGCCGGTGCATGCGAAACAGCATTTCCACCGTGAGAAGGCTGAAGGTCACGGGCAGGGCCACCAGCCACCACCACTCGGGCGTGACCAGGGTCTTGATGTTCAGGGAACCGGCGCTGAAGCTGGCGTAGGTGGCTTTCCAGCCATAGAACGCCAGTGCCACGCAGCACACCAGGCCGATGGCGTCGCCCACCCACTCCAGGGCCCACGCCACGCGCTTGGGCAGGGCCTGCAGCAGGATGTCCACGCGTATGTGCTGGCCCTGACGCAGGAGCCAGGGCGCCACGCACATCGTGATCAGGTACAGAAAAGCCTCGGACACCTCATTGCTCCAGGCCAGGCCCTTGGGCAACCCGGGCACGGTGAGGTTACGCAAGGCGACGTCGGCCACGATGATCAACATCATGGCCAGCATCAACAGGCAGCCCGCGGTGGCCAGGGCCGACAGGGCCCTGCCAAACCGTTCGGACAGGCGATCGATCACTTGGAGAACAGCGCCTTGAATCGCGCGGCGACCTCAGGGCTTTGCTTGGCGGCACTGGCCCAGCCGATCTCGTAGGCCTTGTCGCGGAAGGCCTTGCTGGTGGCGGCGTCAAAGGCGATGGTCTGGATGCCGGCGGCCTTCTGGCGTGCGGTTTCTTCGGTGGCGTAGCGGGCCCAGAAGGTGTTCTCGGCTTCCAGGGCCAGCAGCTGGCGCTGCAGGTAGCTGCGCTGGGCGTCGGTGAGCTTGCGGAAGGCGGCCAGGTTCATGATCAGGGACACCTCGGCGTCGTAGAAGCCGGGGTCGATACGGAACTTGGTCTTCTCGTGCCAGTTCAGGTCGAAGATGCCGCCGATGGGCCAGCCATAGCCGTCCACCACGCCGCGCTCCAGGGCGGTGTAGACCTCGCCCGGCGGGGTGGTGATCACCTGCGCGTTCAGGGCCTGGAAGAAGTCGCGGTACACCGGGGTGATGCGGATCTTCTGGCCGGTGAGGTCAGGCTTGTCGACCTTCTTGTTGGTGTAGATGTGGAACGGCTGGTTTTCCACCATCCGCGCCAGGTACTGCATATTGCCCTTCTCGTTCCAGACCTTGTTGATCGCGTCGAAGGCGCCGTTCTTGCGCTGTTCGGCCACCGGGATCTGCGTGAGCTTGAGGAAGTCGGCCTCGGGCATGACGTTGGTGTAGAACGCGCCGGTATTGAGCGCCATGTCCACCACGCCGGTCTTGACGGCGTTGCCCGCCTCGAAGGTCGGGATCGCGCGCGGGCCGCCGATGAAGTTGATCTGCAGCACGCCCTTGCCCTCGGCGTTGACCTTGTTGATCCAGGGCTGCAGGCGCTGCACGTAGATGCCGTTCTCGGCAAAGGCGCTGACCAGGCGCAGGGTCACCTCCTGGGCCATCGCGCCGGTGGCGGACGTGGCCAGGGCCAGGGCCGCGAGGGCCGATCGAGTGAAAAGGCGTCGCTTCATGGGGTTGTCTCCTGTGTTGTGGCTGAAGTCATCGTACCAATCTGCGGCTCATGGAAATTCCCTATTCCGCGACCGAGCGGGGTCCCTTTTACGCGAGGCCGATCGCGTGCGGGGGAGGGGAGATCGCACGCGGCACAATCCGGGGGATGTACATCCCGCCGCCCTTTCGCGTGACCGATCCGGCGCTGGCGCAGGCCCTGATCCGCGAGCAGCCCCTGGCCAGCCTGGTCACGACCGACGACGCGGGCCTGCCTTTCGTGTCCCACCTCCCGCTGCGGCTGGACCGGACGGAGGAGGGCGGCACCCTGCACCTGCTGGGACATCTGGCCCGGGCCAACCCGCAGTGGCAGCACTTGCAGGCGCGCCCCCGTGCGGTGGTGACCTTCCTCGGACCGCAGGCCTACATGTCGCCGAAGGTCTATCCCGACCTGCAGCGCGTGCCCACCTGGAATTACGTGGCCCTGCACGCCACGGTGCAGACCACCCTGGTGCATGCCGGAGACGACAAGGATCGCCTGCTCAAATGCCTGATTGCCGATCACGAACCGGCCTATGCCGACCAGTGGCGCGCGCTGGCCGAGTCGTACACCACCGCCATGCTGGCCGGCATCGTCGGCCTGGAGATGGCCACCACCGAATGGCAATTGAAGGTCAAGGTGAACCAGCATCGCCCCGAGGCCCGCGTGGCCTTGCGCGACGCCTGCCTGGCGGGCAACGAACAGGAGCGAGCGCTGGCCGCCTGGATCGACCGGGTGCAGCCCCCCGGCTCCTGAATCGCTCCCAACGAACCGCGCCTTGCCCCTCGCTATGACGACATCCGCCCGCGACGAAACCTTCATGCGCCTGGCCCTGGCCCAGGCCGAGAAGGCGCGCGCCGCTGGCGAGGTGCCAGTGGGCGCGGTGGTGGTGCAGGGCGACACCGTGGTGGGCGTAGGCCACAACGCCCCGGTCGGTCGCCACGACCCAACGGCCCATGCCGAGGTGATGGCGCTGCGCGCCGCGGCGCAGGCCTTGGGCAATTACCGGCTGGAGGGCTGCGAGCTGTACGTGACGCTCGAGCCCTGCGCGATGTGCAGCGGCGCGATGATGCACGCGCGCCTGGCCCGCGTGGTCTTTGGCGCGCCGGAGCCCAAGACCGGCGTGGCGGGCTCGGTGATCAACCTGTTCGAGCAGCCCCAGCTCAATCACCACGCGCAGGTGCAGGGCGGGGTGCTGGCCACGGAATGCGCAGCCCTGCTGGCCGACTTCTTCCGCAGCCGCCGCCTGGACCCGCGAGCCGTCGTCCACCCGCTGCGTGAGGATGCAGTGCGCACGCCCGATGCCCGTTTCGAGAACCTGCCTGGCTATCCCTGGGCGTCGAACTACCTGAGCGACCTGCCGGCGCTGGCCGGCCTGCGCATGCATTACCTGGACGAGGGGCCTGAGGACGCCCGGTTCACCTGGCTGTGCCTGCATGGCAACCCGGCCTGGAGTTACCTCTATCGCAAGATGATCCCGGAGTTCCTGCAGGCGGGCCATCGGGTTGTGGCGCCGGACCTGATTGGTTTTGGTCGCAGCGACAAGCCGAAAAAGGAGTCCGCGCACCGCTTTGCCTGGCACCGGCAGGTGTTGCTGCAATTCATTGAGCGTCTGGACCTGCGACGGGTGGTGCTGGTGGTGCAGGACTGGGGCGGCCTGCTGGGCCTGACCTTGCCGATGGCAGCGCCCGCACGCTACGACGGCCTGCTGGTGATGAACACGACGCTGGCCACCGGCGAGGCGCCGCTGTCCGAAGGCTTCCTGGCCTGGCGCGAGATGTGTGCGCGCAACCCCGAGTTCGATGTGGCGCGCCTGTTCGCACGCGGCAACCCACAGATGTCCCCCCAGGAATGCCAGGCCTACAACGCGCCCTTTCCGGATCGCGGGCACCGCGCCGCACTTCGCGCCTTCCCGCCGCTGGTGCCCGAGCACCCGGACGACGAGGGCGCGGCGATCTCCCGAGAGGCCGGCGCCTTCTGGCGCGAGCGCTGGTCAGGCCGCAGCCTGATGGCCGTGGGGGTCCAGGACCCGGTGCTGGGCCTGCCGATCATGCAGGCGCTGCACGCACAGATCCGTGGCTGCCCGCCGCTGTGGCGGATCGAAGCGGCCGGTCATTTCGTCCAGGAGCATGGGCAGACCATCGCCCGCCGCGCCGTGACCCATTTCACCGAAGGAACGCCGTGAGCCATATCTATGTCTTCTCTCCCTCGAGCGCGGTGCGTGACCGTGCCGCCATGCGCCGGGGCATCGCCCGCCTGAAGGCGCTGGGCCACGAGGTGGAAGTCGACGCCGACGCCACCACCAGCCACATGCGCTTTGCCGGAGACGACGCCACACGACTGGCGGCCATCCACCGCGCGGCGGCCAGCGGCGCGGATATTGCGCTGATCACCCGCGGCGGCTATGGCCTGACCCGCCTGCTGCCCGATATCCGCTACAAGACCGTCGCCAAGTCCATCGACAAAGGTCTGCGCTTTGTGGGACTGAGCGACTTCACCGCCTTCCAGAACGCGCTCCTGGCCCAGACGGGTGCAGTGAGCTGGTCGGGGCCGGCGCTGGGCGAGGACTTCGGCGTGGAGGGCGAGGCCGACGACATCATGCTCGCCTGCTTTGACGACCTGGCCAGCGGCGCGGGGGAGGGGACCGGCTGGCGCCTGCCTGCGACCGAGGCGCGCGAGAAGCCCCTGCGGGTTCGGGGCGCGCTGTGGGGCGGCAACCTGAGCGTGCTGGTGTCGCTGGTGGGCACGCCCTGGCTGCCGGCGTTGCAGCGCGGCATCTTGTTCCTGGAGGACGTCCATGAGCATCCCTACCGCGTCGAGCGCATGCTCACGCAGCTGCTGCATGCCGGGGTCCTGGGCCGCCAGAAGGCCATCCTGCTCGGTGGCTTCACCAACTACAAGACCGTCCCGCATGACAAGGGCTTCAAGCTGCAGACCGTGGTGGACTGGTTGCGCCAGCAGGTCAAGGTGCCGGTATTGACCGGCCTGCCGTTCGGGCATGTGACCACCAAGGTCTGCCTGCCCGTCGGCCAGGAGGTCGACCTGCTGGTGCAGGGGCGCGACGCCCTGGTGCTCTGGGGCCACGACCACTGACAGCGCACGCACTGGGCGCTCAAGACGGAACCACGGCCTCCAATTGCACCTGCGGGCGCAATCGTTCCAGGTCCTTCACGCGGGCGAGGTCTGTGCCGGGGCGAAGCAGGGCTGCCGCGCTGGCGGCCATGGCCTCGCGCAGTGCGCCGTCGAGGTGGCCGTAGCGGTCCCAGCCCCAGAGCCATCCGGCCACAAAACTGTCTCCGGCACCGACGGTGCCTACCACCGGGACCTTGAGCGCAGGCGCCTGCACCGCCTGCTGCGCCGAGACCGCGAGCGCGCCGGCGGGGCCCAGGGAGAGGGCGACGAGTTCGGTCCGCCCCCGGGCGATCAGGTCGCGTGCTGCGTCCAGGCGCTGGCTCAAGGTGTCCAGGGGCCGGCCGGTCAAGTCTTGCAGCTCCCGCAGGCTGGGTTTGATCGCCCACACGCCTTCGGCCAGTGCGGCCTGCAGGGCCTCGCCACCGGCATCGATCACCATCTTGCTGCCTCGGATTCGGGCGATCCGGGCCAGGCGCGCATGGAAGTCCGAGGGGACGCCGGGTGGCAGGCTGCCGCTGGCGACGAGGTAGGCGGGCGCGGACGGCAGGTCCCGCACCCGATCCAGGCAGCCCTGCCATTCGGTGGCGGCCAGGCTTGGGCCCGGTAGGACGAAGCGGTATTCGCGACCGGTGCGGCGTTCCCGCACGTTGAAGCTTTCGCGGGTATCGCCCGCGATCGAAATCCAGGCCGCATGCAGACCCTCGGCGCGGACCAGGGCGCTCAGGCGCTCGCCGGTGGTCCCCCCGGCGGTGCTGATCGTCAGAACGTCGGCGCCCAATCGGTACAGGACCCTGGCCACGTTGATGCCGCCGCCACCCGGGTGGACTTGGGGGGCCTCGCAACGCAGCTTGTGCGCGTCGACTATCTCGTCAACCGCGGTGCTCAGGTCCAGGGCCGGGTTGAGGGTGACGGTGACGAAGCGAGCCATGGCGGTGGGACCGTCAGAGCACGCGCGAGGGGCCTGGCTTCAAATGCCCGCTACGATTTGACATAACGCACATCGTATATCTTCAACGGGTGATGTGGGAGCGGTGCCGATCCTCACCAAGTCGACGCCGGCCGCTGTTTTCGAAGCTGTGCCGCGATCAGGTCGGCCACGTCCTGTCGCTGGGCCCGAAACGCAAAGTCCTGGGCGCTCAAACCCAGCTGGTTCTTCAAGGACGCATCCGCGCCGGCCTCAAGCAGCTGGCGCACCGCTGCGGCCGTGCCGTACTGCGCCGCCATCATCAGCGGCGTGGTGCCGTTGGGCGATTCGGCATCGATGTACGCGTGGGCCTCCAGCAGCATGCCGATGATGGCCTGATGCCCACCGGTGGCCGCGTAATGCAGCGGCGTCCAACCCGGCTTGTTGACGTCGGCACCCCGTGCGATCAAGCGCCGGGCCAGCTCGGTGTGGCCCTTGAGGGCTGCCATCATGAGCGGACTTTCATCCGCCCGGTTGCGCACCTCGACCCGGGTCTGGGGCCATTCGGTCAGTGCCTGGGCCACACGCAGCGAAGGCTCTCGTAGCGCCAGGTACAGGCCGTACTGGCCGTCGGCGTTGGGCGTATTGGGGTCGAAACCGCGACGCAGCAAGGACTCGATCGCGGCGGGATCGTCGCGCTTGATGGCGATGAAGAAGTCGTCAAAGGATCCGGCGTAAACGCCAGAAACTCCAATAAAAACATATAGGTATATGAAATACCTAAAGCATTTTCTCATGATTTGACACCGACGAAAAGACGCTCGAAATTGGTGCTGGTGACCTCCCCGACCTCTTCAGGGGACATCCCGCGCAGGGCCGCGATCTGGGCGGCGACGAAGGGCACATACGACGGGTTGTTGGTCTTGCCGCGGTGCGGCACCGGCGCCAGGTAGGGGCTGTCCGTCTCGATCAGCATGCGATCCAGCGGCACCATCGCCGCGACCTCGCGCAGGTCGGCGGCGCTCTTGAAGGTCAGGATGCCCGAAAAGGAGATGTAGTAACCCAGGTCCAGCGCCGCGCAGGCAACCTGGGCGGTCTCGGTGAAGCAGTGAAAGACACCGCCCACACTGCCGGCCGAGCCGTCCTCCCCCTCTTCCCGCAGGATGGCCAGGGTGTCGTCCGAGGCAGACCGGGTGTGAATCACCATCGGTTTACCCGCCTGACGGGCCGCCCGGATATGCGTGCGAAAGCGCTCGCGCTGCCACGCCATATCGGCCACGGTCCGTCCGCCCTTGCGGGACTCCATCTGGTAGTAATCCAGCCCGGTCTCACCAATGGCCACCACCCGTGGCAAGGCCGCGCGGCGCACCAGGTCGTCGACGGTGGGTTCGTAGATGTCCTCGTTATCCGGGTGCACGCCGACGGTGGACCAGAAGTTGTCATGGGCCAGGGCCAGGCCATGGACCGACTCGAACTCCTCGATGGTGGTGCAGATGCACAGGGCGCGATCGACGCGGGCCTCGGCCATGGCGGCGCGGATGACGGGCAGCTCGGCGGCCAGCTCCGGAAAACTCAGGTGGCAGTGGGAATCGACAAACATATCCCGATGGTACGGGCAGCGGGCAGGTGCCCGCCGGCAGCGGGACAAGCCCCCTGCTCAGACCGTCTGGGTGGGCCGGTCCGATCCGAGGTGGCTGCCCAGGATCTGTTCGATGCGCAGTTTCAGCTGCCGCGACTTCTCGTCGGAAGGAAAGCGCACGCCAATGCCCTGGGTGCGGCTGCCGCTGGCGCCCGCGGGCGTCACCCAGGCCACCTGACCGACCACCGGATAGCGCTGCACATCGTCGGGCAGGGTCATCAGCAAGTAGACCTCGTCGCCCAGCCGATGGCTGCGGGGCGTGGGAACGAAGATGCCGCCTTCGTCGAACAGCGGGATGAAGGCGGCGTAGAGCGCCGCCTTTTCCTTGATGGCCAGCTGGATGACGCTGGGACGCGAGCCTGCGGCGGGTGTGGGGGATGGAGGAAGGGTCATGGCCGCCTGGGAGACACGGGAGGCGCGCAGTGTAGAACTGCACGCGCCCGGCTCACAAGCGCTTCCATCATGAGTCCGCTGTTGAAGGGGTGGTCCGCCGTCCGCAGGGCGTCAGCCAGTTCGCGCCACCAGGTGGCGAGTGCCTGCAGGCCGGTCGGCGCCATCGTGGCGGGCAGGTCGGCCAAGGCAAAAAAGCGCGGCGTCCCGCCCGCCGCCACCGACAAGAGGTCGTGGCAGACCTTCTGCAAGGCGTCGATGGCCTGCGCCGGGGACCACTCGGCCAGGGTCGCGACCTCGCCACGGGCCAGGGCCTTGGGCAGCTCGGACCAATGCCGGGCGGTCAGACCCGCCTGCGCCCAGCGCAGGGCATCTTCCGGTCGACCGCCTGCCGCCCGCAGCAGCACGGCGGCATCCGCTGGCGCCACCTCCTGGGCCTGCAGCCAGGCCAGGGCTTGCTCGGGCTCAGGCCAGGCCAGGGTGTGGGCCAGGCAGCGGCTGCGGATGGTGGGCAGAAGCTGGTGGGCGGCTTCGCTGGCGAGCACGAAGCGCACATCGCCGGCGGGTTCCTCCAGGGTCTTGAGCAGGGTGTTGGCCGCGATGGGGTTCATGCGCTCGGCGGGATAGACCAGCACCACCTTGCCCCGGCCTCGGGCACTGGTGCGCTGGGCGAATTCGACCGCGTCGCGCAGAGCGTCCACGCGGATTTCCTTGCTGGCCTTGCGCTTCTTGTCATCGATCTCCTGCTGCGCCTTTTCCGGCAGGGGCCAGCCCAGATCGAGCATGACCGTCTCGGGCATGAGCACGCACAGGTCGGCATGGGTGCGCACGTCGATCGCGTGGCAGCCAGCGCACTGGCCACAGGGACCGTGCGGCTGCGGGTCTTCGCACAGCCAGGTCCGGACCAGCTCCAGCGCGAGGCTGTACTGGCCCAGGCCAGAAGGACCCTGCAACAGGAGGGCGTGACCGCCCTGCTTCGCAAGCGCCTCGCGCTGGGCAGCGATCCAGGGTGCGGCGCTCACAGCCATCCCCGGGCGGCCACAGCGTCGCGCACCGCGAGCCACACGGACTCGCGAGGGAGCGAGGCGTCGATGCGGGCGAACCGGCCCGGGTCTTCGCTGGCGCGGCGCTGGTAGCCCGCATGCACCTGCGCGAAGAACGCCTGCGGCTGCGACTCGAACTTGTCCGGGACGCGCGCGCCGGCCAGGCGCTGGGCGGCGATGGCCGGGTCGAGCTCGAACAGGAGGGTCAGATGCGGCTGGCGCAAGCCACCTTGCCCCCCCCCCCCCCCCCTCCCCCTGGCCTCGAGCCGGCGCCGGGCCTCCCCGCCCGAGCCCCGGCCCCCCCCCCGG
>JACCDL010261261.1_pt1 | contig 25691 bp, 28 predicted proteins | sample 7441931 | NCBI WGS metagenome assembly JACCDL01 (sample SAMN15323437, study PRJNA562643) | freshwater metagenome | isolation source: river surface water | place: USA:Blue River Watershed | collected 2017-08-16 | reverse complement strand
GCTTTTTATTTTCCATCAAAGTGGGAACTTAATCCCATATCAATAAAAGAGGCTTTATCTTATGAATTACCGGTTTTTATTAAACAATTAGAAACATATGAAAGTAAATACGATGATGTGGTAACATATATTGACGATGATATGGTAAGTAATTATGAAAAATTAATCAAAACATTAAAATTGTGATTTATCAAAACATACAAAAACGTGAGTCTTTAATTAATGATGTTATTAAAATTAACTTTAATAACGGAGCGTATGTGGAAGTAAAAGGAGAAGATGATGATGAATTCTATATTGAATTTATTGATTCGGATACCGGTAAAATTCTACACGAAACTATATTACATTCTGGTTATTGGTCAAACACAATTAAAAAATATTTTATTAATTGGAGAATTAACATATATAAAAATAATAAACTAATTCACCAACATAATTTCAATTGTGAAAACAAAAAAGTATATGTTAAAATTGATTCTTTTCTTTAGGGGATAATTTAGCTTGGATACCGTATATTGAAGAATTCAGAAAAAAACACAATTCTATTGTCTATGTTGATTCTAACTATTCAAATATATTTGAGGAACAATATGAAGATTTAATATTTGTTGGTCCAAATACAATACTTGGTGATTTGTATGCGATATATAAAATTGGTTGGTATTATGATGAGGAACAAATTGATGTCAATAGAAATAAAATTGATGTTAGAGATGTACCATTTCAACAAACTGGTTCGGAAATATTAGGTATTGATTTTGAAGAATTAAAACCCAAAATAAAATTATTCGACAACATTAAAAAAGAAAAACAAGTATCGATTGCGATTCATGGTTCGGCTCAATCAAAATATTGGAACAACCCAACAGGGTGGCAAGAAGTAGTTGATTACTTAAATACTTTGGGTTATAAGGTCAAATTATTGTCGAGGGAGCAGAATGGTCATTGTGGTAATTATCATCCAACAGGCATTGAACAATTAACTCCTGGTAGTATTGAGGACATAATCAAAGAGTTACAAAAATCAGAATTATTTATTGGTATAGGTAGCGGTTTGAGTTGGGTAAGTTGGGCAACGAATACCCCAACCATTTTGATTTCCGGTTTTTCTGAACCACATTGTGAACCAATAAGTGGTATTGAAAGAATATACACTTCAGAACAATATTGTAGAGGGTGTTTTAACAACTACAAATTTGATGTTGAGGATTGGAATTGGTGTCCGGTAAATAAAGACACAGACAAACAATTTGAATGTTCTAAATCAATTACATCTGATATGGTTATTGAAAAAATTAAATTATTGTTATGAAGATAGGTATAGGATTTTTTTGTTTTGGTGATGAAAGATTTTTTAAAATGACCGAAGTAAAAATTTGTCAAATGATGGATATTGATGTTGACATCTATATATTGACAGATAAGGAATCTTATTTTGCCGAATATCCTGTAACCACCATAAGTTATCTTAGGTATGTAAAATCCTATGCTGACAAAATGTATTTAGCAAAACATATTTTTAAGTACAATGACATTTGTATATTAATTGATGCTGACGCAATTATCAAGGATGTTAATGTTATAAACCAAATTTTAAATCACAATTATAATCAAGGAGTTACCTATATAGATACTCTTGAAAATCATCCATGGAATAAACCTAAAATTGGTGACATTTCTTTTGAAAACGGCAAATGGTTTGAATTGGAAGATGAATTTAAAAAAATATATCCTGATTATAAAAATTTAGATGCGATATGGGAATATTTTCTTGTGTTAAACAAAAAATATTTGAATGATGATTTTTTCCTTACATTTGAGATGTTACAAAATATTAAAGAGTATATTGATTTTAAACAAAATAAAAAAATTTTAGGTGCCGGTGAAGGTTTATTTATTGCCGTTGCATCTATGGTTTCAAATGTTGGTATTAAAAGAGATACTGAATTATTTGAAATGGTAAAAGATAATTTAATAAGTAATAACAGAAGATGAATTCATTGTTAAATGATGATTTTATTAATAAAAACATAACCACAAATAATGGTGTACCAATACCGTATCTTTGGACTCACGGTGCAACTAATGAACATTTAGGTGATGGTTTAATTGTTTACTCAATTATTCAACATATGAGAGCTAAGACTTGCGTGTGTATTGGTTCAGGTGGTGGTTTTATACCAAGAATCATGACACAAGCAAGAATTGATTTACATAAACAAAATATATTCAATGGAAACAATAACTATAATTGGGGCGATATTGGCGGCACTTATCTTGTCGATGCCTGTAATGGCATTGGTGGCCCTAACGAACTTGAAGGAGAATCCTCATTCTTCAGGAGCACGTTTTACCCAAGGTTTATTAAAACGACTTCAGTCGATGCCTATTATAACTTTTTTGTTAGACAGGATATTAAAATAGACGTCCTATTTATCGATGGAGACCATTCATATGAGGGTGTTAAACAAGATTTTGAATTGTATTCAAATATTGTGAATCCTAAAGGTATAATAATTCTACATGATACTGATGGTGAATATGAAGAAACATTAATAGTTTCTGAAGACGCTAAAAAAGACCATCATAGATTCGATGGACCATCAAAATTTATCAAAGAATTACAAGAAAATCCCGAATGGAACTTGATTAAATTACATAATTTTGGTATATTAATGGATAAGCCATCATCTACCGGCATTACCATTATAAACCGAAAATGATTAGATTAGTAACAGTTGTTGGACACGGTATCAATCTCGTACCCCATTTTATTTCACATTACAGAGATTTAGTTGACGAAATATACATCGGTGTATATGAAACAGAATTATATCCAAACATTAGTTCAGAAATTAAAGAATTAATTAAAGATGAAAACAAAGTTAAAATTGTCAAAACAATTAGAGACCGAGTTTTTGATTGGGATAAAGTTACATCACTCTATAATTTCATAAAAAATACTCATTCAAATGATTGGTGGGTTGTTGCCGATATAGATGAGTTTCATGTTTATTCAACGGACTTAAAAAATATCATAGAAAATTGTGAAAATAGAGGTAATGATATTGTTAGAGGTGGTTTTATTGATAGATTAGGTCCGAACGGTGAATTTTCTGAAATAGTATCGGACATTGATATTTTTGAACAATTCCCACTTGCCGGATTCTTTAGATATCCAATGAGTGGTGCGAATCCAAATAAAATTTGTATAACTAAAGGTTATATTGAACTAACAAGTGGACAACATTATGCAAAAATTAATGGAAATACGACATGGAGATGGCAGGGTTGGAATCACCCATTAATCAATCCACTCACTACAGTTCAAGTTCATCATTTTAAATGGGATTCAACATCATTTGATAGATTGTTATCGGTTGCGGATATTAAACAAGAATATTCATACTCAAACGAATATGCTAAAATGTCAATGGCGTTAAGAAAGTGTAAACATAAAATTGATATAGAAAATCCTATGTACATGTTTCAGATAACAAATGGGTCAAGATTTTATGATGAGTACACAAATTGGAATAAATTAATTAATAAAATTATGTCAATATGAGTAAGGAAAATGAATTTGATTTAGAAAAAGAAAAGTTGTTATTGGAACAACGTAAAGTTAAGGCTTTAGAGAAAATTGGTAATTCTTTAGATGCGTTAACAATTTGGTTTGAAGAAGTAGATAAAGAAGAATGGAGCCAAAGAATACAATGGTATTTAGCCGAATTTCATAAAAGTACACAACCAAAAGACCCAACAATAAATGGCTAAAAAATTAGGTGTAATAGTACCATATCGGCATAGATACTATCATCTACTAGCTTTTAAAAAGGAGATAAGTGATTATTTAGATTCAAAAAACATACCTTTTGAATTGATAGTAGTCGAGCAAGATGACGGTAGAAATTTTAACAGAGGAATGTTATTAAACATTGGCTTTGTAAAAGCAAAATATTTGAAATGTGACTACGTTGTTTTTCATGACGTTGATATGATACCCATCGATGCTGATTATTCTTATAGTGAATATCCAGTACACTTAGCCAATAACTTCGAACCAAATGATATTCGTATTGTATTTGATGAATATTTTGGAGGTGTTACAATATTTCCCGTAGAAATTTTTGAAAGAATAAATGGATTCTCAAATGAATATTGGGGTTGGGGATTTGAAGATGATGATTTATTATATAGATGTAAATCCAACAACGTAGATTTAGACATAAAAGAAATTAAACAACCTGGTGGTAATAGTGCCGCTTTAAAATTTAATGGACATAATTCAATAGTAAAAACTGAAAATTTAACATTTAAAAGAAACAACGACCAAATAACAATTTTTATTTCATTTTGTCCAAATGAATTAAAATTAAATCATGAAAAATATGATGATAATTTTGTTGTTTTTTCTGCCGATAATTTAAAAATAAAATACAATTGTTATAAAAGATACCTCGTTGAAATTGAAGACAATGAAGGTGAATATTCCCATGTTAATTCAACAATAAAACCACCATATAAAACAAATATATGTGTAACAATTGATAAGGATACAAAAAAATTATCCATGTATCAGGACGGTGAATTTGTTGGAGAAGATGCCATTAAAAATGATTTTAATATTGATTTAACTGTGTTTTATTTAGGTTGTGACAATGAAAAAAATTATTTTGATGGGTTAATAACATCTTTAGCTATGTACGATACGATATTATCAGATAAGGAAATTTTAGAGATATCGAACAATCAATTTTTTGGATTAACTCAATCGTTTGGTGAATATAATTCAGAAAATAACTTGAAAATCTATTATGATGCTAAGTTTATTAAAAACTACAATTTAATTAATATTTCAAATCCAAAATATTTTGGTGAAATATTAAATTGTGAAATAGTACCATATAGATTTGAAGAAAATAAAATATTACAAATACCTCACAGACGTGACGGATTATTTAAATTATTAAAACACGAAGAAAATGGTTTTACTGATGGTTCATGGAGAGAAATGACAACCAGATATAATCAATTAAGATATCATAATGAAGTATCAAGAGGTTATAAAGATACGAAAAAAGATGGTTTAAATAGTTTACAATATAAAGTACACAACACAATAAGAGATAATCGTTTTACACAAATGACAGTTGGATTATGAGTCATAAATTAGGAATATGTATTCCTTATAGAGATAGGGAATCACATCTTAAAGAATTAGTTGATAAACTTGGTGTAATTTTAACCAACAAAGGTATTAATCATACATTTTATGTTGGGCACCAAGTTGATGAGAAATTATTTAATCGAGGGGCGATGAAAAATGTTGCCGCACAATATGCGTTCAATGATGGATGTGATTATATTGCGTGGCATGATGTGGATATGATTCCAAATGAGGATGTTGATTATTCATATCCTGAAAAACATCCAATACATATTGCCACACAATTATCGAAATATGACTATGGAATCAACTATGACCAATATTTTGGTGGTGTGATTCTTTTTACTAAAGAACAAGCGGAAAGAATTAATGGTTATTCAAATGAATATTGGGATTGGGGACAAGAAGACGATGATTTATTTTGGAGATGTTATTATGAAGGTTATACTACTGGTGAGGTCGTAAATGAATACGATAATAAAACATATGTTGAATTTAATGGAATAAATTCGGATATAAACATACCAACTAATCGTGAAATAAGTTCTTGTTTACATAATGACCATACGATATCAATATTGTTTAGAGCGGAACAACAACAAGATAAAGTCCCTATTTGGTTAGTTGGTGACGAAAATCGTAAATTTATTGAGTATCCTATATTGAGAAAAGATGGTAGCTGGACTTGGGGTATATCATTTAATAATTCAAGAGCAGTTAGTTCATTATTATTCAACAGAATGAATAGTGCTTATTATTTTTGGTCTAAACGATTTGAAAATTTATGGACATGGGTTACAGTTTCCTACAAGAAAGATACTGATGAATATAGTTTATATGTTAATGATGATTTGATTATTAATTATCAAGGAGTTAAAAGTAACTCACCCGCAAAATTAACAGATAAATTACGATTACACGATTCAATAAAACCTTTTTTACTTGGTTTTTGTAATCATTCAAATACAAGATTTAAAGGTAAAATATCAGAATTAATGATTTATAATCAATCAATAAATGATATAAATCAAAACCCCGTTTTACATTTTAATGCAGACAAAGAATATGAAAACATAACATACAATAATGTGACATTTGGAAAAGAAAACATTATAGTGATGAGAGATGTTTTACCATATAGAAAGGATGGTAGATTTGAATGTTTACCACACGTGGATGAAGGTTTTGTGAATGGTAAATGGGCCAAAGGTGAAACTACCGCAAAAAATGAAAGAAGATTTGTTACCCAAATGCAACAAGGAAAGATAGATTATAAAAATGATGGATTTAATACATTAAAGTTTTCTCTCATAGATACTTTAATGTTTAAAGAAAATTGTATAATGTTTAATGTTAAATTATAAAATATGGAAAATAACAATGAAATGTCTATTCAAGACAAAGTAAAAAATCAATTAAATAGTGTAGGATGTGGTATGTGTTTGGCTAAATGGACACAAGTAACCATACATTTACAGTTAGGTAGAACTCATTCATGTCATCACCCGGATACTCACCCAATACCTTTATCCGAATTGGAAAGAAATCCATCGGCTCTACATAACACTAAATTCAAAAAAGAAAAAAGAAAAGAAATGTTAGAGGGTGGTCGACCAAAAGAATGTCAATATTGTTGGAATGTTGAAGATTCATCATCACAATATTCTGATAGAATTTTTAAATCTTCCGAGCCTTGGTCACTCCCATATATGGATGAAATAGTTAATTTAGATTGGAGAGAAAATTTTAACCCGAGATATGTCGAAGTGGCTTTCTCAAACACATGTAATTTTAAATGTTCTTATTGTGGACCATCATTTTCTTCTCAATGGGTACAGGAGGCGGAGAGATATGGTGGTTACCCAACATCAAGTAAATTTAATAACATTGAACATTTTATAAAAGAAGGAAGAATGCCATTTAAATCATCCGACCCTAATCCATATGTTGATGCATTTTGGAAGTGGTGGCCGGATTTATACCGTGATTTAGACACATTTAGAATCACCGGTGGAGAACCATTACTTTCTAAAGATACTTGGAATGTTTTAGATTACATCATAAATGAAAAAGAACCAAATAGAGAATTACATTTAGCGATAAATTCAAATCTCGGTGTACCGGACAATTTAATTGATAATCTAATTGAAAAAATTAATAAAATTGAAGATGAACAGAGAGTTAAAGATTTTGTTTTATTTACCTCTGTTGATGGTTGGGGTGAACAGGCTGAGTATGGTAGACATGGTTTAATTTTTAATAAATTTTGGGATAACTTAAACAAAATTTTATTAAAATGTCCAACAGTAACTATTGGAATAATGAGTACCTATAATGCTTTATCGGTAACCACATATGATAAACTGATTACTGAAGTATATAAACTTAAAAAAGAATATGCGTCAAATGATAGGGCTTGGACGACACCAATTTCATTAGACGCTTCGTATTTAAGATATCCATTACATCAAACAGTACAAATTTTACCACATCAATTTTCACCAATCGTAAAAAGTCACGCTGATTTGGCCGAAAGTTACGAGGAAGTGTTCCACACTGGATTAAATGAAAATGGAGTAAGTTACGGTTTCACTCAAATGGAAATACCTAAAATTAAAAGGATTTACGATTGGATGATAGCACCACAAGATTTGAGACAACAAAACTATAATAGAAAAGATTTCTATTTATTTTTTGAAGAACACGATAAAAGAAGAGGAACTAATTTTTGTAAAACGTTCCCTGAATTTGAAGAATTTTATAACTTTTGTAAAAATATACAACTATGATTAATATAGCCTACAATGATTTTTTAGTTTATGATATTGATGGGGGTAAATTATACCCTAATTCAAATATAATACAATATGATGTTCATCCATGGCATACATTAAATATGGAAAAAATAAATCAAATTAAAGAGGAATTTAATATTGAATTTCCATATAGATTAACATACAAAGAATCACCTGAATTACTTGGTACACTTCATAGACTTAATTGTCATGATTTTGTTGGGTTATTAGATAATAATCGAAATACATTTACTATGTTCACACTCGATGAGGCTTATGAACAAAATGTAAATTTTATATATCCAATAGTATTATACAACAATGACATTTTTTTAAAATATGAAACCATAGACTTACCTGAAAAATTAATTGAGTCGGTAAAGAATAAAGTTGCAAAAATATGTTTTTATCAAGCAACTGAAGGTTTTTATGGGCAAAGACCAGATGACATTATTTGGGTTCAAAATTTATCAAAACGGTATGGGTTTTCAAAAAACGACATAATTGTTATAACGTCTAATATGATTTCTGATGATTTTAAAAAATCTATGATAAATAATGGGATAATTGAGGATAATTTCACAATATTTCCTTACAATTATTTTCAACATAATTTATGGTTTACAAATTGTAGAGTATTAGATGAACATTGTGTTCAAGAAATGAGAAATAAATTTAATGAATGTTTACTAAGTAACAAGAATTTTCAAAAAACAAAACACTTTTTATGTTTTAATAGAATCAGTAAATTACATAGAATAATTATTTTTGCCGAATTGATGACAAACGAATCATTAATTGATAAATCAATTGTAAGTTTAGGAAGTTCACAGAATGAATTTACCACACATTTTTCTGCAATGGTATATCAAGGATTATCTGATACATATAAACATGATAAACAACGTTTATTAAAATTTTATGAAAATTACGATTCAACAAAAAGTTATGTTTATGATTGTGATGACCCATATAGAAACAAAGCCAGTGATTTAAATATTGATGCACATTCATCAACATTTCTTAATATTATAACGGAATCGTTGATAGATACTACTTCAGTATTTTATTCAGAAAAAACATTTAAACCTATGGCATGTGCTCAACCATTTATAATGTATGGGAATCCATTTTCATTGAAAAAATTAAAAGAATATGGATTTAAAACATTTGATAAATGGTGGGATGAAAGTTATGACAATGAATTAGATTTTGCAGTTAGAACTGAAAAAATTATAGACGTTTTAAAAGAAATTGCTTCATGGGATTTTGAAAAATGTTATCAAGTTACACAAGAAATGGAAGAAACATTAATTCACAATTTTAATCTAATGGTTAGTGATGTGGAAGTACTTAAACTTTACAATCTATTAAGTGATTATGAAAATAAAAAATTAAATAAATTACTATGAAAAAATTAGGTGTTTGTGGTGATAGTTTTTATGCTGCAATTTCACATAATGAAAATGATTTGGATAATGGTGCGGGAAAACACTTTACCGAAATTTTATCTAAAAAATTAGGTTGGGATGAACCAATAACTTTCGCTAGAGGTGGATGTAGTAATTCGGCAATTAGATTACAAATTGACGAAATAATAAAACATAAACCAGATTTTGTAATAGTTGGTACCACAAGCGTAGATAGATATGAATTTTCATTAAAAGATTTATCTGTTAATGAATACTATGAAAAACATAATAGTGAAAATGATTTAAAAATTTACAATAATAAAAATGGTATTTTTAATATAGATTATGTTGATTATCCGGATAAAAGTGCCGAGCACGATGGATTTAAAACAATCGAACCCACTATGATTAGTGATACATTGAGTAATCTTTTTTTTAATAATCAAAGTGGTGTAAAAAAATTGTCAAAAAATGACATAACAATAGTGGAACAGTGGTTTGATAGATTTTATGATTATAGTTGGAAAGAACAAATAGATACTTGGATTATTTCTGATGGATTAAGAAAACTTAAAGAAAATAACATAAACTTTTTATGTGTGACCACATATTTGTCGAATAAAGACTTACATTTTATGTCCGATAATATTGTTAACAAAGAATCAATATTAAATCCCGTTAATTATTATGATAAAAATATTGATGTTAAATACCGATTTCATACGACATTAGAATCACAAGAAATATTGGCGAACTTGTGGTATGATAAAATTATTGAAGAATATGGAAAATAAAAAAATACTTTTAGCTAGTGGGTGTAGCTTTACATTCGAAAAATGGAATTGGCCAACATTTGTTAAGGATGAATTAAATTATGATTTACTAAATGTTGCCATGGCGTCACAAGGTAATGGTTTAATATCAAAAAAAGTCATATATAATGTACAAAAATTATTAGAGACCTATAAACCTGAAGACATATTAGTTGGCGTGATGTGGAGTGGTGTTGACAGAGATGATTTTTTTGTAGAAAATTATGAAGATAAGGGCAATATAGATGGGTGGATTGAAAATCCAACGTCAATAATTGATGGTCAAAATAATTGGTTGATAACAAATTTTCATTGGAGTATACCTTTGGCAAAAATTTGGTATGAAAATTTTCATACACACACTGGTTCCATGATTAAGACCATGGAACGAATTCTTTACACACAATGGTTTTTAGAAAAAAATAACATTAAATATTTTATGTCCTCATTTATAGATATTTTTCATGCACATGGCGCTGAATATTTTATTACTACAAAAGAAGTTGAGTATCTATATAAACAAATTAACTTTGACAATTTTTTACCGGTTAAAGGATGTCATGAGTGGGTAAAAGAACACTATGGTGATAAAGGTGGGTTTAATGCACCGACCGAAACTGGTTATATCGGAATACACCCAACTGAATTTGGTCATAAAAAATTCTCCGAAGAAGTTATTATACCGTTTTTAAAAAATAAAAATTATATATGAAAAATAATTTATGGGTATTCGGATGTTCATTTTCTAGTGGATACCTTAACGTAAAAAGAGAACAAAGTTACGGTAATTTAATCGCCAAAGAACTTAACTACAATATACGTAACATGGCATACGCTGGTATGTCAAATGACAAGTTGTTATATGATTTAATTTCCGTTATTGATGAAATTAAAGAAAATGATGTGATTATTTATCAATTTAGTTCTTTTGATAGAATAGGTCATTTCACAAATGAAAATCAATACAGTTACTTTTCAAGTGCAGGTTTACCCCAATTAGGGATTGACCATAAAATGAAAGAAGAAGTTTTTAGAGATTTTAAAAAAACCGATTTAGAAATACTATTGGAATATATCTTTACGTGGCAACCAATGAGAATTAAATTTTCATTTGATAATACCATTCAAGTTTTAAAACATTTAAAAAAAATAAAAAATGTTAAGTATATTACAATGTACATGGTTTCTGAATATTTTAAAATTGATGATACAACACTTGTTTTACCAACAAAAAATGATTCACTTAATGTATCCATTAATAATTACCTAGTTGAAAATAAACTAACAGTGTCCGATGACTTTCCAGAAGATTTTGAATTTTTAGATTCACATCCAGGTGTATCAGGACATTTAAAATTAAAAGAATTAATTATTGATAATTTTTTAAATGATAAAAAATGAGAAAATTGTTTGTTGCCGGATGTTCAGTCAGTGATTATACCAAAGTTGAAAAAGTATATGGTGAATATCTTAGTGAAAAATTAAATTGTGATTATGTCCATGAAGGTGCTGGATGCGGTTCAAATTGGAGAATTTGGAGAAAAATTACAAATTATATTTTAAACGGAGAATTAACCTCTAATGATTTATTAGTTGTTCAATATACTACAATCGAAAGAAAAGAAGTGTGGTCAAAGGAAAACTACAAAATGAATAATGAAAAAATTTTATTAAGAGAGGATTATAAAGATGGTGGAAATTTAGTTAGGTTTAAAGTTGGTTCATATGATTGGCAACAAATAGATTATGAAAAAAAATTTTTTAATCTTTATGAAAATTGTTTTTTAAGTATCGATTATGAAAGAGAAGTATTTGAAACACAAAATTTAATGTTTCAGACAATGTTAAAATACTTTAATATTCCCACAGTGTTTTTAGGATATTACTTATCGTTAAATAAAAATACTATGGATTTGTTACCAGAATTTAAGAAAAATTCTTATGTCGAGATACCACACGTTTTAGATAGAAAATATTGTTTAGAAAATGATTGGTGGCATCTTAATGATTTAGGTCATCAAATGGTTGCGGATAAATTATACGAATATATAGTTGATAAAAAAAAATAATATGAATAAAAAATTATGGATTTTTGGTGATTCATTTAGTAATCTTTTTTATGATACTCAACCTGATTATCATAAGTTAAAAAATGGAAACGCTAAAATATTTTGTGAATTATTATCTGATAAATTAAATATAGAGTTGAAATTAAATTCAACTGGTGGTCATTCGAATGAATCTATTTTTTTTAGCTTTGTAAGAGAATTAGATAAAATAGATAATGATGATATTGTTATTGTTAATTGGACCGAACCTTTAAGATTTAGATTAATAAATAATAATGGATACTTTATGGATATCAATACATATCATTTTAATGATTATGAAGAATATGAAATAGATGATATAAGTAAAAATACTATTAGGGAATTATTAGTTCATAGAGGAACAAAAAATTACACGAGTGTTTTGTGTGATTATATAAAAATAATTAATAAATCATTACCCGAAAATCAAATAATACATTGGTCATGGATTAATTTTAACGGTAATGTACCATTAACTATAGATTATATGGATTTAAAAACAATAAAGGATGAGACTAAAGGTCAAATAAATGATGCACATTATAATGACGAGTCACACTTTATATTGTTTGAGGTTTTTGATAAATTAATAGAAAATAATTAAAAGATGAAAATAGGATTTATAGGTGTCGGAAAATTAGGCAAAGATGCTGCTGAAGTTATGCACGCCGCGGGACATGAGGTTCACGGCTATGATAAGTACCCAAGAACAGGTACACCATTTGAAATGAAATATACTTTGAGAGATGTGTGTAAAGATAAAGAAATAATTTTTATTGCTGTACCAACACCACACCATCCTGATTATGATGGAAGATATCCTACATCACATTTACCACCAAAAGATTTTGATTATTCAATTGTTAGTGAAGTTTTATCTGAATTGAATGAATATACCACAAAAGAACAATTAGTGGTGTTAATATCAACTGTTTTACCGGGAACAATAAGAAGCGAATTTATTCCTTTAGTTAAAAATTATCGTTTTATTTACAATCCATATCTTATCGCTATGGGTACTGTAAAATGGGACATGGTTAATCCCGAAATGATTATAATTGGGACCGAAGATGGTACCACTACCGGTGATGCTAAATTATTAATCGATTTTTATGGTACATTTATTAGTAAGGATACTAGAATTGAAGTGGGTACATGGGATGATGCAGAGGCAATAAAAATATTTTACAATACATTCATTTCAACAAAAGTGGCATTGGTAAACATGATTCAAGATGTTGCGGAAAAAAATGGTAATATTGATACAGACGTAGTTACCGGTGCATTAGAAAGAAGTACTAAAAGAATTGTTAGTAAATCATATATGAAAGCTGGAATGGGTGATGGTGGTGGTTGTCATCCACGTGATAACATTGCTTTAAGATGGATGGCCAATAAATATGAATTAGGTTATGACTTGTTTGATTCAATCATGTTAGCACGAGAAAAACAAGCATTGAATATTGCAAAAAAATTAGTAGATTTGTCTAATTCATATAATTTACCAATTGTTATTTTAGGTAAATCGTACAAACCTGATGTTGACTATGTTGAAGGTTCAACTACCATATTAACAGGGTTTTATGTTGAAGAATTAGGAAAAACTGTACAATTTGATGTTATTAGTGAACCGGCTATTTATTTATTAGGACATAGAGGTAAGTTTCATGATGTAGAATTTCCTGAATCAAGTGTGGTACTTGATGTTTGGAGAGAATACAAAAATGATAAATTAATTGTCAAATATTACGGAAAAAACAATTAAAAATGAAATATATTTTAGGGATATCAGCTTTTTACCATGATTCATCAATTTGTCTTTTTAGAGATAATGAATTGATATTTGCCATTGAAGAAGAAAAATTTAGTGGTGTAAAGCACGACAGTAGATTCCCTTTTAAATCTTTGGATTACATTTTTAAGAAATTTAAATTAACTAAAGATAAAATTGAAGCGGTTTGTTTTTATGAAAACCCTGATTTAAAATTAAAGAGAGTTTTACAAAACAATAAAAACCAATGGTTTAAAAATCCATTTTATTGTCTTAGTTCCTATTTTAATGTAAAGGACAATATAAATTTTTTAAATAAAACATTACCAAAATATTCGGATAATGTATTTTATTCAAATCATCACGAGTCTCACATATATTATTCATATTTCACATCTGATTTTGACGATTCTGTTTGTTTATCTATAGATGGTGTTGGTGAAATTGATACCATTACTATGGCGGTGGTAAAAGATAAAAATTTTTATTTCACATCAATTACAGAATATCCGCATTCTTTAGGTTTATTCTATGCCGCAATGACATCTTTTTTAGGATTTAAACCAAATGAGGGTGAATATAAAGTCATGGGTTTAGCATCTTATGGTAATCCACATATGTTTTATTCTAAAGTAAAAGAACTCGTTAAATTTAAAAATTCTAAATTGGAGTGTAATTTAGATGTGTTTACTTGGAATAGGTCGAACAAATCGATGTTTAATCATAAGTTAAGTGAATTATTGGAAATCGACCCAAGACTCCCTGATGAAGAAATATTAACAGTTCATATGGATTTAGCATCTGCGGTTCAAAATGTATATGAAGAAATGTTAATTAATTTACTTAATACGATTGGTTTATTCACAGATAGTGCCGATTTATGTTTAAGTGGTGGGTGTGCATATAATGGGGTGGCAAATGGAAAAATTATAAACAACACAGATTTCAAAAATTTATGGATACCTGTTGCACCATCTGATGCGGGTTCAGCAATTGGTGCATGTTTGAATTACATGTATAATGTAAAAAAATACAATAAAAAAATCACTAAAAATCCCTTTTTAGGTCCAAGTTTTGATGATAGTTATATTGGTTCTTTATTAACAAATAAGAAAAAAATAAAATTTAAAGATAAATCATTACTGTTAGAATACATATCTAAAAAATTAAAAGAAGGGAAGGTAGTAGGTTGGTTTCAAGGACATTGCGAATTTGGTTCAAGAGCGTTAGGTAATAGGTCAATATTAGCTAATCCGTCTATTGATGGGATGAAAGATAGAATCAACAAATTAATTAAAAAAAGGGAAATGTTCAGACCGTTTGCCCCATCAGTCATTAAAGAAAAACAACACGATTTCTTTATTATGAATTCTGATATACCTTACATGAATCAAGTGGTACAAGTAAAGCCGGAACATGTGGAGAATCTTAAATCAGTTGTTCATGTTGATAATTCTGCTAGAGTACAAACTGTTTATAAGAATACTATATTTCACGATTTATTAAAAGAATTCGAAAAACAAACCGGTTATCCAATATTGTTAAACACATCTTTTAATATTAAAGATAAAACAATGGTATTGACGCCAAAAGATGCGTTGGAAACTTTTTATCAAACCGATATTGATATTTTGGTTTTAAATAACTATATTATAATAAAGTAAAACATACATGAGATTTTTCAAATGGATTAAAGAAATCTATGATTCTTGGAAAAGGAAAAAAAGATTTAAAAAAAAATTAGAAGAGTTAAGAAAAAGAGACCCGTTTATCTATAAACATTAATATATGAAGGTTGTACACACATTTTTTGAAAAAAATAAAATAATTTGGAAAGAATTAATATACTGTCAATATCTCAGTGCGTTACTAGCAAAAAAACATTATGGGAATATTTCTTTCTATGGTGATGATTACGCTTGTAGTCAAGTAGAAAAAATTGGTATACCATATGATAACATTAACTCGGATGTATTAAAAAATGTTGATCCAACTACGTGGAGTGTCCCTAAAATCAAGGTATACGAGTCAATGAATGAACCATTTCTACATATTGATACCGACACCTTTCTGTTTAGTAAAATTGAATTTGACACATACAAACAAGACTATATGTTTAGTCATAAAGACATGTTTGTGCCGGGTGAAAATAATGAGAAATTATTGAAGAATCTTTATCAATATTGGTTTTGTAATATTGAAATAAACAACATTGATTACGGAAAAAAATATCCATTTAAAACTTTTGTTGAGAATTTTCAACAACAGGTACCAAACATATTACTTCAAGGTATGAGTGGATATAAAGAATATTATTATTTGAATAAAACATACACCAATTTGTTTTTTGATTTGATGGAAAACATTGGTGAAGAAATTTTTGACGATATTCATTTTAGTTCTATTCCAAATATGAATATCTTGTATGTTAAGAATCACGAAAAATTCGCCGATGTTTGTAAAAGTACACTCAAACATTATGAGGAAAATAAAGAAAAAATAGATTCTGAAAAGTTTGGTTCGTGCTATATTGAACAATTGATGTTACATACCCATTTACGAATGGTGGATAAGAAGTATAAAAAAAGTAGTGAAAAACACAAAAATTTTATTTTCGAAGAATCACCGTTAGTTCAAATGGATTCACATAATAATGTACCATCTGTAGATGATGTGATTTTCCCATTAAAATTCAGACTACTAAATCAAAAACATTTTTCTTGTCCATGCTGTAACAATGATATAATAACGTCACTATCAACAAGAAATTTGGATTTTAAGGAAATTAGTATTGAAAGTATCGAAGACATTAAAAACTACTTTGATTACAATTTTAATGGTTTTTTACATGTAACGTATTTAAAATGGTACGATGTCATTCAAGCAATTATAATCGATAAGCTTAGAGCGATTGTTGGTGACGACGAAATTAGAAAAATACACCATTATTTTTTAGATAAGTATCCACAATTAAACCTACCAATTTTATCTGGTGGTGAAAAATTATATACTAAATTAACTGGATTTAAGTTTACTCAAGGTAAAAATTTATCATGATATTAGTTATAGTAGCGGTAAATGATGAATATACAAACATATCAAAATCTTGTATTAATAGGTTTATCGATAACAATTGGATTGTTAAAGTTTTAACGAATCAACCTGAAAAATTTCAGAATTTAATTAATGTTGAAATATACGAATACAACAAAAAAATATTCAATTTTTTTGAAAAAATATTATTTCCATTACAAATTAGTGAAAAATATGAAGAGGGAGTTTTATATATAGATGCCGATTTATTATGTAAGATTTCCGATGATTTTATCCTTAATTTTAAACCATCAAATGAGTTTCTGTATTATGATACATGGCCGGATGGTGAAACCTTTGAAAACTATAAAACGAATGGTTATTTCAGAGCGTTAGTAGAATTTTTAAATACCGAAAAAACATATGATTATAACCATTTAACAACAATACTTGAATGGATTTATTACTTCCCATATTCAAAAAAAATCGGTAATTTAATCTATGATGCTGAGAGAATAAAATGCGTGTTTGAATACATGAGTATTTTAACATATACTGGTTATAAGGGTATCGGTAATGGAGAAGGGATAGGTATATCATATATACTCACTAACAACAATATTAAGATGAATAAATTTGAACAAATGCCATTTTTGATATGATATATTGGTTTACAGGTCAACCGGGCGCCTGTAAAACAAGTTTGGCCAACAAGTTATCTGAATTTTATAAAAAAAATAAATTGTATTTTTTATTAATGACTGTCGATGGTGATGATTTGAGAAGTGTTTTTAATAATGTTAATTACACAATTAAGGGGAGGAAGAAAAACATAAAAAAGGCACAAGAAATTACAAAATTTCTACACAGTAAAAAATACTATGTTTTTGTTTCTTTAGTGTCACCATTCAAAGAACAGAGAGATAAATTTAAATATGAAATGGATGGTAACATAATAGAAATTTACGTACACACTACAGAAGAGAGAGGTCGAGAAAATTATCATGTTGAAAATTATGAACCACCAACAGAAAATTTTATAGATATTGACACTACAAACAAAACCGTTGATGAATCGTTTAATGAGTTGTTGATAAAACTAAAGATATAACTTAAATGATTAGTAAAAAAATAAATTAATATGTCGTTATTTATAGAAAATAATTTAATATGGGTATCAGTTCCCAAATGTGCAAGTTTTTCGATTGAGAATGCTATTATTATATCTGATTTAGATTATAGAATTCATAGTATGTATACTGATTTTAAAAAATGGCACGGTCATATTGATTTGAAATCATTATATAATGAATTTGGTTATAATGAAACAATTTGTGTTAAAAGAGACTGGTTTGAAAGATGGTTAAGTTCATTCGAATATTTTTTTTATTGGATGAATAAACTTGGTAATGAAACCCATATTCAGTGGGAAAATGTAGATAACGATTTTATATATAAAACTTTTGAAAAAGATTACATGCAACGTCTGAGAGACGACATTGAAAATTTATCTTTAAAATTTTTAAAAAAACCATTTAATGACCCAAAACATAATGAAGGATTATTCAAATTATTTTATTCTCAAAATTATTGGAAAATGAATAAACCGTGCACCTATGAATTTGAAATTAATGAACTACATAAATTAGAAGAATTTATTTATAATAGATATAATAAAGTTATTAAAATTGAAAAATACAACCATATCCCAAAAGTTAAAAACAATATAATTGTTAACGATGAATTAAAACAATTTGTTTGGGATATTTTTGAAAAACCTTTTGAAAAAAACACAAAGTTAATATGATAAATAAAATAGAGATTGGTGATAATGTATTTATTTACAGAGTTAAGAAAACTTTAATTCATAGTAAAGATGAAATATTAAGTAAAATTGAAAAGAATAGTACATATGGAAATGTCAAACAATTAGAGGAAGATGGCTCATACAATGTTGGTATACAGTCACCGATTATTATGCGTTGTAATGAATTAAATGAAATTGAAAGTACCGCAAATGAAATTGCAAATGAAATTTATGGTTGCGATGCGTTTATTAATAATATGTGGTCATTTATATTAGAATCGGATTATAAATTTCCATTAAAGAATGATGATGAAGGTGGATGGCATGACCATTTAAATGTTTATGCGTTAAATAACAAACATTATAAATCGAATGTAACTTTTATATATTATTTACAATTACCCAATAATTTAAATAATAATGATGGTATGTTATCATTTAGATTAAATAATGGTGAAATTATTAGAATAATGCCTGAAGAAGGTGAATATGTGTTTTTCTCATCAAATATTTTCCATAGAGCGGAACTTAGTCCAAATTCAACAATACCAAGAATTGTTATTGCCGGAAATATGCACTTTGTGGAAAATATTAAATTAAAAAAAGAAACATCATTAATTTAAATTATGGATTTACTAAATATCATTAGAGCTTGGGGAGCTTCTTATTTTGCTACAGATGAACAAAAACAAAGAGCAGAGGAAAGATTAGAAATATGTAACTCATGTGAGTTTATTAAAGAAATCTCGATTGGGTACATATGTGGAAAATGTCGTTGTCCAATAAGAAAAAAAGTATTTTCTTTAAAATTTAATGATTGTCCCGAAAAAAAATGGAGGGATGTTGATGTAAAGTTTTTTGGTGACCACAAAATAGACAAAACTTTATTATAAAAGGTATTTATATAAAAAGAAAAATATGAAAGGAGTATTAATTGGTAGTGATTTAATCAAATCATCAGACGGTTCTTATAAAGTTATCGAAATAAACACTAACATAAGGTTTTTTAAAAATGATGAATTATCATTAGAGGATTATATCGATAAACAAGCTTTAAAAAATTTACTGATAGAAAATAATATAACAGAATTTGTTTATATATATCCAGGTAATGATTCTGCTCCAATACAGGAAAAACCAATATTTCAAAATATTGCCGAAGAAATAGGAATAACATATACGAGTTTTATCACATCACTTAACTCTGTAACGGTACCATATGTTGAAGATGCCGACAATAAATTCATTCTAAGACATTCATATGATAGTACTGCGTTAATAGATGACACCTATTGTAACGATAATTATGAATTTGCTAAACTTATTGAAGGTCAACCATACGCTACTAAAAAAATTATAAAAGACCCAAATTTTAGTTTAAATGATTTTTCTTCAGTTGATACGTCAACAAATTACCCAAATGTGGTAGTTAAATCACGATTTCCGAATTATAACACGATACAATACCCAAAAATATTTAAACTCGATAATGATGAACAATTGGATAGTCTTTCAAATATTGAGCAACCAATAGAAACATATCTTGAAGAATACGTTATATCAGAAGATTCATTTATCGATAATAGTGTTAATATTGTAAGAAGTATTGATATTGTATATGGACCTAATTTAGATACATTACATTTAGGTTCACATCATATCACATCAAGATTGGAAATTGATTTAACTGACGACACATATTACGAAAATAAAGAAATAAATCAAATAGGTAGAGTTAGATATTCAACAAAAAATTCCATGAATATTTTCTCATCTCACGTAACATATCATGCAGACGAAGATTCACAAATCAGACTCATGGATGGTACAACTACAGATATTTCTAATTTAAATGTGGGAGATATTATCGCATCACCAACATTTGAAGATTTTATTTTAACTGGTGATGACAAACCAAAATACAAATATTGGTCAGGTTCGTTTGAAAATAGTAATTCTACATTACAATTTAAAGAAACCACAATTGTTTCATTAAATTCTTTAACATTAGATACGATTTTTATTGAAATTACATTAGAAGATGGTACTACTTGGAGCGATTTACCACCATCTCCTACATATGTCGAATTAAATAATAGTTTAGTTACCAAATTTAAATTAGTTGATGAACTTAGTATTGGAGATAAATTTATATTGTATAATTCAAACACTAATCAATTAGAAAAAAAGGCAATTACAGATTTAAATGTTATATTTAAAACAAATTTCACAATATACCAAATTGACATCGAGCCATATGATTTATTCACATCATCAATTGATGAGGCTAATGGTATATATATGATAATGCACAACGATAATTGTAATGCATGTTATGGTGACATTTATGCGTGTGGTAGTTATAGTTGTGCGTTTTTCTGTTATTTCTGTTATAAAAATTCAGACATTAATCTTAAAGAAAATATTAAGTTAATCGGTAAATCAAAATCTGGGATCAATATATATGAATTTAAATACATTAATGAAGAAGGTCTATATCAAGGTGTAATTGCTCAGGAATTAATTGGAACAGAACATTCTTCCGCATTAATGTTAGATGAAAATAATATGTATATGGTGGATTATAGTAAAATTGATGTAGAATTTAAAAAAATAAATTGATATGGCGAAGTTAAAAAAACAAAAATTGGTAAAAACAACAACACAAGTTGACCAACAAGTAAAAACAATATTTGAAGATGTCGTGAATCTTATTAAGATAAAACATTTACAATAAAAGTATAAATCATAAACATGAGAAAAATCAATTTAAATGATTACACATGTTCTGTGCCATTTAATTCATTAGAAATACATAATACTGATTTTTTTGTTTGTTGTCCATCTTGGTTACCAAAGAATTTTAAGAGGTCTGAGTACACATTAAAAAGTATGTGGAAAAGTAAAGAACTTGAGGATATAAGAAGTAGTCTATTAGATGGTTCATTTAATTATTGTGATAAAACACAATGTCCACACTTATCAAAATTATTAAATGAGGGGGTGGCTTTAAATCCTATAATTGAAAAAAGTAAATTACAATATGATGGTGTAGTTTCAAAATTTGATGGTCCCGAAGTTTTGATTATGAATTTTGATAATACATGTAATTACAAATGCCCATCTTGTAGAGTTGATTTGATTGTTTTAGATAGTAAAAGTATAAAAAATGTTGAAAAAACAATTGATGAAATTGATGAATATTATTCTAAAGATGTAACAACACTTTATATTACTGGTTCAGGTGACCCATTTGTTTCGGTCGGTTTTAGAAATTATTTAAGGAATTTTAATCCCAAAAAATACCCAAAACTTAAAGGTATTCATTTACACACCAATGCATCTATGTGGAATCAAAAAATGTGGGAATCAATGCCAAACATACACAATTATGTTAAGAGTTGTGAAATATCAATAGACGCGGGAACAAAGTTTACTTACGAGAATAAAACAAGATTAGGTGGTAATTGGGATATTTTAATTGAAAATTTAAAATTTATTAATACCATACCAAAATTAAAAAATATAAAAGTATCGTTCGTAGTTCAAGATAGTAATTACATGGAGATGTGTGAATTTTATAACATCATTTTTAATATTTTTGGTAATAAATCAAAAATATTTTTTGGTAAAATCACAAATTGGGGCACATATAGTGAAGAGGAGTTTAAAATAAAAAAAATTTGGGATAAAACACATCCAGAACATACTAAATTTTTAACTGAATTTAATAAAGTATGTAAAAATAATCGAGTATTTCATAATATGTATGAATTTATTGAAAATAAAAAAACTTTAATATGATTGTTCAAAAAGTAATTTTCAATGATTATGAATGTGATATAATTAAAGACCTATCTAAAAAAGATTACACAAATTGGGACTTTAAAGATAGGAAATACCAATCATATTCAATAGATTATAATGAAAACACTAAATGGTTATTTGAAAAATTAAAAAATTTTTTTGAAACTGAAACCAATCAAAAAATAAAAAATTTAAAAAAAACAGTACATTTTCATGTATTTTTTAATGGGTCTTGGTTTGATAAACACAACGATATAAGGGAAAATCGACTATTTGGTGTCGGTGCATTATTAAATGATGATTTTGAAGGTGGTGATTTTAAATTTTATGATGAAAACGAAACCATACTTGATAAAATTAAGGGAAATGCATATATTTTTAATGTTGAGACTAGTCATGAAATTACACCCATAGTTGAAGGTACAAGATATTCCATTTTATGGTTTTTACAACGTGAAAATATTCTAACAAATTATAATTCAATGTTATGAACCATATAAATTTTTGGTCAAAAGATACGTTCGAAATTTCATCATATAAGTATTCTTTAAAATCTAGAGCCAATAAACGATTCCACACTTCCGGCAGTGATGAAACAGGAAGTTGTCAATATACCTACAATGAATTAGGATTTAGAGGTGATTCAATAACAAAAAATGGATTTAAAATAATGTCTATTGGATGTTCAATGACTGAAGGTGTTGGAGTTAATGATAAACAAACATGGTCGTCAAAATTTTCCAATTTGATATCTGATGGTGTTGATTTGAATTTTGGGTGTGGTGGTAGAAGTAATGATTATATAGCAAGATGTCTATTAAGTTATTATGATTACGTTAAACCTGATTTGGTACTTATCATGTATACATTTTTAAATAGAAGAGAAATTTATACCGATAATAATCAAATTGAGCCATTTATTGCCGGTCATTCATGGGGTTATCTACAAGAAAAAAATGAAGGTATTATAATTCAAAATAATCTAACTGAAATTCAAAATAGAAATGATGATACCATAAATTGGTATAAAAATCATTTAATTATTACGCAATTCTTAAAATTAAATAATTGTAATTACATATGGAATGGTAGCTTAGACGTCCCAAAAGAATACACTGACGAATATAGATTTGATGGTGATTTTATTAATTTTTTAGACCTTGGTGCAGATGGTGGACATCCCGGCCCTAAACATAATGAAATTTTCGCCACTAAATTATTTAATTACATAAATGAAAATTTCCCCAATTTTATAGAAAATAAATAATTTAATCAAAAAATTATTATGATTAAGATTTATTATCATGTTTACGGTATTGATGATGTCGATAAAATAATTGACGAACAAATAGAATTATTAAATAAAATAAAAGAACCATTTGAATTAACCGTAGGATTATCAGTTTCTGATAATTCATATAATTATGATTATCTTTTAAGTAAGATTAATCCAAAAATAATAAAGCATGGTGAAAACGAATTCTTAACTCTTAACATAATTGAACAAGATAATATTGAAGATGATGACTATGTTTTTTATTTTCACACAAAAGGTGCATCAAAATTGAACACGAAATTATATAAAAAAGAATATAATTGGAGACAAGTTTTAAATTTTAAATTAATAAAACAATATGAAAGTGCAATAAATAACCTTAAAAATCATAATACATATGGTTATCAATTAGAAGAATTGGATAATGGAATTAATATCTATAGTGGTAACTTTTGGTGGGCCACCGGTGAATATATTAAAACAATAAATACAACGAATATAGACAAAAATAATAGATATAACGCCGAATTAAATTTTATTCAGAACGGGAAAAATTGGAATCCATATTTCATTAAAAGAAAATTACTTAAAAAAAATATGAACCTTATTTAATTTGTATTTTTAATCTACCGACCTCATATATTCCCGGTTCATAGTCAGGTAAACTAAGTCTTAACTTCTGAATCACATCTAATTCAATATCTGATATATTACCATCAATACTAATCATCACCTCCACATTATCGGTGAAATAAAATTTACTCCTTAAATCATAATTTGTTTTTGATTGTTCTGATTGAATATATGTTTCGGGTATTTCATCCATTATGATTTTATCGAAGTACGGTTCCAAATAAGATATCTGTTCGCTGTTCTTTAAATGTAAACCAATAGTGTAATTTTTATATTTAAAGTCATTTTCTTCCCAATATCTAATCAAGGTGAATAGTTGTGATGGAATACCCCATTTTCTAATGAAATTACGGTTACTGTTGACTTCATTTTGTTTTGTGGTCTCTTTATACTCCTCACTAAATCTGGAGGTCTTAGAAACGAAATGATAGACTATTGCTTCTTCAGTTGTTTTTATTTCATATCCTTTTAATTTTGTTCTTATTAGGAAATCATCATCTTCACAAAAACACGGGAAAAAACTAAAGCCATCAAAGTATTCCACATCATCAAACAACGATTTATATCCACTCATAAAGAAAGTACCACCATCATATAACTTACCAATTTTTGGTACACTATCTATATACTGATTAAATAATGATTCGTTAAAGTTATTGAAATTTGTTCCACAATCTAAAATGGCCTTACCTGGTCTATTATGTCCTGCAAATATAGGTGGTTCCACTGTAGTGTAACATAACAACATATTTTCTTTTAATTGTGAATCCAAGGACTCCAAGAATCCTTTACCAATTACCATATCATTATGAATTAAAACTAACTTTTCTGTGTCAACTAATTTGATACCTTGATTATAGTTTTCTGAGAAGTTAATCTTTTCTGTTTCATGAACAAAAGAAAAATTATCATCCCATTCAGATATTTCTTCAAGCCATTCAAGAGTCCCATCATTTGACCCACCACTAGATATGACAAAAGGAGCGTTTGGATAAATTTTTCTAACATATCCATAACACTCCTTAGTTAATTGTAAATTATTATATACCGCTAGTACGATTGTTATATTCATTGATATAATC
>JACCDL010604006.1_pt1 | contig 25710 bp, 27 predicted proteins | sample 7441931 | NCBI WGS metagenome assembly JACCDL01 (sample SAMN15323437, study PRJNA562643) | freshwater metagenome | isolation source: river surface water | place: USA:Blue River Watershed | collected 2017-08-16 | reverse complement strand
CATCAGAATCTTATGGAGCTTCAAAATATTTTGGAAATATGTTTATAGGAAAACCTTTTGAAGTTTATACACAATCATATATATCCTTTGAGGTAAATAATGAGAAAGAAGCAAATTCATTGTTAAGCTATTTAAAATGTAAGTTACCTATTTTTATGTTAAGTATAAGAAAAATATCACAACATATAAGTGAAAAAACTATTATATGGATTCCATTACCACCATTGGATAGAATATGGAATAATGAAAAAATTTATAAATTTTTTAAATTAACAGAAAAAGAAATAAAGATAGTAGAAGAAAATGTTAAACTTTAGTCCATTTGGCTCTTTCGAAAGTTAAATCTCGTTTTCGCATATAAACAATGAATTTCAATGCTTCTTCTTTGTTTTCCTCAGTTAGATATCGATTCATATTATCTAACTTATCTGGGTATCCTCGTGCTGCGAATGCTAAATCATGCATTTGAGTTTTGAAGATGTCTGATATGAACATAGGTTGCTCTTTAAGCCAAGCCTCATATAGTAATTTATAACCTTCCTTGGTTTTATTTACTACCTCTACTTGATTATTATCATAAGTAATAGTTACTGTTTCAGGTGTAAATGAAATCTCTGTTATTTCATTTTCTAAATATTCCATTTTTCTATTATTAGATAGAAAAATAATTATAGCGGATTAAACATAAAGGTGGAAGATGTGGGGTTCGAACCCACGCATACCGAAGTATAAAAGATCTTAAGTCTTTCCCCTTAGACCACTCGGGCAATCTTCCGCTATAATTAGTAAAAATAAATGAAGCTTTTTCGTTATTTATCTATAATAAGTTATCCTTAAATACTTTTTGGACTTAAATATTAAAATAGATAATAATAAAGATAATGTCTATTTATGTTGGAAACTTTCCGAATGACCTAATCACTGATAATAGATTGAATTTTAATTCTTATCTAAATTCAAATGTCGTTTATTTAAATGTCAGAGATGATAGTCATCCTAATGCAGTAATCAATTTTAAGAATGATTATGAATTTGGCTTTTCCAATTCCACAATTGCTTTAAATAGAAAGGGGTCAAATATCTTTAATATTAATGAATACAGGTCTTATTTTAATAATGAGTTTTATATTAAATCAAATTTAAATACCTCTAACGACGTGACTTTTATTCACTCAAATTTAGTGATGAAATTTTATGATTCCAATGACTATCTATCTGTTATCTCCAGTAACAATCAACAAATCCTATTTATCAATAATTCAAATATTCAATTGAATTTAAATAATAGCAATAAGATAAATATCACAAGTAATAACATTCAAATCAATGAAAATATGACATTCAACTCCAACAACTTCATAGCTATTAATCTCATTAAATCACTCGCTCCAAATACACCAGTATTCATAGATTATGTTCAATATAATAGACTTGATGTAAATGATAATACTGCTAAAGCTTCTATGAATGTTATTAATGATGCCTCTTATCAAAAACCTTCCATTACCATCAATCGTCTTCCTACCTCTTGTAATATAATGGAAATTTATAATAGCAATAATAGTTGTAATACCAGTAATCTGGTTTTTTCCATAAATTCAAATGGTTTCATCGGTATAGGTTCAAGTAATTCCATTTGTCCTATTGATATTCGAATAAATGCTTTTAATACCCCCTTAATATTCAATTACTCGAATTTAAACAGCAATTATTATCTAACCTCCAATGACTTATTTTCAATTAACAATCGAGGTTATGTTGGAATAGGTACTATAAATCCAAGAAACCAAATTCATATTAATATCAAAGATGATATGAGGAATGTGGCTAATCCTCCTGTGGTTAATTTTACTCTCACTTATAACAGTAATTTAAATTACAGAACCTCGAATATAATTGATTTGACTTATACAGCAAGTTGTAATTTAACCCCTCTTTATAATAATGATGATGGGATTATTGGCTATTCAAATATTAAAACTGATAACTTCTTTTTTAAATTCACCAGTAATTTTACTGCCACTTCTCTCTCCGTAAATCCGCCATCTATCAACAGTAGAATCATTAATGTGTCTAATATGATTAATAATGATTATATTACCAATTACGGAATTAGTAATATAATCAACTATAGCAATCAATCTTATTTACCTTTCGGTGATTTTGCCAGAGATAATATCACTTATTTCATTAATTATAGCATTCAGGTACCCACCTTTTTAAATCTTGATATAAATCAAATTAATGTAAATAATATTCGAATAAATCCAACCGGTAGTTATGATGAACCTACTAATACTTATAATATTGAATATACGAATTATATATATAAAACTGGCACCACGAAGCCTTATGTAACTGATAATTTTATATTAAAAGAAACGGTTGTTCCTGTATTTAAATTAGACCCATTGGTTGCCAATAGTCTCTCCATCAATCTAAAACAAAGGTTATATATCGAAAAGGGGAATTATGTGCTTAATAATTTCATGGATACTATTACATATATTTATCAACCACCTCCCAATTTAATTTACGCTACTTCGAATAATATCTTTGCTGCTTCTTTAAGTGCTCAAGGTAGATTGGCAATAGGTGATACAGCACCGGCAAATGATTATTATTTATATGTAAATAAGAAATCGAGACTTGATAACTTGGAATGCTTTAATCTTTCCAGTATTCCAGGTAAAAATAACATAAATTTTAGTTATTGTAATATTTCAAATATAAATAAAGCCTTTTTTAATTCAAATATTTGTTCCAATATAATTGCACAAAACGGTTTCTTTAGTAATATCTCAATTGTCAATTTAAGCACTTCCAATCTATTTGTAAATGATATTATGATAGGTAACTTAAAATTTAATCAAATCACAAGTTGTAATTTATCAGCCAGTTCCAATCTCTTTAATCCTCAAATGAATATGATTGTTGGTGTCAATAATTCCAATAATCCATATACCAGTAATACCTCCAATTTCTTAATGGGAATCAATGTGAGTTCCAATAATAATAATGGGTTGGGTGTTTTTAGTTTTCATAATAATACCAATCCTTCCATTTCCGTTGGAGGTTTTGGCTCAAATAATAACCCAGCGATTAATCTCACAACTCTTACTGGTTCTTATACAATGAATATGAATAATAATAACTTTAATTTATTATATTATAATAATATTATTTATAAGCATAATAGTGCTCAAAATTTATTTGTGGTTGGAGCATCCAATAATATCATCTTTGATTTAAAGCAAACAGATATTCCCACCAATTCCACCAATAGAATTTCAATAGGCTATCCTTATAGATATCTGTTACAAACACCTATTTTGAATTATAATGGTCTCAGAGATTGGGAAACTATTTTCAATAACAATCTTCTTAATTCAAAATCTATGTTGAATGTTTATGGTAATGTAAATTTATCATCTATTAACAATACCCCTTTTATCAATTGTATTGCGAATGATAAGCCATCTCCTGAGGAAGTTATCAATGTTTGTATTGGCAGTAATATTACCAGAAATGGGTTTTTATTAAATGTTGAGGGTAATGCTTATTTTTCAAGTAATATTCACGTTGAAAGTAATGTTTTTGCAAGAGGTACCATAGGTAATGTTTCTGATATTCGAATTAAAGAAAATTTGAGTATTATCAAAAATCCAATGGATAAAATTGAAAAGATAAATGGATATACCTATACACGTAAAGACACTGGAAAGACTGAAAGTGGTTTGGTTGCGCAAGAGGTCTTGGAGGTATTACCTGAGGTCGTTAATTATGATAATGAGTATTATAATATTTCTTATGGAAATATGAGTGGTCTTATTATCGAGGGAATTAAAAATTTAAATAAAAGATTGGCAGCCATAGAACTTCAATTAGCCGCCTCTTCTAATTTTCGTAATAACCCATAAATCACCACATAGATAGTCATTTGTGATATAATTATAAGGTAAATAGAAATATCCGTTATTGCCCCAATAAGAACCCCACGAGTTCCTTAATATAAATTTTTGTGTATCGTCATCATAACCACAAAGAACTATAGCGTGTCCACCAATAAATCTATCATTCGCAGATGGAAGTCCTATATCTCCACTTTTTGCCGCCGAAAAATTCATAAAATTACTATAAACAGCAATTCCTAACGCAATGGGTTCATTTTTATTCAACCAATATTTAATGGTTTTTACATCATTCGCAATAGAAAAGGCTTCTGTTACGAAATTAATCTTGGCTTTTTGATAAATATCATCCGTAGGTCTTTTAAATAAATTCTCAATAATATAAGGCCAATCCTTTTCCTCACATAATCCAAATGTTTTTAAAGTAAAAATACCATCACTTAGATAAGCACCATTATCAATATCAGTTTCATTTAATAACAATCGCTCATTATAATAGAGGAATAAACGAGAACCTTTGAAATTATAGGTATCATATTCATATATGGAACATAGAGCATTTGCTGTACAACTTCCAATTTTACCTTGGTCATAAACTTCTGGAAATTTATTCCTTAAATCCAATTTGATAGGTGTAGAGGTTTCTTCAATTATCGTGGGAGGTCTATCAGTAGTGGTGTTGATATTAATGAAGTTTCTCATCATAAAAATGAAAGGGGAAGATGATAAATTGCTATCTAATAAATATAAAAAGGGGATTTCATAATATTTATTTAATAGTTGAATAATAAATACTTGTTTATACATACTGAAACCGCAAATGATTATCGAAATTCCTCCGACTTCTTTTTCATTTGACTCTGGTATTTTCATAGAAATTTCATTTAAATAAAAACTTTCAAATAGTCGAATTGTCATAATGATGGGCTCATTATTTATTAATGAAGCACATAAACTTTTCAAGGTTTTCTTAATTTTCATCATTTCAAATTTAAATCGCATATCATTTGCTTTTTGATAGATAGCTACAGGAGGCTCTATATTTATGTCATTTACTTTATATGGATAGTCATTATTACTACAAAACCCATATTTCAATAGACTTTTAATGGAATGATGAAGGTTGTATGTATCTGTGTCAAGTCTTTGATTATAATAAAGAAACATACGTGAGCATTTATAATTAGGAATATCATATTCGATGAGAGTGGCGAGCGAGTTTGCAATACTTCCCAATAATTCATAATTATCCAATGAAGGCATCTTATCTCTCAAATCAATTTCATTTATATCATTTTTAAAAGGAATTGTAAAACAATCTTTCATTAATAAATAACTCAAATCTTCGCTATTATTCAAATCAACGTCATAAAAAGTCATTTTCTCCTAATTATTTAATAGTCTTTTATATATAATAGAAAATGAAGGATTGTCCGTCTGATAAAATTTTAAATCCGCTTACGAAAAGATGTGTATCTAAAACTGGAGCTATTGGAAAGAAATTGATGGCTACTGCTATTACTGAAGTCAAAGTCATCAAAAATAAACCTAAAGTTGTTATTGAGTGTCCTTCTGATAAGATTTTAAATCCGGCGACTAATAAATGTGTATCTAAAAATGGAGCTATTGGAAAGAAATTGATGGCGAAAGAAGTAAAATTGGATGATAATAAAACCAAGATTCGAGAACTATATGGAATACCTAATAAAAATAAATTGAGCTCATTAATGAAAGATACCTTTAAGCTGTTTCCATTTGACCATAGTTTTGATAAAGAACAGGTTCGTAAATTTATAAATGCTTGTGAACCAGGTGTCAGAGATATAGCTCAAAAGATAATCAATAATACCACTCATATATCATTTGAAAAGTTTTTGGCAAGAATGAATACTTGTATTTATAACTTAATGACTAATGCGAATGTGAATAGACCTATTTTTGTTTATTTAGGTAAAGATACGAATATTGACGCCATTAAAAATAAGTCTAATTATTGGCTTTATTTATATGTAAAAGAGTTTATCCGTTATATTACAAATGATAAAAATGAAGTTATTTTAATTACTGATTTGAATAGCTCATCTTTACATACAGATGATATAATTGTTTTAATAGATGATTGTATTTATTCGGGACAACAAATGGGTTCTACAGTAGGTGCAATTAATATTTATAATAAAAAGGCATATAAATTCTATTTACTTGTTCCCTATATATCCAATAAAGGGTTATCCAGAATTAAATCAAACTTTCGAAATAATCAAAGTAGTTTAAAGTATTCCACTTTAATAGCTCCTAAAATCGAATTTAAATTAACATCTACCACCTCTATTTTATCTCCTGAAGAGATTGATAAAATAAAACATTATTATAGATATTGGGGTGTTAGTTTTTCAAATAAATATTTAATCTATTTTGACCATAAATTAGCTGATTCCTTATCAACAATTCCCTATTTTTATCTCGGTATTGTTCCCTCTAACAAAAATCTTGAATTAATTAAAAAATATTTAATTGAAAAAAATAAACTTTTGAATGATAAGAAATATAAAAAAATTGGTATTAAACTTGACATTTTCTCATATTTAAACATAATTCCTTTATTTAAGAATTGCAAACATTACACTACTAAACTATCTCCTGAAAGTCCTAAATGTCCTGCCCCACCTTATAAAGACTCCTTCAAGGAATTTGTAAATAAACTTAAAATGGAAAAGAAACATAAATCTCTTTCATTAGAAAAAAAGAGAAATAATAGAAAACCTAAATCTTTTTAATTTAATATTATAGAAATGAAAAGTTGTCCTACTGATAAAATTTTAAATCCCGCTACGAAGAGATGTGTATCTAAAACTGGAACCATTGGAAAGAAGTTAATGGGAGTAGTGAAAAATCACTGTCCTCCTGATAAGATTTTAAATCCCGTCACGAAAAGATGTGTGTCTAAAACTGGAGCCATTGGAAAGAAATTGATTGGTTCGATTAAACCTAAAAACCCGGATAGAGCTAAAGTGGAATCTCTCTATGGACGTCCTAATAAAAATAAGTTGAGTGTATTAATGAAAAAGACCTTTAAGTTATACCCAATTGACCACAGTCTTGATAAAACACAGATTCGAAAGTTTATTGATGCTTGTGACCCTGAGGTTAAAAAGATTGCTCAAAAGTTAATTGAAAATACAGATCATATTTCATTCGAGAAGTTTTTAACAAGAATGAATATGTGTATATATCATTTGATATCCATTGTAAAGGTAGATAGACCTGTATTTGTTTATTTAGGTGTTGATTTAAAAGAAGTTAAAAAGAAATCAAATTATTGGCTCTATTTATATGTAAAGGAGTTTATTCGATATATCACAAATAATAAGAAGGTGATTTTAATAACTGAAATGAATAATCCATTACTGAAGAAAGATGACGTGATTGTATTAATAGATGATTGTATTTATTCTGGTATGCAAATGGGTGATACCATTTATAATATAAAAAATACTATTAGTAATGATTATTATTTACTCGTTCCTTATATGTCAACGAAAAGTATTGAGGTAATCAAGAATAATTTTGCTACTAATTCTAAATTAACCACCACTTCAAAATTAATTATAACACCACATCATTATAATTTAAAATTAACAAATGATATATTAAATGATAATGAAATCGATATTATTGGTAAGTATTATATAAATTATTATGCGAGTTTTCGAGGTAAATATTTAATTTATTTTGACCATAAATTAGCCGACACTGTTTCAACCATCACTCATTTTTATTTAGGTATCGTTCCAAGTAAAGAAAACATCAAATCTTTTGAAAAGGCAAAGGAAATAAATCAAGATTATTATAAAAAAGGGGATTTAGAAAAAGCTTTAAAATTTAATTCTTATGATTATCTTAAAATAATTCCTATTATTAAAAACTGCAGTCATTATACTAAAAAAATAGAGGTAATGAGTCCCAAATGTCCTGCTCCACCTTATAAGGAAAGTTTTAAGGAATTTATTAATTTAATCAAAAAACATAAGAAACCTAAATCGTTATCAAATGAAAAAAATAAAAGTAATGATAGAAAGATTAAATCTTATTGATAAATGCTATCTTGAATAGTATTACTCTACCTGTTTCTAATTTTATAGATAGTTTAATATTGTAGTTATTCACCTTTAGCATATTCAATATTTCTTTAAATGTTCCATTATTATTTTTATTTTGAAATGACATATTAATTTCTTTACACCAATTATATCCTTTATCTCCATTTTCGTTTGTTAATTTAAAATTAAATGTTGTAGTTTGTAATATTTTTTGCGCGGGCATAGACTTCCATATATCAATTAAAATCTCCCTATACGAGTTCCCTTTCGATATAATATCTTCATTATTTTTGATTTCACATTCCAATATTGATGATTTAGTTAAGTCAGTCTTTTCTAATTCTTCTTTTGTAACAAATAAATTTTTAGGAGTAAGTATAAGCACCCCATTAATAATTTCTTGTGTGTAATTTTCAATATTTGGAATATGAATAGTTTCAGTCATCTTATGTATAATTTTAAATATAGAATCATTTTTTTATTTAAATAAAAAAATGGAAATCTTATTAATATCCAAACATCTCTTCGAGATAATCATAATCATATTCTAATAGATATTTATTTATCCTTCTTGGATGCATCACTTCTCTAATTATTTCTTCTGCTAATGGCTCAAACCTCTTTCTTATTTTTTCATAATCCAATTTAAATATGGCTGGATTGTTTGATAATTGACACCAATATAAATAACTATAATTAGCAGTTTTTAGATAATCGATAATTCTCGGATTTTGATTTTTACAAAGGCTACATAATTCAATATTATTCTTATTTGCCAAGATATAATCAACTGCTATATCATTTGAATTAGAGGAAAAGATATACCAATTGATTTTTGAGGGGTTTTGAATGATAAATTTAACGGCTTCATCATTTGTAACCATAGATAAGGTAAACCAATCTATATTTGACGGATTGGCTTTTAGGATTTCCAAAGCTTTTTTATTTTTATTAGAGGAAAGATTATACCAATTAATTTTCTCTGGATTTTTCTTTAATAATTCAATGGCCTTATCATTATCATTACGTGACAATTCATACCAATCAATCTTTTTTGGATTTTCCATCAATTTATCCAAAACGAAATCATCATTAGACCCGCTTAAGTATATCCAACAAATTTGAGATAGATATTCAGGATGGTCAAATAAAAATCTGATAATTTTGGGGTTTTTATTGAATGATAGGCTTGGCCAAGAAACCTTTTCTAAATTTGCTTCTAATAAAGGTATTATTTCATCACTGTCATTAAATGATAGATAATACCAATTAATTTTATCTGGATTTTTCTTTAATAACTTCACTTGATATTTATTGGTAGATAATGTAGTCCAATTTATTTTCTCAATATTAGCAATTACAAATCCTTCATCTTTTACTACTGCTGAAAATCTTGTCCAACTTATCTTATCTGGATTATCCATCAATAAGTCTTGAGCATTCGGATTATCAGCAAGTTCAACCCAATCAAGCTTTTCGATATCAATCCAATCAGTTAATTTATAATAAACCATAATTGATATCAATTATATAAATATTAATATCATTTTTTAATTATAGAGATATGAGTAAAACTTGTCCGAATAATAAAATTTTAAATCCAGACACTAATAGATGTGTATTAAAAACAGGTGTTATTGGTAAAAGATTGTTATCAGGTAGCAAATGTAAAAGTAATTTTATGAATTGGGAAAAGAACAGTTGTTATTTGGATAGTTTACTTGTTGCTTTATTTAATAAAAAAGATAAATTTATTGAAAAGTTTTTATTAGACGCACCCGTTAATGATTACGGTAATCGTAATTTAAGGGAATTGGGAAATCAAATAAAAGAGGAATTAACGAATCTCTATAAAACGATTTCAGGTGTGAATATAAAGAAAAATTATACTTGTGCCAATTTTAGGAAACTATTAAATGATTATTATGGAATTCTAAAGACCATTTCTCCCAAATTTAAATTAATTGGAAAAAACGATAATTGGACTTCCTCTCAAAATGATGTATTTGAATTATTGGAATTTCTTTTTAAGATTTTTAATGTTACATCTACCACTAAAATGGTGGATGCTAATAACCCTCCAGTTATGACAAATTTTGTAAATATGATTCCTATTGATTTCCTTTTTGATGAAACTAAAGAGGTTAAGATATCCGACATCTATCCCTCTTATGAAGTTTTATATCACTTAAATGAGAAAAATGCTTTTATTGATGCTTATGGAAGAAAACAAACCACCTATACCAAAAAAACTGAGATAGTAAAGGCTGAAAAGCTACTTATCCGCGTTCCTCGAGTAATGGGAAGTATGAAATTAAAAACAAGAATAATCCCTTGTCCGTCATTGAAATTCAAAGATGGTGCCAAGTTATATCTTAATTCCATTATTATTCATTATGGTTCATCAAAAGGAGGTCATTACATCTGTCTATTTAAATGTGAAAATAAATGGTATGAATATGATGATACATCTCCTAATATCATAAAGATTGGTTCTTTAAGTAATATCATTAAACATAGAAAATATTGTAGTAATATTGTGGGTCTTGTTTATTCCAAGATATATAAATGATATCAATGATATAGAGATAAGGATGTTTGAGAATTTTAAATATTTAAATGAATTTTATTTATATTACATTGATATAATGATTATTCATTATAGACGACACGTATTAATTGATTTATATAATCGTACCACATATCGAGAATATTATGATTCAACTGAATATAAATATTATATGAATTTAATAAAGACATATGCAAAATATATAAATAAATGAATTGATAAGTATTTAAATGTTTTCAGTCGGTATTCCTAAGGAAATTAAAGCGAATGAATATCGTGTTTCAATGACTCCGGAGGATGTCTCAACTTTGGTTCGTGATGGTATTTGTGTTTATGTTCAAATGGATGCTGGTATTGGTGCTAATTTTACAAATAAGGAATATGTGGATGCCGGTGCTTTGATTTGTAAGACAATTGAAGAAGTTTATAGATACGCTACTTTAATTGTGAAAGTAAAAGAGCCTCAACCATTAGAATACGATTTAATTAAAGAAAGACATATTGTTTTTACCTTTTTTCATTTTGCAAGTTCCCCTTCTTTAGTTCAAGCTATGATTAATAGTAAGGCAACTTGTATTGCTTATGAAACTCTTCGAGATAAGGATGGTAAGTTTCCAATTTTGGCGGAAATGTCTAAAATCGCTGGAGAACAATCAATCTTAGAGGCTAATAAATTCAGATTTTATTTTATAAATACCAATAACAGCGATTATGATTATACCAATGATGAAGTAACTATTATTGGTGTAGGTAATGTAGGAAAAGCGGCTGCTTATAAAGCAAAGGAACTCAATTATAAAATCATTAATCTTATTGATAAGGATTTTGAAAAGATTAAAGATTTAGAAAAAGAAGGTTTTTGTGTTCACGAAATGAATAATTATAATTTAAGTATGCTTTTAATGAAAAGTGATATTGCTGTAGGTTCTATTTATATGGATGGAGAAAAGGCAAAAAAGCTAATCATTAATGATTTACTTGTAATAATGCCCAAGGATTCCATTTTTATGGATGTCGCTATTGACCAAGGAGGAATGACAGAAAAATCGAAACCGACTACAATCATTAATCCCTTGATTAAATATCATCATACCCATATTTATTGTGTTCCTAATATCCCAAGTACCGTTCCCAATAAGGCTTCTATAAATCTATCGAAAGTCATTACCCCTTACGTGATTGCTATTGCCAATGAAAAAATAGATGATGATATTAATACAGGAATTAATATTAACAATGGAAAAATAATTCACCCATCCTTAATTAAAGATATTTAGTATTTTTTATATTTCAAAAGACAATTACGGACGGAGTAGTGGATGGGTAAGATGGATGGATATAACTTTTCGAGTTTGGAGGTATTGAGATGATTATTGCTTCTTTTTGATTTTAGTATTTGGTTTTGTTCCTCAATACTGAAATTACTCCAAGTAAAATCAGGATTCACGATTTCTTTATACATCTCTAAAATTTCATTATGAGTGATGAGACCTGGATTTACGAGATTCATTGTTCCTGTTTCCTTATTTTTCATCATATCTAAGATGATGGGATAAAAATCGGGAAGGACTGTCATTGAATTTGGCATAGAACAAATCTTTTCATATTGAGTAATCTTTGTGATAAAATTACGAGGATGTTCAAAGTCAACAATTGGCATTCGAATTCTTAGATTTAAGGTATTGGGATAAAGTCTCATTAATCTATCTGTAAATCCTTTCACTGTAGAATAAGAAGACCCAAAGAAGTCAGGATTATCAGTCTCCATATAACTTTTCTTTGTCGGGTCTTCTTGACTAAAGATACATCCAGTACCAAGATAGGTGTAATGAATGTTGAATTTATAAGAAAGATTTGCCAAAACCATAGGAGCATAAAGATTATCTCTTACATTATCTGTCAATTTTCCTGGTTGTTCAAGATAGTCAATTGTATTAAAATCTCCTCCATAAGTCCTACCTATGAAACTTATGATATGAGTCGGGGAATGTGCCATAATAACATCTGTAACTAATTGTTCATTATCAGCTCTCACATTCGTTTCCATATAAGTGATATTTTCATCCTTATTTGCGTTAAGATAATCAATGAACTGATTTCCAATCCAACCCTTGGAACCAAAAATCAAAAGTTTAATTTTTTGCATATATATATCAATTATTAATCATCTCTTTAAATAAAAAAGACAAAAGGTTTTTAGGCCTCTCATCTCTTTTTTTTGGGACAGATATTCAATCACTCGCTATCATACTCGGTATCATCAATCATCGTGAATAAGGGACACCAACTACCCCTATCCTCGTCATAAACGAGGAGGTCGAGTAAATCGGTGCCAGCTCCCAACCCACGAACACTCACAACAAAGTCATAAGCGCTGTAAAACTTTTCGCCAGTTTCGAATGAAGTAATTGCTTCCTCCTCTTCGGTTCTGACGTAAGACCCACAGTGAATAACTCCAGAAGAATGTTTCACACCAACCAGGCGATAGCTCAAGTCGTCAATCATCGTTTTGCCAAACATCGTTTCGAATATCTGTAATAGTTAGTATATATGGTTTAATTCATTTTTTTTTAATTTTACATAAAAATAATACAAATTTATATATAGATGCAATTCTTGATATTTCTATTTATATCAGTCATAGAAATAGCTCATTGTTTTTATCCCTATGTAACCAACTTTCAATTAATTATCAGAAACAATAATTATAATCCTGCAATCTCATTTATGAATTTAAATAAAATCCTAAATTCAAATGAAAAGAAAAATGACCTAAATATCAACTATTACAATAACAATCAATCTATTATTTTCAATTACAAAACCTATTCTTATCTCGAGGATTATAAATATTCATATAAATATCTACTTAAAAACAAAAACACCTTTCTTATTAAATATGATTTCCGTATCTTTGATGATTTATACAAGTATTTGATTTATATTAAATCATCTATCATTAGTCCAACCAGAATTCGTTGGGATATTTGTGTTAGATACAACAATCTTATCATCAACGATAAACAAGCAAATGATAAGATTATAATAAAAACGATAAGGAATTGTATTTCTAAAAATGAGACGAATGTTCATCCCATTCTAAATAACTATTTTGACTTAAAAAATAATGTCTATAATCATAATTAGCGGAAATGACTATTATTTCAATGATAAGTTTATGGATTTATACTTATATGTATGTTTATATATTTACACTTACTTATTTTGCATTATGTATCGAAAATATACCAGGGATATTTTTATTATTTATAAATTTCATTTATGAGTTAGAAGATAATGATAATGTTATTACTCAATATAAATACAATCAATATGAATGGAATCAATTATTACTTGAATGGATTTAAAAAATGATTTATTTTTATTTATCATAATCATTATCAATCAATGATTCGAGAGATTATGTTACTTTCTGTTATTTACGGCATTGCCTGTTTATATAATATGAATGTATATCCGTATATAATTACCGTTATGGATGCTTCTTATTACCATAACATCATTATCAGTTTCTTAATATTAATTCAAATCGATAACTTCACTTTATTTTATGACCTATCCAAAAAGATTGATATTGAAAATAATAACTCAAAGGTCGAGGATAAGTACTTGAAAATCATCTTAAATCAAATTAATTATATCAATAAGAAAGAACAGGAAATTGAAAGAAAGAAGCTAAAATTCAAGGAAAGGAGAAACAATAGGAGTTGTAATGATATTTATAATATGTGTTAATAAAAAATGATTTTTATTTTTATTATTTCAATCAACCAAAATGACAGAATCCGATATTATCAATGATTGTATTGATATTGTAAAAAGAAATAAGAATAATTATCTACCTGATATTACCATTACAGATGAAATTAATAGCTATTATGATAATTATAAGGATATCTATGACTCGCTTGAGCAAGAGTTTATTACTTATGTAAAAGCAAAGTTAAGTGAAAGTCATTACTTGCGTGAGAGATATCGTTTATATGGAAAAAAGGAGCTTGAATATTGGTTTATTGATGATGAGGATTTTAAAAGTTCTTTGGGAAAAATAAGAAATCTATCAAATCTCGAATATTATGTTTATATCAATAATAAGGTATATACTAAAAAAATAGATGGACTTCAATCCAAAGTTGATTATCTTCTCTTCATTTTCATATTAATGATAATCAGTCAACTCCTTAATCATGTAGGTTTCTTGTAATTCATATCCCTGTTTTCTGTAATAATTACGAACACCTGTGCCAGCTATAATAGCCATCTTGGTAAACCCTTTTGTTTTTGCTATTTCCTCGGCTTTGAGGATTAAGGCCTTACCATAACCCTTATGTTGTAACGAAAACTCCTCATTTTTACCCACATTTGATACATTTGAATATACATGCAATTCTCTAATTAAAGCAGCGCCTATTAATGAGGTTAAAACTGATGTATAATCATAATTTAATCTCAATCTTATAAATCCAATGAGATATTTATCACTTTCATAAGAGATGAAATACTCATCCGCTTGATTACCTCGATATTTAATAACATTCAAATGAACGTCATTTGGATGTATGAGATTTCCTTTAACCTCTCGGCAACGGATACATTGGCAACTCCAATGATTTTTCTTCATATCTTCATTTAAGATTTGTCTGAGGTTTGTATAATCCTTAGCATAACCGGCAATGATATAATGACCTGATATATCTCTGATAATTCGATTAATTCTGATATATCTCTTCATTTTTATCTTGAATTCTTTTATGATTTCAAATAGATATTTATCATCATAAGGCTTATAAATCCCTGCTTCATACAATTCCTTAATTTTCGTGAATGGAACTACAGCACAAGGATAAATCTTTAATTGGTCAACTTGTAAATCCTCATCATCTAAAACTTGAAGTAACATCTCTCTATCCAACTCAGGTGAACTTCCATATAAATTTAACATTAGATGAGCATCAATTTTATAACAATTATTTTTCAATAATCGCAAGGCTTTGATTGTAGTTTCCACGGATTCACCACGATTATTCATCTTTAAAACCTCATTATTCGTATGTTGAACTCCTAATTGAACTCTGGTACAATTGAATCTTCGGAGTCTCTTAATTTCATTTATGTTTATAGAATCACTTCTCATTTCAAGGGTAAGACCAATGATATGAATTTTTGCAATTTCATTCATCTCTATTTCTTCCTCCAAAGTTCCAATCTCTCTCCTTTCGTTGTCGTGATAAATATTAGCGGCGTAATAAAGTGAGGTAATAAATTCCTCCTGATATTCCTTTGGATATTCACTCCAAGTTCCCCCTAATACCAATAATTCAATCTTATCCACATTATGACCCATTCTTATCAAAGATGATATCCTTGAATTCATTTGTTTTATAGGGTCGAAATCGTTTTGATTGGCTCTTAAAACAGCCGGCTCTGTATAAAGATAACTCTTGGGTTGTTGTATCCAATGATTTGCTTCACTTGGCTTCTCATCAGGACAGAAAGAGCATTTATGAAGACAACTAAAAGTCCCTTTCACTCTCACACCTGAAGCATCGGTATATTCAGGTGTACCACTTGTAAGAACAGTAATACTTACGATTCCTGATTGTGATTTTTGAACCTTTTTGATTAGTTTTTGTTTAAATTCGAAATCATCTATTCCCATTTCATTATAAATCTGAATAAGATTTGTCTTTGAACAATTAATCTTAAAATCCTTCTTAATCTTCTTTATGAAATCGATGGAATTAAAAGAATCTTTATCTGTATTCATTAACTCCCTCTTTATTAGAACGAGGTCTTCTATATCAGTAACAAGAGCCATTATTGATTACTGAAAAAAATAATTGATTATATCAATTTTTAATTAAAGGTATTAAATAATAGTTTTAGTTGTTCAATATTTCTTCTATATTTAATCCTATAACCAGTAGTATTACTATTTGAATATCCTTGACTTGCCATAATTTGCAAATAATCATCTAATTCTTTCATCTTTCTACTGTTTATATTGAAAAATACAATCATTTTCTCTGCAATATGAGACATTAGTATTGGATAGATATAATTATCTAAAATTTTCTCCCAAATGTTCATACCCAGATGTATATTAGAATATTTATTTCTAAGATTACTTTTTATTATCATTTGATTATTCTTATTTTCAAACAATTTATCACAAAATAACTTGAAACTTGAATCTGGACATCTAACTCTTATCTTATGTTCCAATTCATTCAACTTCAAATGACTAATATCAAATTCTATTTTTTCATCTTCTTTATTATATGATATTAGATTTATATTATAAATATTATTTATCATATCACCACTTATATTATTAGTAATTATCTGTTGTGCTTGAGGTGGAGGTGGTGATTGATTCAAAACCAATTCATTATTTTGAGAGTTTACAACAGAAACTATTTCTGTATTTTTCGTTTCCACTGGAACTATAGCAAACTGTTTCTCTTTACATTTCTTAATATGAAATGACTTTGAATTATAATGTGAAAAGACTCTATGACAAATATAACATTCTAATGGATTAGAAACACCTTTACATATAAGTAAATGTTTATTCAAATAACTTTTTGATGATAAAATTTTATTACATTTAGTACATTTATTACCATTGTTGGGATTTCTAACTTCAATGTTGGAATTTCTACCATCAATGTTGGAATTATTACTATCAAGGTTGGAAAAATTACTATCATTGTTAATTTTTCCAACATTACAATTTATATGTTTTGAGACCATATGACGGTATAAATTATATTTTTTATTGCTTGTATATTCACAGTGATTACAATTATATAATTCTCCTGACATTTTATTTATGCTATTATAATTTTCATTATCATTATTTTTTATATATAAGTGAGCAAATGAGCAAAATGAGCAGGAGGGTGTATTTTTTTATATATCAATTTTAAAGTTTTGTGTTTTGATGTTATTTTTTTATCTATTTTTTTGGAATAATTTTAACTATTATACCAGTTTAGTCTCTAATAGAAATTCCTATTTATCATAAATTGGTTTACAGTAAAGTCAGTAAGGAACATATAATTATCATATGATTTATAAATTGTTTCCAAATATCTATTCTTATCATTCATTCCCTTTTTAAACAAAAAGAAGTTTTTCAAAGTACTTGAACCTATCTCATTCTCAAATAAATATTTCACATAAATCATATACAGATAACTGAGGATAGTTGTGATTGGATTATAAGTGGTTACAAATATCCTTAGTTTGGTATATGTCAAGGGTAAAATAGACAATCTATAGTTATTTACCATTATGCTATATGGATATCGATAAAGAATTCGATTTTCTTTGTTTTTTATAAACAACTGTTTCTTATTTTTATTATGATAGTGCTTATGATTATCATTGTTAACATCATCATTCATAGATATGAAGTTTAATATAAAGGTCAAAAGGTCAGTATCAATATCTATATAATAGTTGTAGGTTTTTGTTGACGGGGGTGATAAGACAAAGGGTTTTTTTTGATAAGACTTATAACTCCACCAATATAAACCATTACTTTCAACAATAGAACCAAAGTTATCAGATTGATTATATCTTTGTTTATGAAAGGGACAAACCAAACAATTATTATCAATATAACCATTATCTAAGCGATTACCCAAATGTTTGCAGATATTAATCATAGAATTCGGATTGGAATTATAAAACCACAAAAGCATTGGTAAATTTCCAATATTGAATGGATATGGTTTTTGTTTATTTATAGATTTTGAAATTCCAATAGGATGCCACTCTCTGAATGTTTGAGGTGCGATATAGGTCATTAATTATAATAATAAATTTATTTTTTAAATATAGAAAGATGAGCATACACGAGGAGCATCAGGATTATGCAAGAACTCTTAAAGAGTTTTTGGATGAAAAAAAAAGAGGTTATGATAGTCGAAATATTTGGGATGTAATGAGTAAAAATTCACGTGTGGTTTTAAGATATCCAAATCTTGAAAGCATTTTATTTAATAATACATCTCATCGACAGCCATCAAGAAGAAGTCCAGAACGAACAATGACCGTTAATATAAATGAATATAAAGAAAGATATCATTTGCCAGATGATAAATTTAGAATTTTATTTGAAATCCAACCACCTTTAATTTTTGCAGAACATCCCATTTTTTTGAATTTGATAGATATATTAGATAAGTTAAAAAAAAATGATGGTGAAGTTAAAAGATTATTGCGAATTATAAAAGAACATTTCATTCAATATGTGAATATGGAAATAAATATAAATAATCTTATATATTTTACCTCTATTTTTATTACTAATCTAATTTTATTAAATAATCGAGATACAATTGAACCAACTATTTTAAGCGATATTAAATATTATATTGATGTCATATTGGCTTATTTATTAAATTATATGTTTACTACTCAAAAATTGGAATATATATCATCTCACGTTTTCCCTTTTACATTAAACTCAGGATTAGATCCCATGACTTTTAATTTATTCATTACCACTGTTCAAGATAAATACCCTCCCTTATTTAATATTAATAATCAAAATAAAGAGGTTTTAATTACTACTATCGTTGATAATGCGTCTCAAGTATTTGGAAGACCCATATTAAGACAATCAGCTGTTTCAAAAAGAGCTTTAAAACAGTACCCTCGTCAACGTTAATATTTTTTCATTTTTCTCATACCACCTCGAGCTTGTGTTTGTAATTGATAGTTATATATATCTCTTAACATTGTTTCAATTTTATATTTAAATACTGTCATATCAATACCGAGTCGTACTACAATACAATAAAACTTATTTTCCCCAATCGTAGTAGTTACCGCCCATATAATATAATCATTATACCATCTTGTAAATGGCGGTGTATTAAATAAGAAATTGTATATAAAATCGACATTTGCTAATATATAATTTCGATATATTTCTTTGCTTTCATCGGATAACGTAAGTTTATAAAACGCAAATGGGTAATACTGGTCTCTTGATAATGTTAAAATAGGGTCTATAACTGTTGCCTTTGCACTGTTTAAATAAGTTTGGTCTACAAATTGTTCATATTTAAATACAGTCCCATTCTTTATGAACCTATTTATCAATGCAATAAATAATTCTCTTCGCAATTCATCATTATCAACTGACGGGTCTAATGTTTTTTTTAGTAATTTTTCATATAAAAATCTAAAATGATCTTTCATAGTTGTAGATAAAGCAATTAATAAATCCCCTTTGTTATCATAAGCATTATTATAAATATTTCGTATATGATTAATAAGATTATCCAATGATAAAGATTCCAAATCATATAGCTTTTTAAAATCTTCTAAATATTGTTCTTTATTCACAAAAAAAGATCCCAATGAAGTGCTAATATCTTTACTTTTGATAACCTTTGTACTCATCGGTTCTTTCGATTTAACATAGATTAACATTACATAACTTGTAGCAATATTATAAGCGGCATATCCATGTTGTACAGGAGTCCCAGCATTAGCTGTGTAGCCAACACATCTATTTACATTAAGAGTAAAAGCTACATTAGGGTCTGTCCAATTATGTTTATAGGGAGGACAAGCAACTCTCGATATAATTTTCTTATATGGCTTACTTTCAATACTTTGATAATTATCATAACTATCATATACATAATAATTGTTCTTACATAAAACACCACTAATCACGTGTGCGGGAACGTCATAATTAACTAATAAACAACTATCTAATGTATATTCTCTGCCGTATAATGTTAATGTTTTTGAAAATCCTCTGACAGATGCAACAAAAGAATCGTAATCTCTCATATGAGAACTATATCTATTTAAGTTCTCATCTTCGGATGTATTATATAATCCCTCGATATTATGATTTATACAAATGATATCAGAGTTTGTTATTTTTCTTGAAAAATAATTTCTCAATTCCTCTTCTTTTTCTCCAAAAACTTTTTTGTTTATGGTTTGTATATAGAGGTTGCCTGTGGTTTTATTATAAGTTAAATCAACATAATTGATACCATAAGTTTTAAAGATATGATATATATATATATAATTACCTCTAAAATTAAAGAAATCTTCTAATAGTTTTTTTTTATAAAACTCAAAATTTGTCATATCGTGTTTAAGTAGATAATTTATTAATATACTATCTGATTTAATAGTACCATCATTAAGATGTTCATATATTTTGTTTAATTTAGCCAATTTCTTATAGTTATAGTTATGTAATATATAATATATAAAAACGAGAAATGAATCGTTTGTTATTCTCTTAGAAAAATCGGGTAGAGTTATTATATGATTATATACAGTTTTTCTTAATAATTTTGAATATAATATTACGTGTAATATGCCATTAAACCAACAAGTATGACTAAATTGTGGTATAGTTTTATAATTCATACACTCATCATCCATTAATTACAATTCTTACAATTCTAATAATAATAAAACATTTTATATAATAGAATGAAAGTGATAACAAAAGGAGGCAAAATAATTAATAGGGGATATACTGGTATTGTTATGGAATTATTTAATAATGACGATGATAATACTCTTTATAATGACCTTAAAAAAACAAAACCAAAAGATTTAACTTTAATAACCATAGATGAAAGAATTAAAATTCCCATAAAGGATTTGGATTCAGTTTTAAGATTGATAAGATTGAATTCGAAAACCACTTTAGCCAAAAAATTCTCATATATAATCCCATTATTTAATACGGATGAAAAACGTTTCAATAATGAATTGGAAGGATATAAACAATTGATATCTATGTTCGGGAAGGATATTAGTAAATATACAACGGTTAAGAGAGGGTTTGAATATAATAAAAAGGATATTTATGGTATATTATTTAATAAAACTTATTATATATTCATTGAAAAATGTTATAAGACCATTGATAATATTAAATTTACACAAAAATCTTTAAATAAATGTGTGAATGACATCACTGAGGTTTTAGATATTCTCAAGAAAAATAATTATATTCATAATGATATTAAACCTGATAATATTATTTACTGTAACAAAAGATTCAAATTAATTGATTGGGAATCATCCAATTTAATCAAAAATCAAACATCTACCTTTATTAATTCCAAAAATGGTAATTTTACGTTTAATCATCCCATCAAATTTTATAAAATTGGTTTACCTTATTTCTTTTATCGATATATATATGATGCAGAAATTCAAACTTATCCATATATAGCTGAACTTAAATCCCCTGTCATTATAACTGAGATGGTTTATAATACCTTTAATGATGTATTGAAGAGATATAAAAATAGTCCAAAGGATTATTATTTAAAATTAGCTGATTATTATTCTTTTGCCATTTCGATTATCTATATGGCTGAGAAAAATAACATTGATTATCCAAAGAAATTTGTAAATGACATCCTTGCTAATTATTTCATAAAAAATGATATAAGAATTAATTGAAATTAATGAAATAGGAAAAACATCCTAATGACATCTAACTATCAATTTCAAGAAAAGCTACGCAAACAGCGTGAAAATCCCGAAACCTCTCGCGCTGGTCTTAAATGGGAATCTGATGAGGATAATTCATTGCTTGATAAGATAAATGAAGGTGTTTCTTTTACTGAGGTTGCCAAACAACTTCAAAGAACTGAAGGAAGTATTAAAACTCGTCTCATTGTAAAGGCTCTTGCTCTTGTAGATGAAGACCATTCCATTACTATTGATGATGCCGCTGCTCGATTTAAGATTACCACTCAAGATATTCAGGTATATCAGGCAAACAAAAAGAAGCGTCAGTATCAGCGAATGCTCAACCATCCAGTAACTCTTCAGATGGTATATTCAAAGCTTCTTGATATTGAGTCTAAGCTTTCGTGATAATTATTTTTTTCCGTTAATTTAAAGAAATTAATTGCTTATTTATATATAAATGATTGAAAAGGAGTTAACTTTTCATTATAATAAAAATTTTAGATTTATATTTGATGTCACTACGAATAACAATACTGAGGTCTTACAGATGATTGATGATTTAAGGAGTTATAAACAAGGGGTATGGAATAAAAATAAAAGAAAGGATATCATTGTTTTTACTTTTAGTGATATCCCATCTGAATTTAAAACGATTACTGATATGATTATTCAAGATAATATTATTCCTCTTAAACTTAAAATTAAGTTACTCGAAGATAATGATAAAAGGATTGTAATGAAGGTGAAAAGTAATCTTATTAATAATAAACTTGCCAATCTTGTTTTTAAATTGATTAATATCAAGTTTTTTGTAACTATCGAGGATTTTGATGGTGTTTCTACCAATGTTAAGATTCGATATGTAATTAAATCTCTTCTACCTGAAAGTCTTATTGCCACGGTTGATAGTTATATTGATAGAAAATTAAATGACCGTTTCATACAAAAAATTGATAATTATTTATCTCAATTGAAATAAGAATGGATAATAAAGATAAGGTAATACTTATAAATGCTACTATCGATAGCTATCCTTTATTTTCCTTAAATGGTTTTGAAACCTATGCTAAACTATTATCCAATTATGATGGTGATACTGGTGATATCCTATTTATCTATAATGGAAGTCCAATGAGGATGAAAGCAAGATTTACAGGTTATGATACTTGTGAAATGAAACCATCTCTCAAAGACCCTTCGAGAGATGATAAGAAAAAGAGAGCAATGGAAGCAAAACAAAGACTTTGGTTTTTATGTACAAACACAAATGATTTCAAAGATACCCATCAAACTTTAATTAAGATTAAATGTCACGAATTTGATAAATATGGACGTATTCTTATTACTGCCTTTAGGGATAATGAGGAGTTATCTATAAATCAACAGATGATTAACGAAGGTCACGGATATGTTTATAATGGTGGAACTAAGAATAGCCAGTTTTAAGTAAATCTTCTAATTCTGCCTTTTTTAATTTAGCCAGTCCCTTTAATTTTGGATTTTTATTTTTAAGGATTTTGATTAATTCATCTTTTGTTTTATTTGATTTTGGTTTTTTAATTAATTCATCTTTTTTATTATCAGTTCCATTTAGAATTGCTTGTAATTCAATTTTAGTTTTAGTGGCAAGATTTTTCATATCTGGATATTTAGCTAAAATAGCGATAATTAAATCTTTCTTTAATAAAGACTTTCCTTTCACAACCTCATCTGGTGTTTTAATGTTAATTGTTGAATTAAATTTATATTTTTTCTTTAATTTTTCATAATATAATTTTTCCAATTCATTACGAGTATAATTATTAGTAAGAATTTTTAATTTCTTTTTGAGTTCATCATCTGTTAAATTCTTTACATTATGAATATCACGAATAACGTCAGAAACACCTGATAATTTTATCTTATCAGGGATACTTGTATCATCTTCTATCTTATTAATAATTCTTGCATAAACTAAGACACGGTTACCTTTAGCAAAAGAAAAACATAAATCTTTAGGATTTACATTATCTAATTTACAAGTTACTTGATTCAAACAAAAACCCTCATCTTTTCTTAAATTCCAATTATATTTCATTAAAGAACAAGGGGATACACTTTTATTTTTAACTTTATTTACCTTCGCAGGGTCGTCTGTTGATGATGTCCAACCATTATAAACATATCTATTATCATTACATGTAATACCAGCTATTGAATGTCCAGCTATTCCACTATTATAATTAGATATTGTAACAGCATCTAATTTATATTTATGACCATTAAGAGTAATAATATCTTCGTAAGTGTCTAAGCCTTTAACCTTAAAATTGGGGTCATTTGGAGTTTTTTCTAAAAACTCTACGTAAATACAAGGATTGTATAATTTATCATGTTTTAATATTATTATATCTGGAACATCCCTTAATATTTTATCAGTTTCCTTATTTACTTCATTGATCCTTTTTCGCGTTGTAGCAACATTTAAATAATCATTTCTATTTTTTAGAACCTTTCTGAGTATATTATTTTCGTTTTTTATTATAAATTCATTATCTGAATTTACATAATATTTTCCTTTTTCATAAGTTACATCAAGTATGTTTACGTTTAAGTATTTAAAAAAAGTGCCTATATATTCATGACTACTCCATTGATAACTATTATTTTTGTTTATTTGTTTCCAATGATGAATAATTTCTTTATTATTGGTGTTTTTAAGCATCTTAAATAAAATTATTTCAGGTCTAATTTTATTGAAAAATTCTTGAACCTTTGTAGGTTGATTATAATACTTCACTAATATTGCTTTTAATATCATTAAAAATGAATTTGATTTATCCCATTTTTTAGAAATTTTAATCATAATGTTACGAACATATTGACTATAAAGAGCTATCATTAAAATAGCATTAAACCAACAAGTACCACTAAATTGTGGAATAACAGATAAATTTAAACAGTTATCACTCATATTCTATAAATAAATGATAAAAAACAAAACATTGGTATTTAAGAATAACCAATTTTAATAAGTCCCAATACAAATAAGATCAATAGGAGTAAGATAAATAATGCAATGAATGAAAAGATGATTATGAAATAATAAAAGAGGAATGACTCTAATTTACCATAGCCACATTTGCAACCTTTTCTCATTATATTTAAATAAGCCAACATTCGAATTAACATCACAAATGTTATGAAATAAACAACTGTGGTTATTACATATATGGGTGTATATTGATATATGTAGAAATAGCAAGCCTTATCACCTATAATAAAGGAAAGGAGAATCATAAAGTTAAAAATTAAGTTGAATATAAACCATTCCTTTAAAAACCTTTTCTCAGGTATATCAGCACATTGACATCCCATTTTTTCTATATTTACCAAACTGGTGATGATTAAAATATTGAAAACTAAGGTTAAGAAATAAGACGCATATATAAATTTATTGTAAGTAGGGCAATAATTTTTTTCTATTAATGCCTTGATTTTAGGATTATCCATTTTTTCTATCTTATTTGGGAGACAATTATTTCATAAATTTGAAACCCGTAGTAACTAAAACAATTAATCCCAATAAGATAAATAGAGCAACAATAGAGAACAAAATCACCAAATACCAAAATAAGAACTT
>JACCDL010263865.1_pt1 | contig 25728 bp, 23 predicted proteins | sample 7441931 | NCBI WGS metagenome assembly JACCDL01 (sample SAMN15323437, study PRJNA562643) | freshwater metagenome | isolation source: river surface water | place: USA:Blue River Watershed | collected 2017-08-16 | reverse complement strand
GATCAAGTGCGCGCCTGGTGGCACCAACAACTTGAAACATTTACCGTTTCAAATGCTGTACATGGTTCAGGTACCGGTCCAGTTCTATTTACCTCTTTTAGCTTTGACCGCAATGAAGAATCTGTTGCAGTTATCCCCCGTGTCATTGTTGGAAAAAAGGGTGAGAACTCTTGGATTACTTGGATTGGCGAAGGCCCACAACCATTACTCCCTGACTCCGCACCTGATTACCTGCAACAGAATTTTGAATGGCAGCAAGGAACTCTCACCGAGCAGCAATGGCAGTCTCGAGTAGCGCAAGCGATAGCGAAGATCGATAAGTCCGAGATAGATAAGGTCGTACTGGCTCGCGATTTAATTGCCACGACAGAATCTGCGATTGATGTTCGCCCCATCCTTAATAAATTATCGGCAAATTACCCAGCTACTTGGGTCTTCTCTGTAGATGGCTTAATCGGTGCAACTCCAGAACTTTTACTCCGCCTCTCTCGCGGAATGGTGACATCTCGTGTTCTTGCCGGAACAATTCCTAAGACTGGTGATGATGCTCGCGACTTGGCGCTAGCCGGCTCACTTGCACGTTCATCGAAAGATTTGGAAGAACATGAGTACGCAGTCCGCTCTGTCGCGGAAGCGCTCGAACCTTTCTGCTCTTCTACAAATGTGCCGGATGCACCCTTTGTGCTTCACCTAGCTAATGTGATGCACCTAGCTACCGATGTAACGGGCGCTCTTCTTGAATCAGCTCACCACGTCGATGCATTTGCACTTCTTAAATCTCTCCATCCATCTGCTGCTGTTTGCGGTACTCCTCGCAATTTCGCCTTTGATGTGATTGATGAAATTGAAGGAATGAACCGTGGGCGATATGCAGGCCCTGTTGGCTGGATAGATGCGCGCGGCGATGGGGAACTTGGAATCGCACTTCGCTCTGGTCAAGTCAATGGAAACGAGATCCGCATCTTTGCTGGATGTGGAATTGTTGCGGGATCAGATCCGGTTGTTGAGCTAGCGGAAAGTAACGCCAAGTTCAGCGCGATGAAATCTGCGCTTTAAATCGAACTTACTGAATCGTAGATAGCTTTTAAGTTATCGGCGTTGCTCTCACGGTCTGGCACATTGACGACAACGAGCGATAAACCTTGAACCGGCTTGACTAGCTCTGCCAATAATTCAGATTGATTGCCGACAACAGATGTTGCAAGACCAAAAGCCGCCGCAATCTTTGCTAAATCTAGGTTGTGTGGCGTTCCAAAGATTGCTTCAAATCCACCAACTCCGCGATGCGGCAGGGTTGAGAAAATACCTCCACCATTGTTGTTGATCACGACAATCTTTAGGTTGATTTTTTCGTCATGAATCAAACCGGTGAGATCGTGCAAGAAACTTAAATCACCGAGTACTGCGACTGTCTCTTTGCGAGCAGAAGCAATTCCGAGTGCGGTTGAGATATTGCCATCGATGCCCGCCAAACCGCGATTGGCAAAGGTTTCGACACCACTGCGGGCAGCGGCAAATCCTTCAATATCTCTGATGGGACGTGAAGATGAGATAAATAGCGTCTGGCTATCCGGCAGCGCCCGTCCAATCTCGCGGGCTACAAGCGCCTCTGACCACTGTGACATATCATTTATCTTCTTTGAGGTGCGATCGGAATACTTCTTCCAACGCTGCGCATATTCATTATCGGCAAGAGGAACCTCAACTTTAGGAATCCCGGCAAACTTCTGATCTGCAACGCGATCAGTATCGACAGTCATAATCCGTGGATCGATCACGATTGACTTTCGCGCTGTGGCAATGATGCGATTGATAGAGCGCGACAATGTTGTGCGACCAATGACAACAACGGTATCCGGAGCTAACTCATCTGTAATAACTTGAGATGTGAGGAAAATACTGGCATGTGAATGTGCCGCTGGAAATGAGAGCGGGTCCTCGGCGATAACTGGCCAATCAAGTTCTTTTGCAAAAGCACGAACATCATCTACAGCTAATCCGCCACGGTCATGGCCGATTACTAAAATTCCACGAGTTGATTTTGTATAGAAAGTTCCCGCTGATTTACGTGTGAACTGACGCGGAGGATTAATTGAAATTCCTGCGAGCCAATCGCTATCGTCATCTGCACTGAGCGGTTCAGGAAATTGCACATTGATATGTACGGGCCCTGATTGCAGGGAATTAAATGGAAGTTCCATTGGATAGGCGGGACCAGATACATCAGCGAAGTAGCGAACTGCTTTACCGAAGATGCGAGCCTGCTCGGTCGTTTGATTAGCACCGGTACGACGAAGCTCTGCCGGACGATCTGCCGTAATTACCAATAGTGGAACGTTTGAATGCGATGCTTCCAATACCGCGGGGTGGTAGTTGGCGACCGCAGTGCCGGATGTACAGACAATCGGCACCGGACGCCCTGTTGCCTTTGCCATTCCTAGAGCAAAGAAGGCTGCAGTGCGCTCATCGATACGAGTATGCAAGGTGATGAGGTCGCGCTCTGAAGCAGCATAGAAAGCCATAGTCAGTGGTGCATTACGTGAACCTGGTGAGATGACAACATCGGTCACACCAGCTTCGACAATTTGGCGAACAATGGTGCGGGCAAGGGTCGTAGATTGGTTCATCAGATTCCTAAGACCTTCGCGCAGCGCATAGCTCGATTCTTCCACCATTCATAGCGATCAGGCGCCACATCAAGGCCATCGAGCTTGATATCTAAGTCACCGAGCGCAATCGAACCATCATTAATAGGAAGCTCTGCAACATTGGCTGCCATCAGCGATCCAGTCGCAAGTCCACAATCAAAGTTGAGGTCTCTGATTGATGCTGCAAGTAGCAACCCATAATTAATTCCAACGGCGCTTTCAAGGGCGCTAGAGACAACTACCGGAAGTTTGTGGTGCTCTGCAATAGCAAGGGATCGAGTGATCCCACCAAGTGGTTGAACTTTGAGCATCAAGATATCGGCAGCACCTTCGAGATTTACTGCAAATGGATCTACCGCTTTGCGAACTACCTCGTCAGCGGCAATCTTGAGTGGGATATGAATCTTCTCTTTAAGCTGGCGCATCTCTTCAATAGTTGCACATGGTTGTTCAACGTATTCGAAAGGACCAATATTTTCATAGAAGGCATAAAGATTGGTAAGAGCTTGATCTACGCTCCATGCACCATTGACATCAATTCTGATATTAACCTTGCGGCCAAGTGATCTGATTCTTGCAAGACGGGCGATATCTTCGCTGAGGTTTTCGCCCACTTTAACCTTAAAGGTTTTGACCCCTGGATAACTTGCGACTAACTCTTCAATAACTTTCTTATCGTTTGTCGCAGGGATAGTGCCATTTACTGGGATTGAGCTTCGCAGCTGAGGTGGTCGGGGTTTGGTTGCAGCCTCAATAGCTGATGCCAGCCATTGTGATGCTTCGGCATCGCCATACTCAAGAAATGGCGAGAACTCGCCCCATCCGTATTCACCTTTAAAGAGAGCAACTTCTCTCATCGCTACGCCACGGAAGTTGGTCTTCATGGGTAGCGCAATGACGCGCATCGTTGAGAGAAGTTGGTCAAACATTGTTATCTATCCACTTTTAAGGACGCTTCGGGAACTTTCCAAAGTCAGGCTTGCGCTTCTCCTTATGCATCGCGACCTTCTTGTCCTTCTTCGCTTAAGTAGAAGAGAAGAGTTGCATCACCAGCAAGTTGTTGGATTCCGGCAAGGCCATCATCCGCGGCATTCATGGATGCCTTAAGTAGACGTAGCGCCATTGGGCTATTCATCAACATCTCACGACACCATGAGACTGTCTCCGCTTCTAGCTCTGCAAGTGGAACAACGGTATTTACAAGTCCCATTGCGAGCGCCTCTTGCGCATCGTATTGACGAGTCATAAACCAAATTTCGCGAGCCTTCTTTTGGCCAACGTTGCGAGCAAGAAGTCCTGACCCATATCCGCCATCGAATGAACCAACCATCGGACCTGTCTGTCCAAACTTTGCATTATCGGCAGCGATTGAGAGATCGCAGACAACGTGGAGAACATGTCCACCGCCGATCGCCCAACCAGCAATCATTGCAACAACAGGCTTTGGTGTTCGACGAATCTGAACTTGAAGATCGAGAACGTTGAGACGACCCATTCCCTGCTGTCCAAGTGCATCTTCGCCGATATAACCATCATCACCACGAACGCTGATATCTCCACCGGAACAGAATGCTTCGCTTCCTTCGCCAGTAAAGATAATGACGCCGACCTCTGAATTATCGCGAGCGAGATCGAAGGCTGTCTTTAATTCAATGATGGTCTCTGGACGGAATGCATTCCGGACCTCTGGGCGGTTGATCGTAATCTTCGCCATCCCATCGGCGCTCTCATACTTAATGTCAGTGAAATTCTCTCCCCCACGCGCGGTCTTCCACGCAGGGATGGTGCGGTCACCCAAATCACGCTTAATCGGCTTGCTCACGATTCCTCCATTGTTGATTACGGGCGATAGCCTACGCGGGCAATGGAGCAAAGGTCACAACGAGAAGTTCGCACAGTAGATCCCACGTGGAATCTGGGCGAGTTAATGGCTCGTATCGCAAAGGCGCTCGTCTCTGATGGCCCTGCCCTCAGCCTCTCGCCCATCGCCGCAGAATCTGTATCTCCCCGCACTGCTCTCGTTGTGAGCACGACCGGTTCATCTGGGGTCGCGAAGGAGATCGGATTATCAGCATCGGCTCTTCTGGCCTCGGCGAAGGCATCAAATAAGTTTCTAGGAGCAGAGCCCGGAAATACCTGGTCGCTTCTACTTCCGCTCAACCATATTGCAGGACTAAATGTTCTGATTCCTTCACTTGAACTTGGAACTTTACCTGTCAATCTTCTTGGCTATGAAGGAAATTTTCCTAAAGTAGATTTCACTGCGATTGTTCCCACTCAACTCTTCCGTGCATTGAATGGCGATGAGAATCTACTCAACCATCTCACCTCGGCTAAAGCAGTTCTTGTAGGAGGAGCGGCGCTTACCAAAGATCTGCGCGCATCAGCATTGTCTGCCGGAATTAATATCGTTGAGACCTATGGCTCTACTGAAACCTCTGGTGGATGCATCTATGACGGCACTCCGCTGGATGGAATCGAAGTTTCAATCGGTGCAGATAATCGAATTGCAATCAAGGGCAAAGTTCTTGCAGAAGATGTTGCAAGCGAAGATGGTTGGTACTACACATCTGATGCCGGCCACGTTGAAGATGGCAGAGTTGTCATCGATGGAAGAATCGATGAAATTGTCATTACCGGTGGCGAAAATGTTTCTCTCAGCGCGATCGATCGCCTTCTCGCTCAGAGCTATTCAAGTATTCAGATTGCCTCGTTTGCCATTAGTGATGCTGAGTGGGGCCAGGCAATTCACCTCGCTCTCGTAGGCGCCGATTCATCAATCGAGACCGAGATACAACAACTCTTAGAGCGCGAACTCGGTGCTCCAGCGAAAGCTAAAGGTTTTCACTATCTCGCAGAGCTTCCGCTCATTGGAATTGGAAAAGTAGATAAGAGAGCGCTTGCGAGGATGGCTAATGAATAAATGGATTATTGGGGCTCGTCCTCGCACTCTTCCGGCAGCGATTGCTCCTGTTGCGGTTGCAACAGCCCTTGCCGGTAAGGATGCAGCTGCTATCCCAGCTCTTTTAGCGCTCTTTGTCGCACTCTCACTTCAAGTGGGCGTGAACTATGCGAATGACTACTCTGATGGAATTCGTGGAACCGACAATGATCGCGTAGGTCCAATTCGCTTAACTGCATCCGGAATCGCCTCTGCACAATCTGTGAAGAACGCCGCATTTATCTCGTTCGCACTCGCTGCAATTGCAGGTTTGGGATTAGCTCTAATGACAAGTTGGTGGCTGATAGCTGTCGGCGCAGCTGCGATTCTCGCCGCTTGGGGATATACCGGTGGGAAGAACCCATATGGTTACATGGGGCTCGGTGAACTCTTTGTCTTCATCTTCTTTGGAGTTGTTGCAACTGTTGGAACATTTTTCGTTCAAGTGGAAACGATTACCCTTGATTCAATTCTTATCTCGATTCCAATGGGAACTTTCTCATGTGCGCTGCTCTCCATCAATAACATCCGCGATCGAGCGCTAGATGAACCGGCTGGAAAGAAGACTCTCGCAGTCCGATTAGGAGATCGCAGAGCGCGCCATCTCTTCGTAGGCCTGATTACCCTTGGCTATCTTGCAACTCTTGCTCTACTCAATCCCTGGACCATCTTCACCTTAGCGACCGCGCCAATGGCATTTAGCCTCGTGCGTGGCGTATTAGGTAGTGCGCAAGGCGCTGAGCTCATTCCATATCTGGCGAAGACAGGGAAGCTGCAACTTCAGTTCTCCATCCTTTTGAGTCTCGCACTACTATTGAGCCATGGTTAAATTTCAAGGTTTCTTCGCTGTCTTTGCAATTGCCTTAACGCTCTTTGCGTTTGTTGACTGTGCGATGCGAGATGAGACTCAGATCAAGAAGCTACCAAAATGGGGATGGCTATTGATTATTGTGCTCCTCAACTCAATTGGAGCGATCGCCTACCTCGTTATTGGCCGTATTGGAAAGTTGCAGAACCGCCCCAAAAAGGGCAAGCCACGCATTATTCCGCCAGATGACAATCCAGATTTCTTAAAGGGGTTGTAGAACTTACTGTTCCAAACCTGAGTAAGTGTGCTTACCTGTGCCCCACACATTGACATAGACATAGTTAAATAAGAAAGTCGATCCAGCAAAGATGCAGAGCCATGCGGCGCGACGACCACGCCAACCAATAGTTACTCTTGCATGTAGGTATGCGGCATATGCAACCCAGGTAATGAATGCCCAAGTCTCCTTTGGATCCCAACCCCAATAACGACCCCACGCGCTCTCTGCCCAGATTGCACCCGCAATAACTGAGAAGGTCCATAACGGAAAGACAAATGCAACAAGTCGATATGAGAGTTGATCCAAAGTTTCGAGTGAAGGAATGCGAAGCGCCCAGACCGGACGAGCGCCCATCGCTTCATAGCGCTCGAGGTAGAGATAAGCGCCAGCGATAATATTTGCAAGCAAGAAGATTCCGCCGCAGATAATTGCAGTAGAGACGTGAATGATCAGCCATGGTGATTTCAGAGCGGGAACAAGTGGCGCGCTATCACGATAGAGCAAGGTGATTGCTGTTCCTAAGGTAAGCAGTACGCCAAATGAGATGAAGAGACCAAGCCATCGAAGATCGTATTTACGGAGCGCCGCCAAGTAGGCCAATGAAAATGCAAATGCACCAGTAATAGAGAACTCATACATATTTCCCCATGGCACATGGCCATTTGCAATACCACGCGCAATCAGACCAGCGAGAAGAAGCAATGTGCCAAGAGCCATAAAAGCTGTCGCGAGGCGAGCAGCCTTCTCGGTTCGCTTGTAATCAAGAGTCTTATTGAGCAGGTTTCCATCTGTTGCATCAGCGCTCTTTGGTGCACGGACAGCAAATGCCGTCTCAAATGCATGGGCTAAGAATGAGAGGGTGAAGAGCGCCATGGCGGCGTAAACAAAGTTATTGGATGCATATGCCCACGAAGTGTTCATTTACCTCTTCACGCTTTCTACGAATCGAATGATTTCCTCTTCCAGCCCAGGAGCATTGTTCTTTGCTAAGCCAGCAACTTCAACTTGAGAGGCTGTGACTCTAATCCAGATTCTTCTACGGCGACCATAGAGCGATGAGAGCAGCCCTAAAATTGCGAAGATTGCACCGAAGAGTGCAAATCCCTTGCCGCGATCATCGACTATCTGAAGATTGATCCAAGGAGTTACACCCTCGAGCGTGATTGTTCCTCCTTGATATTCAAAGCTCTCGCCGATTCCCACCGATCCCAGGCCGAGATTTGTCATCTTCTCAGTATCGATTCGATAGACCGATTGCGGGATTCCTGAATCCAACCCGAGATCCCCGCCCCAGACCGAGAAGAGCATGCGCGGATTAAGGAGCTCTGGATAGATCGAAACTCCCCCCATTCCCTCAATTCGCTCATAAGTTGGCAAGAAAGTTGAGACAAAACCAACTGGAGGAGTTGCATCAGGAACTTTAATTGCACCGATTGAGCGAAGATTTCCATCCTGTGGCAAGAACGTTACTGGTCCTTGGAATGCAACATTTCCAAGAGAATCTCGCACTGTGACTATCGGCGAATAGCCGTTTGCCTGAAGATAAACACGAGTACTGCCGAAGGTCAACGGAGAATTAACCTTCATTACCTGCTTCTTAATCTCACCATCCACACTAGTTGTGACATATGCGGTGTAATCCTGTGGTGCATTTGTCTTTGGGTCATATTTAGCAACAAATTTATCTACCGTGATTGTGAATTGGCCAAGATCTGACTCTTTAGTTAATTTTCCTAGTCGAAGATTGTCATAACTCGTCGCCACATTTACAAAACGCTCACCGGTATTGACGATTGCCTCGCCTTGCAGACCAAAGAGTGAACCGACACTTATTCCGATTAAGATCAAAATGAGCGAGAGGTGGAACAACAAATTTCCCGTCTCGCGCAGATAACCTTTCTCAGCTGAGATTGAATCTTCGCTCATACGAACTCGGAAGCGATTCTTCTTAAACCACTCAGCTGCGTCCTTAAGGGTTTCTGGATTTGCTGTAAATGTAGTGAAGTGTTCGAGACGACTTAAGTTTCGTGGTGTTGCCGGTGGTTGCGCACGCATTGCATGGAAGTGCTCAAGGGTGCGAGGAAGTACGCAGCCAATGAGAGAGATGAAGAGCAAGATATAAATTGCACTAAACCAAGGGGAGCCGTAGACATCAAAGAGGTAGAAACGGTCGTACCAGAGTGACAGAGATGGGTTTTGATCGAAGAAGTTTCTTACCCCGATTGGATTACTTGTTCGCTGCGGAACAAGCGAGCCTGGCACTGCGGCAACACCCAGCATCATCAAGAGAATGAGCGCTGTACGCATACTTGTTAATTGGCGCCAAGCAAAGCGAGCTAGCCCAATCAGACCTAGCTCTGGCAGATCGATGTTCTTGCTCATCAAATCACCGGCACAAACTCTGAGATAAGTGATCGCAGATTGATCATGAGATCCGACCAGAGACCGGTCAGTTGCGCAATGCCGATCAAGATAAGGAGTACTCCCCCAACCTTACTAATGAGAGCGCCATTCTTGAGGAAGTATGTTCGAATCTTTCTGCTGCGGTCGAGATAGAGCCCAGAGAGAATAAAGGGCAGACCTAAACCAATTCCATATCCGATTGAGAGAATCGCACCTCGGATTGCACTTGATTCGTTAAAGGCCAAGGTTTGAACTGTTGCTAATGCAGGACCAATACAAGGTGTCCATCCAACTCCAAAGAGAATTCCTAGGAGCGGCGCTCCAGCAATCCCTCCGGTCGTTGAAATCTTAGGAGCGATAGTTGGCGCAAAGGGAAATAGCCCCAAGAAGATTGCGCCCATTGCGATAGTAAAGGCTCCAAGTACTTTGGTGATGAGATCTTCATTTGCAGCAATCTGGCTACCGAGGCCACCAAATGCAAGACCATATGAGGCGAAGACAAAAGTAAAACCCAGTACAAAGAGAGTCGAACCGAGTAGGACTTTTCCTCGTGAGTTCGAGAAGCCAGTTGCATAGGCAATATAGCCAGGCACCAAAGGCAGAACGCATGGTGAGAGAAATGAGATTAGCCCCGCTAAGAGCGCAATGGGTAGAGCGGCAATTAGCGTTCCGCCCAATAACTGTTCGACTACGAAGTTACTCATTCTGACTTTATCTTCTCAATGAGTTCTGAGAGTGAGGCGATCGTGACTACTCCAGAGATACGCCCAGCCACCATTCCTTCTTTATCTAAAACCAATGTGGTTGGAATTGCATTGGCTGGTAATGACTTACTAAAGCCAATCAAAACTGAATCATCGATAAGAGTGGGATATGGGCTCTTATATTTACGTACAAATGCCTCTGCATTTACTGGATTGTCGCGAGTTAAAATTCCGACAAAGTTAACCTCTGGATATTTCTTCGTTAGCGCGGCAAGTGTCGGTTCTTCTGCCCGACATGGCGAACACCAAGAAGCCCAGACATTGACGACAGCGAGAGCGCCTTTAGGTAATGTGTAATCGGTGCCAAGCAACGTCATTCCAGAGAGAGCAGGCGCAGCCACTCTCTTATTGATTTCGATATAAGTAGTTAAGCCATTTCCAGCGACAAAACTCTCTTCCGCAGAACTTGTTCCCGAACTGCCACATCCAGATAGAAGCAGCAGTGCAGCAAGTGCTAGAGCTACCTTCTTCATCGTGAGACCTTACTTCTGTGGAAGTAAGTGGCCAGCCGGCTCTGAGTAGGAAGTTCCGGTAATAAGACCATCATCATCGAAGTGAATACTTGTGACAGAGGCCAAGGTGCATTCGCGCTTGCGCGGGTCATGAATCAAACGGCGACCTTCGACCGCGCTTCGTAAGATCCAGATTGGAAGTTGGTGAGAGACGACAATCGCATCCTTATCGCCGGCAGCTTTCTTGGCATCAAAGACAGCAGCAAGCATGCGATTAATCTGCTCTTCATATGGTTCACCCCATGATGGTTTCCATGGGTTATATAAGTGCTTCCATGCTGATGGGTGCTTGAGCACGCCATCCCCAATGCCAAACGGCTTTCCTTCAAATACATTGGCAGCTTCGATGAGACGTTCATCTGTCTGAATATCGATCGAGTGCGCCTTAGCAATAGGCGCTGCAGTTTCTTGTGCGCGCTGAAGCGGTGAGACATGGAGGGCGCCAAGATTGATTGACTTTGACCACTCGCCAAGAGCTGTTGCCATCTCTTGTCCACGAGCGGATAAACGCCAACCTGGCTGGCGGCCATAGAGAATCTTCTGTGGATTCTCGACCTCGCCATGACGAACTACATGCACCGTTGAACTCATGGGATAAGCATAAAGGCGAAGTCGCAGCCCTTTCTCTCTCAGCAATCGCTAAGGTAGTGACATGGCGCTCAAACCCACTCGTGCTGCCTTCTTTGATGTAGATAACACCCTGGTTCGTGGCTCCACTCTCTATTTCTTGGGCCGTGGCATGTACCAACGTGGTTATTTCACAAAGGCGGATATCTCACGCTTTGTCGTCGCCAACCTTCGTTTCCGTATGACTGGAATGGAGAAGCAAGAAGTCATCGAACGTTTCCAGAAAGCTGCTACTGACTTTGTCGGCGGGCATAAGGTGAGCGACATTCTGAAGTTAGGTGAAGAGATTTACGACGAATATGTCTCGCCAAAACTCTGGGAACGCACGTGTGAAATTGCAAGAGAGCATCTCGCCAAAGGTGAATCAGTCTGGCTAGTTACTGCTGCACCACAAGATATGGCAGAGATTATTGCGACTCGTCTCGGTTTTACCGGGGCTGTTGGAAGTAAAGTTATTAAGAAAGATGGAATCTATACCGGCGAGCTTGATGGAAAGTTATTGCACGGATCAGAGAAAGCTGCAGCAATCCGTGCGCTGGCCGAAGAACATGGATATGACCTCAATCAGTGTTACTCATACTCTGATAGCCATAACGATCTCCCGCTTCTCACTGCAGTGGGATATCCATCTGCAATAAATCCAGATGCAATCTTGCGAATTAAAGCTCTCGCTGAAGGATGGCCGATTCATGATTTCCGTCGCGCGCGATTAATCAATCGCCTCCTAGGTCCTGCAGTCAGCCGCCTTGCTGCCGTCGCCACCATGCTCGTTCCACGCAAGCGACGCTGACTCAATTCGCGCCAGCACCGCCTAGCCCGCTAATGTAGGCAGGTTATGGAAATTCGCTCTTACGCCGACTATCTGCGCTCACTCGATGATGCCGCATTACTCGCGCTCTTTGAAAGTAGAAGCGATCTCACCTCACCAGTTCCCTCTGATATCGCCAGCCTTGCAGTGCGTGCATCTTCAATCCCAAGCCTTGTCCGCGCAATCGATTCACTCAATAGATGGCAGCTTCAAGTCTTAGAAGCAGCAGCAGTTCTGACCGAACCATTTACCGAGAAAGAGCTACTCCAGCACACTGATAAATCAGCGAAGTTCGTGCTCGCGGCCCTTGCAGATCGTGCACTTATCTATCTTGGGCATGATGGATATCGAATCCCAAATAACGTGCGCGATGTATTGGGCAATGAGATCGCCGGTCTTGGTACACCTGCGCTTAAGAAATTAAAGTTGAAAGATCTTGCCGATGCACCAGCAGCATCAAAGAAAGTTCTTGATGCAATGGTCTGGGGTCCGCCTCGTGGCGCTGTTGCCGATGTGAAGAAACCGAACCCAGGATTAAAGTGGTTGATGGATCAAGGTTTTGTATCTCCTGTTAATCAGCAGACGGTTGTATTGCATCGTGAGGTTGCACTTGCTCTGCGTGGCAATAAAGTTCATCGCGAATTACAGATGGTTCAACCTGAAGTTATTGGACGAAAGGTCGAAGCTAAGAACGTACAACTCGCCTCAATTTCAAATATCACCACCTTTTTAAGGTGGATTGAAGAGGTGCTCAATTTTTGGGGACAAGAACCAGCCACAGCTCTTAAAGCCGGCGGAATCGGAGTTCGAGATCTTCGTTCACTGACAGAACATCTCGGTGTAGAAAGTGAATGTGCATCTTTCATTATTGAAGTTGCCTACATCAGCGGCCTTGTGACGATTGATCCCGATGATCGAGTACTTCCAACTCATCAATTCGATATCTGGCTCTCGCAAGCCGCATCCGTGAAGTGGGAGAACTTAGTTTCAGCTTGGTTAATCACATCGCGTATGAGTGGATTAGCGGCTGCACCGCTGGGACCAGAGCTTGATCGAAGCTCTGCTGCAACGATTCGTAGAAAAGTCCTTTCAATTATTGAAGGTGCAGAAGGAATATCACCTGCGCTCTCTTCTCTCGTTGCAGCGACTCAATGGAGCCTTCCCTATCGACGTACCGGCGGCATCCCCGCAGAGCAGATTGGTTGGATTGCACGTGAGGCAGAATGGCTAGGCATAACCGGCCAAGGCGCACTTTCTCAATATGGCAAGCTCCTTTTAGCTGGAGAAGATCTCGATATCGTCGATGCTGATCTTCCAAAGACGGTGGATCACATACTTATTCAAAGCGATAACACTGCTATCGCACCGGGACCACTCGAGCATGAGCTCTCTCAAGAGCTCGATCTCATTGCAGATATCGAATCTCGAGGCGCTGCCACGGTATTTCGATTTAGTGAATCATCGCTGCGTCGCGGTCTAGATCATGGTCGTACAGGCGAAGAAATTCTTGCCTTCTTAAAGAAAACTTCTAAGACACCGGTTCCGCAACCGCTTGAATATCTCATTGGAGATATCTCTAAGAAGCACGGCAAATTACGCGTTGGAAATGCATCTTCGTTTATCCGCTGTGAAGATACGGCTCTCATTACCCAGATCATCAAAGATAAGAAGGTTGAGGCGCTCGGACTTCGTCGCATTGCACCTGAAGTTTTGATCTGCACACATGATGCTCATGATGCAATGAACATATTGCGTGCTGCTGGTTATCTTCCCGCTGGTGAAGATTCACAGGGCTTGCTTCTCAGTGGACCTCGCATCCAACGTGCTCAGACGAAGGCGCGTCCTCCTCGTATCGTCGGAGAATTTGAGCAACCAGAGCGCCACTTGCTTGAGACTGCAATTCGAACTATTCGCACCGGCGAGAAGTCATCTGCAAAACAGAGCACATTGCGCGATATCTCAACTGAAGCGCTTGGCTCACTTCCGCGCACCACTGCAAATGAAACGTTAGAACTGCTCACTCGATATTTGACTGAGACCCCTGCAAAATCTCTCTCAATTGGATATGCCGATAACAATGGGCTCGTCTCACATCGAATTATCGACCCGCTCAAGATTTCTTCGGGATCGCTGATGGCTAAAGATCACGCTACTGGCGAGGTCTTAACCTTCAGAATCCCTCGAATAACCGGAGTGGCAGCGTTATGACGAGCCAGATGAGCGCCGAATACGGCAGACTTACCCCCATGTTGGCTGCAATCGAAGCGCTGGTGAAGTGCGAATCTCCTAGTGAAGATATCGATGCCTGCCGCTCTGTTGTCGCACTTGCCAGTGACATTGCCACCAGGGTCCTCGGTACTCCCGCACAGATAAAAGAGATTGAGGGACGTCCCGTCTTTTGGTGGGGCAGCGAACGTCCAAAGGTTCTTCTGCTCGCCCATCTCGATACCGTCTGGCCCGTAGGTTCTTTCAATCCACTCTGGAGCGTTGAAGGCGATGTTGTTCGCGGCCCTGGAGTCTTTGATATGAAGGCGGGATTCGTACAAGCTCTCTATGCACTTAAGGGAGTTAGTGGCGATGTTGCACTCGTCGCCACAACCGATGAAGAAATCGGTAGCCACAAGTCAAAGGCGCTGATCAAGGATTTATCCGCCACCGCTGATGCTGTTCTTGTTCTAGAGGCATCACTTGATGGCAAGGTGAAGACAGGCCGTAAAGGAACAGCGATGTTCCAGATTTCAATTCATGGAAAGGCATCTCATGCCGGCCTCGAGCCAGAGAAGGGCATCAATGCAACAACTGAAGTTGCACATGTGATCCTTGCGCTAGCAGCGCTGGAAAATCCTGAACATGGCACAACCGTTGTCCCAACGATGCTGCACGCAGGAACAACCATTAATACAGTTCCTGATTTAGCTGTTCTAGAAATTGATGCTCGCTCGTTCTCGCAAGATGATTTGCAGCGCGTTGATACTGCGATTAAGAATTTACAGCCCAATCTTTCAGGAGCGCGTATCGAAGTTGCTGGTGGATTACATCGCCCTCCCCTACAACCTTCTGCAACGGTTGAGTTATATGCAATCGCAGAGAAGGTCGCTGCAGAGATAGGTATCTCTCCCCTAGGTTCTGCTGAAGTTGGCGGTGCAAGTGATGGCAACTTTGCTGCGGCAGCCGGTGCTCGTGTACTCGATGGTCTCGGCGCTGTTGGCGGCGGCGCACATGCAGCAAATGAATGGGTGAGCCTTTCTAGCATCGAACCCCGAAGCGCCTTCTTACACGCCTTTATTAAAGAACTTCTCGCATGAGCGACGGACCACTTATTGTTCAGAGCGATAAGACGCTCTTACTCGATATAGATCATCCGCTATCTGTCGAATGTCGCCGTGCAATTGCACCCTTTGCAGAGCTCGAGCGTGCACCGGAACATATGCACACGTACCGCCTTACCAATCTCGGCCTCTGGAATGCACGCGCTGCTGGCCATGATGCAGAGATGGTTATTGATACCCTCATTAAATATTCACGTTACGCGGTGCCGCATGCACTTCTCATCGATGTCGCAGAGCAGATGTCTCGCTATGGTCGTCTTCGCTTAGAAGCAGATCCGGTACATGGTTTGATCCTTGTCACAACCGATACTGCAGTGCTTGAAGAAGTTATTCGCGCAAAGAAGATCGCCCCTCTATTAGGAGCACGAATCGATAATGAAACTATTGCAGTTCATCCCAGCCAACGCGGTGCGATTAAACAATCGCTACTTCGCCTTGGTTGGCCCGCAGAAGATTTTGCAGGCTATGTCGATGGCCAAGCACATCCGATTGAATTGAAACAAAATGGTTGGAAAATTCGCGAATACCAAGAGCACGCCGCTGAAGGGTTCTGGCATGGCGGTTCAGGTGTGGTTGTTCTGCCATGTGGCGCCGGAAAGACAATCGTTGGCGCGGCGGCTATGGCTCATGCACAAGCAACAACGTTGATTCTCGTGACCAATACGGTCGCGGCTCGCCAGTGGCGCGACGAACTCTTAAAGCGCACCTCTCTTACCGAAGATGAGATCGGCGAATACTCGGGATCTAAGAAAGAGATTCGTCCGGTAACTATCGCGACCTACCAAGTGATGACAAAGAAGAAGAATGGCGTCTACGCCCATCTAGATCTCTTTGATAGCCATGACTGGGGTTTGATTATTTACGATGAGGTTCACCTATTACCTGCGCCCATCTTCCGCTTTACCGCTGATATCCAATCTCGACGTCGCCTTGGATTGACTGCGACTTTGGTTCGCGAAGATGGCATGGAGGGCGAAGTCTTCTCACTGATCGGGCCTAAGCGCTTCGATGTTCCATGGAAAGAGATTGAAGCGCAGGGATATATCGCTCCTGCCGAATGTATTGAAGTCCGAGTAAACCTCACTGAAGCCGAGCGTCTTGCCTATGCAACTGCAGAGCCGGAAGAGCGTTACCGCTACTGCGCCACAACTCGAACAAAGAGAGATGTCGTTCAAGAATTGGTTAGCCTCCACGCAAAGGAGCAGATTCTGGTTATTGGCCAATACCTCGATCAGCTAGATGATCTCGGTGAAACACTTGGATGTCCGGTGATTCAAGGATCAACTCCGCAGAAAGTCCGTGAAGAGTTATTCCAATCTTTCCGCACCGGCGAGATTACCTGCCTAGTAGTTTCAAAGGTTGCTAACTTCTCTATCGATCTTCCGGAAGCGACTATCGCGATTCAGGTTTCAGGTGCATTTGGATCACGTCAAGAAGAGGCCCAGCGACTTGGTCGCGTACTTCGCCCAAAGGCAGATGGTCGTGGTGCACGTTTCTATTCAGTCGTATCTCGCGACACTATCGATCAAGACTTTGCACAGAACCGCCAGCGCTTCTTAGCTGAACAGGGTTACAGCTACACAATTATTGACGCTGACGATGTTTTTCAAGGGAAGATCTAAAGCGAATCGGATCTACCCGCCAGAAATCATGGTGCTCACCATCGATATGTGTAACGGGGACTTGCTCGCCATAGAGCTTCTCTAACTCGGGGTTTCCGTCGATATAGATAATCTCAATCTCAAAGGCCAACTCTTCGCGCAGGCTCTCAAGAATATTCACAGCATCTTCGCAGAGATGACAGCCGTGGCGAGAGTAAACGGTGACCATAGAGAAATTCTCTCACCCTGATAGCGTTACCCGCTATGAGCAGCCTAATGAAGCGCACCACTCGAGGCGCTCTTCTCATCGCTTTGATAGCAGGGCTTATAACTCCCTTGCAGGCGCAAGCGCTGACTCCATTTCTTCAACGAGAGGCCACCCAATGGGGCCACGTTTACGCCGGCCCCAACACAACGGTCAAGCAGAGCCCGCGCGAAAAAGTTGCATTCGTTGAGAGCAAATCTAAATTTGTTGTTAACTATAAGAATTTTCCGGAATGGGCAAAGAAGGATTTCCAGGCCGCGGTAGATGTCTGGTCGCAAAACTTCGCCTCTGCTGTTCCCATCACAATTGATGCAACATGGACACGGATCGGATCATTTGGAGTCCTCGGTAGCGCTCGTCCAGGAAGCTACTTCGCAGGTTTCGATAAAGCTCCAGATTCAAGCCTCTGGTATCCATCCGCACTTGCTAATGCACTTGCTGGAAAAGATTTGGATCCAAAGCAGTCTGAGATGGTTATTCAAGTTAATTCATTGGCAGAGTGGAACACTCGCAACGACGGGATTTCTCACCCAAACGAATATGACCTTCAATCTGTCTTCTTACATGAAATGGGACATGGGCTCGGATTTCTCTCTACCGATTCTTACGACTCTTTCTTTGGTTACGGAAGCATTGATCAGCCAACCCCCTTTGATGCTTATGTGCAGGTAGAAGATGGTCGCCGTCTCGCTGATTTGCCTTCACCATCACTTGAATTAGGTAAAGCGCTGCGCTCTCCTTTGGTCTGGTCAGGTCCCTTAGGTATCGCTGCAAATGGTGGAACAAAGCCTTTGTTGTATTCACCAAGTAAATATGAAGAAGGCTCATCCGTGAGCCACCTAGATGAAGCATCTTTCTCAAAATCGGCACTTGATGCAGTGATGACCCCCAACTTAGATGCCGGTGAAATCTTTCACCATCCAGGACCTCTCTTATTAGCGATGATGGAAGATATGCGCCGCAAGCCTCCAGTAGGTATCGCGGTCGGTATTCCTTCTGCAGTCCGAAATCTCACTGCCCTCGTTGCAGATGGTTCGGCAATCGTGACATTTGATCCTCCAAGCAATGCTCGTACTGCGCAGATAACAAGCTATTCCGTGCGTAATCTGAAGACAAATCAAATTAAATCAACAACTGCATCTCCAGTTACATTTACTGGATTGAAGAATGGCACTTCCTATACTTTTGCAGTTACTGCATCTAACTCCAATGGCAGCTCGGATCCCGTGGTCACCGCCGCCGTGACGCCGCAGCCAAGTTGGAAGCGATTCATCATTGACTCAAAGAGTGATGCCAAATTAGTTACTAGCGCGACTTTCAATGGCCAGCCAGCGCTTACTTACATCGATTCAAAGAGCGGTGACCTCAAACTCGCGACATGGAGCGGAACTGTCTGGGTAAAGGTCACAGTAGATGGCGCTGGAGGTTCCTCTGGGCGTACCAACAGCGATATTAAAGGTGCGCTCTCGATGTGCGTCAACAGCAGCGGAAAGAAGCAGACGCTCCACATCTTCTACTCTGATAATCAAAATACTGATCTTCGCTACGCGAAATTCGATGGCAAGAAATTTACTTACGAAATCGTAGATGGCGATGCCCCTCAGGTAAATAATTACGAAGATCCTCTCCGTGTTCGCACAGGGTCAGATCTCAGCGTATCTAGCGCATGTATTGCATCAGCAAGTGGAGTTCAAGTTTTCTATCGTGATGAGAGCCAAGGCATTCTCCTTGGAGCAGTGAAGACCAACTCTGCTAAGAGCTGGAGCTACGAGCTTGTTGATGGCGATCGGAAGACAGATAACCGCACGACTGGCGATGTGGCATTTCACCTGAAGGCAGCCTTTGACGGAAAGATGAGTTACGTCATCTATGACTCAATCTTGACCATTAATCAGAAGAAGGAAGCCACTACCGGCGAAGTTCGTCTTGCAACTCGCACCAATCTTTCGAGCACGGGTTGGAGCTATCAGACACTTGATGCATCATCTGGAGCTGCACCACTTTCAGGCTATGACGTCGCTCTAGGAAAGAACATCAACGGCATCTTTGCCACCTGGCTCTCTGCTACATCCACATCCCTTCCAAGCGCTAACCGAGTTCGCTGGAGCTATATCTCGAGAGAAATCACTGAAAATAGCGTGACGACGGAAGGTTTTGGAAAGCCAGGAAAGTTCCTCGCAACTGATGGGTCAATGATCGCATTTAACTGCGAGAAGCGGTTATGCGCTCTCGATACTTCAAAGAGCCAGGCAAAGATTTCTTTTGTTGCGGCAAGCGAAAACCCAGATGGAATAAGTTCCACCTGGGTTGTCGTAAACCGTGTGAAGTATCTCGTAGCTGGAATCAATGGCCAGCTATCGATGCTCCGTTCCCAATAAGAATTACTAGGAGCTATTACTTAGCGTTACGGCGCTGAATACGTGTCTTCTTCAGAAGCTTCTTATGCTTCTTCTTAGCCATACGCTTGCGACGCTTCTTGATAACGGAACCCATAAGTCACGCTCTTCCTAGTAGTTGTGCAGAGAACAAATTGAACTGGTGTAGTTCGATGGCAAAGGTTACCGCGAAGCGAGGGTAAAAATCGAAACGGTCCCATCTGCTGAGCTGGCTAGACCAACAACCCCTCGCGCCGCTGAATAATGGAGCGATATCGGGGTCACAAGGCCTGGCAGGGCCGTTGCAGCCTTCATGACGCCCTTACCGTCGAAGGTGATCACGAGTAACGATGGCTGGCTTGGCCTCCATCCAGAAACCCCCGTGATTGCTGAACGACTTGTGAAGGCAATATAAGAGTTTCCATTTGCAGTCAACGTTGTCGATGCACCTGTGCCCGGAACTCTGAGCGTCCATGACGGTGCAAATGTTGTTGTGAATTTTGTAATTGCAGTTTCAACGCTCTTTCCAGTCACTACCGGACCACTTAAGAGATGAGCAGCATCTCCGGAGACCCAACTGCGAGATGCCTTTAAAGCAGAACTGCGAACCAGTGATGTGATTGCTCCGCTCTTTGACAGCTTGATGAGCACCCCATCACGAAGGCCCGCAACTTTCTTGCCGGCAAGTGTCTCTGCACTTGATCCGAAGAGCGAGATGGTTCCATCTGAATTTCGCGACAGCGCATTGAGCTCTGTCTTACTTGTTCCGATGGTAATCATCTTTCCAAAGTTTCCAGAAGCTGTCGCACTGATAACGAAAGATTTGGAATCTTGCGATCCAATTATTGAAACTCCAGAATTTGTGGCGGAGATGGCGGTAATTAACGGAACGCTCTTCATTGAAAAGGTAAAGCTGCCGATTAGATCTCCGGTGGCAGAAATCTTCCAGAGCGCTAAATTATTCATATCGCTACGTAGATTGAGCCCAGCTTCAACACTGACTAAATCTGGATTATCAATTCCGACTGTAGGTGTCAGGGTCTCTGAAGGAGTGATTGAAGCTGCGCTACCTGCTAGCCAAATATTTCCTTGCGGATCAATAATTGCAGCGGTCGCAACTTCATCAACCCCTGAATCAATTATGCGCTGCCATAACTGAGTTCCTGTGAGGTCTACTGAATTAACTTGGATATCAGAGCTCTTAACAGAGGGATTTGAGATAAAGATCGAGCTCTTTGGCGTTGCTAGAAAGAGTTCTGTGCCTACCGGCGATGAGTAAATTGATCCCAGTTGAACCGGAATCGCCTTCGGTGCTGCATGGGCGCTAGATATTGTGAGGCTGGCCAGCAGCGCGAGGATCGCAACGCGTTTCATCTTAGGCAAGTTCTTGTGAGCGCTTTGCAGCGGCGGCCATTGCTTGAGCAACTATCTCGTTGAGACCTGAAGAGCTAAATGAGGAGAGTGCGGCAGCGGTGGTGCCGTTTGGACTTGTGACTTTTTCGCGGAGCGTGGTCGGAGAATCTCCAGAACTTTCAAGGAGCGCTGCGGCGCCAACAATCGTTTGAATCGTCAGGAGCGTGGCATCTTCACGCGAGAGACCGAGTGCAAGAGATCCTTCGATCATCGCCTCAACAAAAGCGAAGAAATATGCAGGTCCTGAGCCGCTCGTTGCAGTTACGGCATCTTGGAGAGTTTCCGGAACTTCAATCGCTTTGCCGGTGGCTGCAAGGAAGGTCGCCACAAAGGAGCGTTGTTCATCTGTAACTCCTGCGCCTAAAGAGTATCCGGATGCACCTTTACCAACGAGTGCGGGGGTATTTGGCATAACTCGAATGATTGGATTCGATTTTCCAAGCCCGCCCGCAATGGAAGCAATCGTCTTACCGGCAGCAAATGAGATCACCAGCGAATCGGTTGAAATGTGAGGCGCCAACTGTGCAAGAGTGGATTCCATATCTTGTGGCTTCACGACTAAGAGAATCGTCGAGGCTGCAGCTGCTACTTCGGCAAGATCCTTATGGCTAATTGAATAACGAGCAGTTAACTCTGCCGCCCGTTCTGCACGCTTTTCAGCGAAGGAGATATCTCCGGGCTTTACACCGCTGCGAATAAGGGCGGCGATGAGAGCTTCTCCCATAACACCTGCACCTATTACTCCAATGTGATTAGCCATGGCGTAAGAGTACGCGTAGGCTCTCCACCTATGTCAGAGGTTAAAGCAGGTTTCGCACGCGACTGGATTGAATTCTCGGATCCAGATTCTCCCGAGGAGATCTATAAGTGCGACCTCACTTGGCTCACTTCAAATTGGACCTGCATCTACGGTGATGGCTGTAAGGGCGTCTTTAAAGAACGTCCTAATGATGGATGTTGCACAGAAGGTGCGATGTACTCGGATGCAGCTGATGAGGAGCGCACTCTTCGCGCAGCAGAATATTTAACTCCAGATATGTGGCAGTTCTATAGCGAAGCTCGCCCAAAGAAGCCTGGTGGAAAATTACGAATTACCGATACTGATGAAGACGATGAGCGCAAAACTCGTACAGTCGATGGCGCATGTATCTTCCTTAACCGTAAGGGTTACGAGGCCGATGGCTTTACCGGTTCATTTGGATGCGTCCTGCACCATCTCGCCGAGAAGCGCGATATGCACTTTGTTGATACCAAGCCAGATGTCTGTTGGCAGCTTCCACTTCGACGCAGTTACGAAACTCGCGAAGTAGGCGAACGTGAATATTCAATCATCGTAATCGGTGAGTACGAGCGCCTTGGCTGGGGCGATGGCGGAGAAGATTTCGATTGGTACTGCACCAGCAATACTGAAGCCCATGTTGGTAAGCAACCTGTCTATCTCTCCAATAAGGCAGAGCTCCAGAAGTTGATGGGCGAGACCGCTTATGCAATTCTCGCTGAGCATTGCGAACGTCGCTTGGCTGGCATTCGTGATGCCCAGGCACGCTCACTCCCACTCTTCGTAATTCAGCACCCAGCAACTGTCGCCGCATCCAAGTAACGTACGGCTATGGCCAAGGTAGAGAAGGATCCATTCCGTTGCGTTGAATGTGGATGGACATCCCAGAAATGGGTTGGCCGCTGCGGCGAATGTCAGGCATGGGGAACAGTTGAAGAAATCGGTGCACCTAAGAAACTCTCTCTTCAGGCTGGTCCAATCTCTGCAAAGGCGACGGCAATCGGTGATGTTGATCTATCAGCAGCACATGCGCGCCCAACAGGTGTCTCCGAGCTCGATCGCGTACTAGGTGGTGGACTAGTTCCAGGTGCTGCAATCTTGTTGGCGGGCGAACCAGGCGTTGGTAAATCAACGCTTCTTCTATCGGTCGCTGCAGAGACAGCAAAGAAATCAATACCAGTTCTTTATATCAGCGGTGAAGAGTCAGCATCACAGGTTCGACTTCGCGCTGAGCGAATTAAGGCAATCGACCCACAATTATTCTTAGCATCAGAGACAGATCTCGGTGCAGTTATTTCTCATATCGATACCGTGAAGCCACAACTTCTCATCATCGATTCGATTCAGACAATCGGTTCTTCAACTGTCGATGGAGCACCTGGTGGAGTAACCCAGGTGCGCGAAGTCGCAGGCGCACTTATTCGTATCTGTAAAGATCGTGACATCACCTTGCTTCTCGTTGGACATGTCACCAAAGATGGTTCAATCGCAGGGCCGCGATTGCTCGAACATATCGTTGATGTGGTTCTTCAATTTGAAGGCGAACGCCATTCTCGACTCCGTCTCATTCGTGCGGTTAAAAACCGCTTTGGCGCCAGCGATGAGGTCGGCTGTTTTGATTTAAGTGACTCTGGCATCGAGAGCGTTCTCGATCCCACTGGACTCTTTACATCACGTCACGCAGAACCTGTTCCCGGTACCTGTGTCACAGTGACGTTAGAAGGTCGCCGTCCATTATTAGCTGAGATTCAAGCGCTCGTGAGCGCCGGTCGCGAGAACGATTTTGGCAATGCCCGACGCGTGGTCAGCGGTCTCGATTCTGCCCGTACCTCAATGACTTTAGCCGTTCTCGAACTTCGCGCACATGTGCGGGTTGGTGGGCGCGATGTCTACGCCGCGACTGTAGGTGGAATGAAGATGACCGAACCGGCTGCAGATTTAGCCTTAGCCCTCGCCGTTGCATCTGCTGCAAAAGGTTTGGCGCTGCCGGGTGACCTTGTTGCAATTGGCGAGGTCGGTCTAGCGGGAGAGATTCGTAAAGTCAGCGGCGTTGGGCGTCGTCTTGCAGAGGCGCATCGCCTTGGATTTAAGCGAGCCCTTGTTCCAACAGGTAGCGATGTCACAATCGCTGGCATGGAGATTGTTGAAGTCTCTCGTCTTGATCAAGCAATTGCTCGAGTAAAGATCAACGCTGACTAATGTATGAGAAGTTAATCTCCGACTGGTTTCAGCAGAATAAACGCGATCTCCCGTGGCGCAAGAGTGACGCTTGGGGAGTTCTAGTCTCAGAGATCATGTTGCAACAGACTCCAGTCCAAAGAGTCTTGCCGGTCTACACCGAATGGATGAAGCGCTGGCCAACACCTACTCATCTAGCAACAGCAACACCCGCAGAAGTAATTACTGCATGGGGGCGATTGGGATACCCGCGTCGCGCCTTACGTTTACATGAGTGTGCAAAGGTGATTACGACTGAACTGGACGGTGTCATACCTTCAACTGAGGTAGAGCTCCGAAAATTACCTGGGATCGGTGAATACACAGCAGCAGCGATGGTTGCATTTGCTTTCAAGGGTTCATCGCTTGTGCTCGATATCAATATTCGCCGTTTATTTTCACGACTCTATAAAGGTGAGGAATCACCGAGCGCGGCACCTACCAAGGCAGAGCGCGTTGAATATGCCCAATATGTGCCTGAGAAGAACCCGCATATCTGGGCTGCTGCAACGATGGAGCTTGGGGCTCTTATCTGTACCGCGAAGAACCCGCTCTGCGGCCGTTGCCCCGTCGCCGAACATTGTTCCTGGCGGAGCCTTGATTACCCTGTATCTGAGCGCGTAAAGCGTAGACAGATGTGGCACGGAACCGACCGTCAATGTCGCGGCACAATCGTGCAAGCGCTCCGTGACAACTCAACGCTAACAAAGAAGCAGATTCATCTGCTCTGGGATGTTCCATCGCAAGTTGATAAGGCGCTTCTGACTCTGCTCGATGATGGACTTATTGAAGAGCGGGGCAGAAACTCTTACTCACTCCCCCGCTAAGGTAGGCAGGTGGAGATTTACCTAGTAGCGGTAGCGGCAATCATTCTGCTCAACACCTTGCCTGCATTTGCTCCACCAACTTGGATGGCGCTCGTCTTCTTCCTCGTTCATTACGATGCCAATCCGATTGCACTTGTCATTCTTGGAGTCATCAGTGCGACAACAGGGCGAGCAATTCTCGCTTGGTACTTCAGAAAATTTGCACACCTTATCCCTAGTAAATTCTCGAAGAATATGGAGTACGCGGGAAAGTACATTGAGAGCAGGCCAGATCGTCGATATGCAATCTTGGCGCTCTTTCTTATCTCGCCAGTTTCCTCGGCACAATTATTTGAGGCAGCGGGAATGATGAAGAGCATTAAGTTAAAGCCATTACTTGCCGCATTCGCAGTAGGGCGTACATTTTCGTATTCGACTTATGTCACTGGCGCCGTCGCTCTCGCTGCGACAAGTTTTGGCGAGGTATTGATTTCCGAGATTAAATCTCCATTGGCGATAGCGATCCAACTATTGATGATCGCCGGGCTAATTGCGCTGGGCTTCATCGATTGGAAGTCAAAGCTACATCGCCACCATATATGACGAGGCACCCCTCACAATCTGTGAGAGGCGCCTCGAAATAAAGGTTGAACTAAGCGGTTGGAGCTTCTGCTAGATCTTCAGGTGAATCAGGGGTCATCGCCTTAGGAGCACCGGTAAAGGTGAACTTCGCATCAGCATCAACGCCCTCAACATCTACCACGATGATTTCGCCAGCCTTGAGTTCGCCAAACAAGATGCGCTCTGAGAGAGCATCTTCAATCTCACGCTGAATAACGCGACGCAATGGACGAGCTCCAAGAAGTGGGTCATAGCCACGAGCTGCGAGGAGATCCTTTGCAGCCTGTGTAAGTTCGATGCCCATGTCCTTAGCCTTGAGGCGATCATCGAGACCAGCAACCATGAGGTCGACGATCTGAATGATCTGATCCTTAGTTAACTGGTGGAAGACAATGACATCATCGATACGGTTGAGGAACTCTGGACGGAAGTGGCTCTTGAGCTCATCGGCAACTTTGCCCTTCATGCGCTCGTAATTACCAAGGTCATCATCTGCGGCAGAGAAGCCGAGTCCGAGTGACTTAGAGATATC
>JACCDL011148576.1_pt1 | contig 25787 bp, 26 predicted proteins | sample 7441931 | NCBI WGS metagenome assembly JACCDL01 (sample SAMN15323437, study PRJNA562643) | freshwater metagenome | isolation source: river surface water | place: USA:Blue River Watershed | collected 2017-08-16 | reverse complement strand
GCCCTAGAAAGCCTCAAATCGGGTTTAACTGGGAAAGTGGTATCAAATGTTGACGGTGCCACTTTGAACCTTAAATAGACAGTTTGCCGTATTTTCATTACTTGACATAATGTATCTTATCGGTCATTTACTAATGCATTGAGCTGGGAATAAATGGCTGAATTGCTGGGTTTATGAAGATAAGAAAGATCATCTTAATCTCGGAGGTTCTTAGGATGGCTGAATCAATGCGTGGTAGCCGACTTGGTTACACAAGCTACGAAATAGATCCTGGTGTTAACGCACCAAGGAAAATTACGACATTTATCTGTCCTAATGAACATGTTTTTGAATTACCTTTTTCGATCGACGCTGATGAAATTCCTGACACTTGGCTGTGTGACTGCGGTGAATCTGCGCTGCGTAAAGGTGCTGGCAAAGTAACCAAAAAAGTTCTTAAACCAGCTAAATCACACTATGACATGCTGGTTGAGCGGCGTAGCAAGAAAGATCTGGAATCTTTACTTAAAGAACGGGTTGAATCGATTCGTAAGCCAGTTAGTAGGTCTAAAAAGGCAAGTTAGGGACGTTTTAACCTGGGTAACCGTCTCTGGATACCCCAGACAGTTACTTTTAGCAGGGCCTCTTTCACGATTGCCCCGGACATTTTGCTTTCGCCAATTTCACGTTCTATAAATGTGATGGGTACTTCAATCACTTTTAACCCCGCTTTTACGGCCCGCCAAGCCATGTCAACTTGAAAGCAATAACCCTGACTTTGCACGGCGCGTAAATCAATTTTATTTAACGCACTCATTCGATAGGCCCGAAATCCTCCTGTTGCATCTCTTAGAGCTATTCCAAGCATTAATCGGGTGTAGATGTTGCCACCTCGGGACAATATTTCTCGCTGAATTGGCCAGTTAACAACTTTCCCACCTTTGATCCAACGAGATCCTAAAACTACATCCGCGTCATTTAGAGCGGTCAAAACTTTTACTAGATCAACTGGGCGATGTGAACCATCTGCATCCATTTCAACGACAACATCGTAATTTTGATTCTTTGCCCAATCAAAGCCAGCAAGGTACGCGGCACCTAAACCTTGTTTTGCTTGACGGTGCAAGACATGAACATTTGGATTCGCTGAAGCAATTTGCGCTGCCAACTTCCCTGTTCCATCTGGTGAATTGTCGTCTGCAACCAAAATGTCAACTGCAGGCAACTGCTCTTGGATTCCAGAAATTATTAAAGGTAGATTTTCATACTCGTTAAAAGTTGGAATGATAACTAAGGTGCGACCCAAGCGATCAATAGACTTTTCTTGACTCATTTTGCAGCTCTAAGCGCCTTATACAAAGCTGTGGCGCCGACAAAAATCCAGATTCCATTTAATCCAACACTTGGTAAAGCACCGTGGTAGAGACCATTTATTAACAAACCAACAGCACCTAGTACGTTAATTACCAGAGAAATAACTGAAGTAGCCGGATAAATGTTTCGGCTGTTCAAATAAAATGCAAGTAACAAACATGCTGCGCCAAACCAGCCAACTATCTCTACGAAAATATCCACTTGCTTAGCCTACGAGGTTTTTTCTGGTTTCCGATTACGCATAGCAATTCTCAAAAAATTAAGCCCTACAATCAAGCAACTTAACAAAGACATCCAACCTGGGAAACTGTCACTAATCGATCGAGTTGAAGAAATCGGTAATTGAACTTCGACTATTGCTGGGACAAACTGATCCGTTTTAATCAATACTTTGCCGTTTGGATCTATTGCTCCGGAAATACCTGAAGTACTCGCCACGACGATAGATCGTTCGTGTTCGATTGCTCGGAATCTAGTAATCGTAAATTGCTGCTCTGGTTGCTGAGTCAAGCCATAAGTTGCATTATTTGTTTGCACAGTGAGAAACTCTGCACCACTATTTACAACTTGTCGAACAAAATTTCCGAATGCAATCTCGAAACAAATAACATTGCCAAAATTAACTTCATCAAAGTTAGCATCGCCAGATTTCACTCTATTCAATTTAAATAACCCAAGTTCACTACCTGGAATGTAATCGTTTGGTACTAGTTGAATTCGATCAATGTAATCTGTCAAAAGATTACGAAACGGAATGTACTCACCAAACGGTACTAAATTATTTTTAGCGTAAATTTCTGTCGGTCCCGATTTTTGCCAAAGAATTCCAACGTTTCTTGGTCCATCTGGATTAGTTCCTCGTATTGTTGCGCCAACAAGTATTGGGATGTCTGCTTTTTTTACCAAAGTTGTTATTTGTTGCGCCACTTCCCTATTTTGCAGCGGATCAATGTCCGTTGAACTTTCTGGCCAAATAATTAGTTCTGGACGACTGGAGTTCGTGTTTTTTGCTAAAAATTCATCTGTGACTGACAAATGATTATTCAAGACAGCTTTTCGTTGTGCACTTAGGTCAAGACCAATCCTGGGGACATTTCCCTGAATTGCTACTAATGATATGTCCGCATTTGTTGAAACAGGATTAATCAGTGAACTGAAGATAAAAATAAAACTTAATAGCAATATTGAACTTAAAAATTTTTTACTAAAGATCCGCAAAATAAGTCCAGCGACCAAAACTGCGGCAAAAGTAACTAATGAACTGCTGCCAACTCGAGCAAGTTGAACGAGCGGTCCATCTACTTGGCTGTATGCAATTAGTCCCCATGGGAATCCGCCGAATGGAATGTGGCTTCTTAGCACCTCTACAGCAACAACACAAAAGGCAAAAAAGAGCAGCGAAGATAATTTCCTTCGATTAACCTCAACTAATCCCAGGAATATCCAGGGAATAACGCCTAAAGCTGTGATTAACAACCAGGCATCAATTCCGATTACTTTCATCCAAGATAAATGAATAAGAAAAAATGTTGAAGAAAAAATTAAAAGTATCCAGATTCGGATTCTGCGAGGATTTTTATCAAGTTGCCAAATCACTATGGCAAGCGAAAGTATTGTTAAAACCCAATTAGAAGTTTCAAAACCCAACGCACACATATAGCCTGAAAGTAGGGCGAGTAAAAACTTAAACATTTGTTGGCCAAAATTTTTCAGGATCGTAGATAGCCTGACCATTTCTTATTGTGGCCACGCACCTTGGCATACTCGAGACTAAATCAGGTAGTGGCGGTGTACCACTGCGTTCGTCTGTTGACCAAGCACGAACTCTTTCGTCAGGAACCTTTATCGTGTAATCATCTACTTCCCAAACTGCTAAATTTGCCGGTAACCCCACTGCAATAACGCCATTATTTTCATCCCTACATGCTCGCCAACCTCCTCGCGTGTGGGCGTTAAACGCTGCCCTGGCACTAATTCGATGGTTGGCAGTGTGATGATCGGTTGCTGCCTTTACTGCCCGCCAAGGATCTATCGGAGTAACAGGTGAATCGGAACTAAAAGCCAATGGGATGCCTGCATTACAAATTGAATTAAAAGTGTTCATTTGATGTGCTCGTTGCTTACCTAACCTTTGTTCGTATAAGCCTTCCACATTTCCCCATAGTTCGTCGAATACTGGTTGCATACTTAAGACCACACCGGTTTTAGCGAGAAAATCTAGATGAGAATTCTTAAGCATCTCAGCATGTTCGATCCGATGTTTGGCTAACCGAAATTGCGAAATACCAACTTCGTCAACTGCCAAATTAATCCCTTGAACGACCGCATCTAATGCAGCATCACCAATGGCATGAAAACCACCTTGGATTCCTTCTCTAGTACAGGCAATTAAATGATCTGCTATCTGCCTAGCAGTGAGAAATGTTGAACCATTTTCAGTTGTATTTTCATATGGCTGATTAAGCCAGGCAGTCTTAGATCCAATTGAGCCATCAACGGTTAAATCCCCAGCTGCCCCAAAGGCACCCAGACGCTTAACTTGCGCTAAATCCGTAGTTCCCCAATACGCAAAAATCTCTGGCAAATCCTTTCGATTTGCAAAACTTAAAACATCCAAAAAGTCGGCTTCACCCGATACATAAGGTCCACCATTTTCGTGCACACATACAACACCTTTACTTGCTGCATGATTCAATGCAGAAAGTATGTGCTTCTGTCTTTGCTCGTTAGGTAAATTTTCTTGGACATACTGCCGAACCTGATGATGCTGTTCTTGCTTAACAATTCCTTGATGTCCTGGCACATTGACTAACGCTGAATGAACATCTATTCGACTTAAATATAGGCGTCGATCACCAACGATGCTGGCTACTTCTGAATAGTTCCATAAATGTGCATCTAGCCAATTAGTGTCTTCCCAGCCATGTCCAATTACGAAACTATCTGAGTTTCTTTCTATAAAAACACGAAGCAAATCGATTGCTTCGTGTGCACTTTTAGCAGTCGATAAGTCGAGCCCACTGAGCGAGGCACCAGTTGCCGAAAGATGAACATGCGAATCAACAAATCCTGGGGATACGAAAAAATCGGATAAATCTAGGACGTGATCAAAGTCGAGGTCCAAGTTAGCGACCGCATCTTGCTGACCCACCCAGGAAATTATTTGCTTATCAATTAATAGACAGTCGGCAAACGGAACTGCCGGAGCATAGACGTGCTTTGCTTTGATTAAGGTACGCATTTGGCAATTTTCACAAATCTATTTTTGAACCAAAATAGGCAATTTAAGACTTTTTAAAAGTCTATTAACTTGTTTGGAAACTCCCCAATCATTCACAATAAATTCCAGTTCCTTATGATTTTTAATTTTAGTTGGAATCTCTAGGGACTTCGGCAACTTACCATCAGTGCGAACCGAGACGACTTTCATCGCTGCAGCTAAATAGTCCTGCGAACTTAAAATATTTTCTTTGGCAGACTTCTTAATAGAATCATGATCCGCTTTGGCAGCAGCAATAATTTTGTTCATACTGCCAAATTTTGCAACTAGGTCGGCAGCAGTTTTTTCCCCTATTCCCTTTACGCCAGGTAAACCATCAGAAGGATCGCCCCGCAGCGCCGAAAAAGTAGCATATTGACTACCTCGGATACCAAATTTTTCCAACAGATATTCGTCGGTGATTACCTCAAGATTCTTCATTCCTTTATTCATCGAGATTACATAATTTTTGCTCTTGTCATTAACTAACTGAAACAAATCTCGATCACCTGTTACTACAAATGTATTGGTTTTCGTATTGGCTACTAAAGTGCCAAGTATGTCGTCAGCTTCAAAATCTACTTGGCCAATTCTGGCGATACCAATTGCATCAATGATTTGAGCGATGGCAGAAATCTGCGGAGAAAGATTATCGGGAATTAATTCAAATCCATCTTCACTACTTTGTTCATCGATCCGATGTGTTTTATATGAGGGAACTAAATCAACTCGCCACTGCGGACGCCAATCGGTATCCCAAGCAAATGCAATTCTTTTCGCCGGAAATTTTTCAATAAATGTACTGGTCATTTCAAGAAAACCACGAATTGCTCCTGATGGAGTTCCATCTGGTGCTGTTACTGATTCTGGTACTGCAAAAAATGATCTGTAATACATAGTGGCTGTATCGAAATAAAGCCCATTGGCTACCATGCTACGACTCCCCTTGCAACAAGTGCTTTTGCTTCGTGACATTTCGTAACTAACTTTGAATCACTTGATGCACTCGCAAGTTGACCCAACATGTCGATTACTTGTTTAGTCCATCGGACAAAGTCGCCAGGTTCAAGATCTGAATTACGTAAAACTTTGTTTAATTGCTGTCCTTTAGCCCATTTCAAAGTCGGCCAAATAAATCCAGCATCAGCCTCTCGTAGGTAATTGAGTCGGAAACTACTTTCCACGTCTTTTATTTCTCCCCATAAATCAAACATTTGATCAATTACCATTCCTAATTCGCCCTCTGGCAAGATTGGTGGCTCTGTCTCATCTTTTCGAGACTCAAAAACCAAAATACTTACGGCACTGGCTAACTGGACCGGAGTTAACTCAGAAAATAGACCATTCTTTAAACATTCGGCTGCAAGTAAATCTAGCTCTGAGTAAATCCGTCCGAGCATCGCACCAGATTCAGTAACTTCATACCCGTCGTTGGCCGGCACTAAATATTCGAGTTTTGCCAAGACTTCACAAATCCGATCAAATTCTTTTGAAATTGAGGAAGTTTTTGCCGAAATTTGGTCTTCTAATTTATGGATTTCCTTTTTACTTACAAACTCGCGGTCATACCATCTGGCATGTATTTCTCTTTCGTTGCAACCATGGCAGGGATGAGCACGTAAGGCTTTTCGGAGCCGGTTGATTTCAACATCCTGTGAAACTGTTGATTCCTTGAAACTCTTATGACTAGGAATTTCCTTAGCAAATTTTGCCAATCGTTCGCTTGCCCATTTTTTAGATTTAACATTGCGGGTATCAAATTTACCCGGGATCACGACGGCACCTAATAGACCTGTATTTGCAGAATAGTCAACAACTGAGATTCGGCGAACTTGACCATTTGCACTCATTACTCGCGGTCTTGGATCATCGAAATCTCTTGCCTCATCCAAGACTAAATATGGAACACTTTTTCGTCTCCCATCGTCGAACGCAATTACATCTCCCCGCTTTAATTCAAGTAAAAAATCAACTGCAAGAATTTTACGATCCCGACTTTGTTTCCTGGAATTTTCTTTTTCCAAATCAGAGATGCGTCGACGAATCTGCATATAGCTATCAAAATCACCTAAGTGACACTCTTTAGATTCGTTATATCCAGAGATGGCCTCTTGATTTCGTTTTATTTGTGAAGCTAACCCAACAACAGAACGGTCTGCTTGAAATTGAGCAAAACTTGATTCTAAGAGCTCTTTAGATTTGGTAAATCCAAATTGTGAAATTAAATTGACCGCCATGTTGTAACTCGGTCTGAAACTTGACTTCAATGGATAAGTTCGGGTACTGGCTAAACCAGCTAAATTCCCAGGTTCTAATTCCTTATGCCAAATAACAATTGCATGACCTTCTATGTCTATCCCGCGTCGGCCTGCTCTACCCGTTAATTGGGTGTATTCACCTGGAGTTATCGGTGCATGGACACTTCCGTTCCATTTAACTAATTTTTCTAAAACGACACTTCGAGCTGGCATGTTTATTCCCAATGCCAAAGTTTCAGTAGCAAAGACAACTTTTACTAATCCTTGCGCAAACAGTTGCTCAACTACTTCTTTGAATGCTGGCAACATTCCAGCATGGTGTGCTGCTACACCTCGTTCTAATCCCTCACGCCAAGATGCATAACCAAGTGCTTGAAGTTCTTCAATCTGTGCATCTGCGAATACTTGATCTACTATTCCACGAATTTCAAGTTGCTCTTCTTTACTGGTAAGTCTTAAGCCAGCCGATAAACACTCGTTCACAGCTTCGTTGCATCCACTTCGTGAAAAAACGAAAGTAATTGAGGGTAATAAACCTTGTCGATCTAATTCGTCGATTACCACAATTCGGCTTGGAGTTAATCGACTATAAAATCTTTGTTTTCCACGACCAAATTTCTCAGCCGACTTTTCATTTTGCCAAATGCGCAAAAGCTCACGGTTGATTTCTCCATTTTGAAATAGTTCGATCAAACCGTCTTTGACCATCACATGTTGATGCAATGGAGTTGGGCGATGTTCCTCAACTACTATTTCGGTTTCTCCCCGAACCGTGGCTAACCAATCCCCAAATTCTTCTGCATTACTTACTGTTGCTGAAAGGGCCACTACTTTCACGTGGGACGGAAGGTGGATGATTACTTCTTCCCAAACCGCACCGCGGGATCGGTCTGCTAAGTAGTGAACTTCATCCATCACTACATGAGATAGATCACTTAAATTACGTCCTTCGTAAAGCATGTTACGCAGAACTTCTGTAGTCATGACAACTATCGATGCGTCACCATTAATGCTGTTGTCGCCAGTTAATAATCCAACATTTTCTTCGCCAAATTCGGCGACAAATTCAGAAAATTTTTGATTCGATAATGCCTTTATTGGAGTCGTGTAAAAACACCTGGTCTGTTTACTTAGCGCCAAGTAAACAGCAAACACGCCAACAACAGTTTTGCCAGCGCTTGTCGGCGCGGCAACTAAAACACTTTTATTGTTTTGCAGATGAATGCAGGCATCAATTTGAAATTGATCAAGGTCATATGGCCGATCTGATTGAAATTGTCCAAATAGTGTCTTCTTAAGTGCGGACCTTGCTTTCGCTGCGGCAAAAAGCTGCGCAGGAGATTCGGTCATACCTAAACATTATTTGTTTTAGGGACTAAAAGTTGGATGTGGTTAGGTAAAACACTGAATGTGGCTGGACCAAAACCCATGCGTTCACCGTCAGCGTAGATCGGATAGCGCTCGCCAGTAATTTCAATAGTGCTTGTCTGCTCGACACTAACTTTCGGATGATAAACATGCCGTCCAGAAAAAACTGTTGGTAAGACTTTTACTAGAGTTTTTCTGTTTGCTTGGTCAACAATCGTTAATGCAAAAAGGCCATCTTTCAAATCTGCAGAAGGTGTTATTTTCATTCCGCCACCGTACGAGGAAGTGTTGCCTACAGCGATGAGAGTAAATCTTCCAGTCAATTCTTGATCATTAAATCTCAAATTTAATTTTGTCGGGGCTAGATCTTTAAGTTCGCCGAAAACTGAAGCGAGATATTTAAGTGGGCCATCAGGACCAGAGATTTTGTTAGCACGTTCATTAACAAGGGCATCAAAACCGCATGAAGCTACAGCTGCATAATATTTTCGTTCTCCATCAGGAAAAGTTATTTGTCCGACATCGATAATTTCAGACAATCCATCATTAAGGGTTGCTAAAGCACGTTCCAGATTTTTTAAACCGACGTGTCTAGCGAAGTCATTGCCAGTTCCCATAGGTAACACTGCGAGTTTTACTGGAAGATCAATAATTGAATTCAAACCTAAATTCACTGTGCCATCACCGCCACAGGCAACCAAGGTTATGTCTTGATGATCTTTACTTAGCATTTCTATTTCGGCACGGATCGATTGCACATCATGTCCAGCAACTTGATATGCGCCGTTATTCTTTAATTGCAGAATTATTTGGCGATATTTTGGCTTACGCATCGCTACAGGTTTGATCAATAATGCAAACATTTGTTTAAAACTTTAGTGAATTACAGTGGCGATTGTTGGTCATCTGACCACTGATCGGTGCCAATTCTTTTGGCAATCCGAGCACGTCGTCGATCATTTAGAAGCGCGACACCAAGAGCCAAAGCCGATAGCAGAATCATTGGAATAGCCACGATAGTCATCCCGACCGGATCTCCATTTGGTGTGGCTACTGCCCCAAAAACAAAACTTCCCAAAATAATCCAACGCCAGGCAGCTGCAATTTTGGCGCCAGTAAGAATTCCCGCGAAGTTTAATGCAACAAGGATAAGCGGAAGTAGGAAACCTATTCCAAAAAACAAAGTGAGTTGCAAGAAAAACGAAAGATACAGATCCACGCTTGTTACGTTGGTAACTTCTGCTGGAGTAAAGTCAAAAAGCACTTTAAGCATCCTTGGCATAACGTAGTAAGCCAAGGAAACTCCAGCTAAGAAAAGTGGCGTTGCGAGCCCAGCAAAAATGTATGCCCATTTCTTTTCGTTGCGATGTAAGCCAGGCGAAATAAAACGCCAAAGTTGATACAACCAAATCGGTGAAGTTAGTAATAAACCTGCATACAGAGAAAGTCGCAACTGTAACGAGAATCCGCTAGTTACACCGGTCAAAGCTAGTTGGGCATTGTCACCGGCTACTTCGTCGAATGGACCTCGAATCACACCAAAGATGAAACTGAACTCACTCCAAACAACAACGGATCCAACTAAGACCGCTAACGCGCTTTTTGCCAGGCGATTTCGGAGTTCACGAAGATGCTCAGTAAGCGTCATAGCTCCTGAACCGTCATTCATTCTTTAAATGTCACCAGATTTTTCGTCAGACTTCTTTTTTCCTTCTGAATCCATTTCAGATTTGAAGATTCGAATCGAACGTCCAACACTTCGGGCTGCATCGGGAAGCCGCTTAGCGCCAAAAAGCACGATTACTAAAAGTAAAAGTATGATGGCGGCTGGTGAATCAAAAAGGGCTCGCATTGGCTTCTCCTATAAATTAATTAACTTCACTTTAATCGATGTGGTTCAACTGACGCCATTTTGCTTTTTTTTCAGCGACTAATTCAACTAATTCCGTGGGGGCTATCGCTCTTAACTGGCCGGCACTAGCCAAAATTTCGCGCGCCATCCAATTTAGATTATGTACGGCATAAGTAACCGAGTATTCAGTGTCAGAAATAAGTTTGGACTCGAGAACAAATTCTGGGTCTAATTCAAGGTAGGCCTCTTTGGTTGCGCTAATTTCAACTGTAATCGAATTTGAACCATCTAGTGAATTTATAGTTTCGCTAACGTGTTCTTCTTGAAAAACGGTAGTCAACTCGTAACTTTTAATTCGATCAACTCTAAACAATCGAATAGCTAAAGCAGCATGACACCAGGCAATAACGTAGTTGACATTGTTATCCACAAATATTTTCTTCGGATCAATTAATCGTTTTGCTATTTTTCCCTGATTTGCAGCAACATATTCAATGCGTATAACGCGATTTTCACTAATTGCTTGTCCAATTGCTCTCATCACATTTGCAACTTCTTGCGATTGAAGGACTTCTATTGGCGTTTGATCCACTCCCAGTGCATTCATAAACTTCATTTGCAAGGATGCCAGAACTCGATTGTCGATCACGCCAGGTATTTGAGCTAAATAATGCAAGCCACTTATGATCTGTAAACTTTGTGCAGCTGAAAATGTGATTGGTCTGGTGAGGCCTTTGGCATCACTGACATAAATGCTGTCTGCGTCTTCAAAATCAATATCTACGAGTTCTCCACCAAACTGACCCGGACCCGTCAATACAGCTAGTTGCAAAAGATCAAGAACTTCTTTTTCAGAGAGAGAAAAGTGATGTGCAATTTGTGTAACAGAAGCGCCTTGGTTCATTGTTATCCAAGGCAACATTTCAATAAGTTTTGCAAGTCTATTTTTCATAAATACTCGCAAAACTCAATTTATAGTTGATCAAATCCTTAAGTTCCGAAGGTGTAATCACTTCAACTACATCACAGTTACGCAATATTTCTTTCGAAATTTGATCAATTGAAATTTTTTCAAAGGTTAATAGATCTGACTCATGTCCATACTCAATGTCGTTGGCTAGGATTCGCAATTCTCCAGCCACTTCTTTAGCCACACGAACTTGTACGCTTTTTAGCGAGGGTTCGTAACTTTCCCATTTTTCAATAATGGAATTTACGTTTAAATTAGCTGGCGCATCTTCTATGGCGGTTTCATTCGAAATAGTGACTTGTGAGACTATTCGGGAAAGTTTGAATACACGTTCTTCCCCTTTATTTTGGTCAAATCCGATTAAGTAACTTTGTCCACGACTGAGAAAAATTCGCCAAGGTGCTACTGTTCGCGAGGTTTCTTGTTTTGATTTAATACTGAAGTAATTAAATTCAACACATTTTCCTTGACTTTTAGCTTCTGCTATTACTTCCAAAAAAGTAGCTTGTCTGGCCAAATCCATTTCAAATTTAGCTGGGTAAATTTCTCGAGTGGTTAGTTTTTGAACCGCCTGAGTAAGCGCATTACCAATTTCTTGCCCATAGGTTTGGCTTGAAGTCCAAGCACTTGCTGCGACATTGAGTAGTGCTCGTTCCTCGCTAGTTAGTGAAATTTCAGGCATTAACCAATCTTTGGTTTTGATTAAGTAGCCAAAATTGTCTTCGTGAAATACATCCGTTGGTAAGGCTTCAATTGGAATACCAAGATCCCGAAGATCTTCTTTATCTCGTTCGAACATGCGCTCGAATGCTTCATTTGATTTACCGAAATATCCGGGAACTCTTTTACGAATTTCTTCGCGTTCAATCGGAAATTTAGCGTTTAACAACACAAAAAGTAGATTGAGTTGCCGTTCGGTTTTGGCATCGCCCATGAATCTAGTTTGCTTTATTTAACGGCTAAAAGATCAATTACAAATATCAAAGTCTTCCCGGCTAGCCGATGACCTGATCCAGTTGGGCCATAAGCAAGGTGCGGTGGGATAATTAACTGACGCCTTCCCCCAACTTTCATACCTGGTATACCTTCTTGCCATCCAGCAATTAAGCCCTTAAGTGGAAATTCGATGGATTCGCCCCGGTCCCAAGCTGCATCAAACTGTTCACCTGTTTCAAACTCAACACCTACGTAGTGAACTTCAACGTTTGCCCCAGGTTTAGCCTCTTGGCCATCACCAAGTGCGATGTCAGTTATTACTAAATCCTTAGGTGCCGGACCTTCTACGAAATCTATTTCTGGCTTTTCCATGTCTCTCCTACAAAAAATCAACTAGGTCAATTACGAAAAGTAAAGTCTCACCTGGTTCAATTCCGCTTCCCGGAGGTGGATTTTGACCATAGGCAAGTTCTGCTGGAATTACTAGGACTCGGCGTCCTCCAATTTTCATTCCTGGTACACCTTCACTCCAACCAGCAATTACCTGATCAAGGCCAAACTGAATAGGTGCTCCTCGATCCCATGAAGAATCGAATTTAGCTCCAGTTGTAAGACCGTAACCTGCATAATGGGCCAGCACTGTTGCACCTGCAGGAACTCCCTGACCGGTTCCAACTTTTTGATCAGCTATTTGCAACTCGTTGACTGAAATATCTAATTCGGTAATTTCTACGATCGGCGCACTACCTAAGGTTCCAGTTACCTGAACTCCATTGATACTGATTGGTTCCAGAGGTGTTTGATCTATCGAGGTACTCGTAGCTTCACTTGTTGGTGTGGTGGTTTCTTTCGTTCCGGTACAGCCTGTGAGCAAACCGAGCGAAATTATTGCGACAGCAATTTTCTTGACCATTAGATCACTTTACCAGCACTACATGGCTTCAATTAGTCGCTCAACCCGCTCATCTACATTTAAGAATGGATCTTTACACAAAATAGTTCGCTGAGTTTGATCATTCATTTTCAAATGAACCCAATCGACCGAAATGTCTTTATTTTTTGCTTGTGCTGCAGAAATGAAGTCGCCACGAAGTTTGGCCCTTGTGGTTTGTGGTGGAGTTGTTTTAGCTTCCTGAACTTGCACTTCTGTTGAAAGGCGATTTGCCAATCCTTTTCTTTCCAACATGTAGAAAAGGCCTCGATTTGTTGCTATGTCGTGATACATCAAATCAAGCTGGGCAACCCTTGGACTTGTTAAATCCAGCGAATTCTTTTCCATGTACGAGTCGAGCAATTTTTTCTTAATCGCCCAATCTATGTCTTTTTCAATCAACGAGTAATTCCTAGATTCAATGGCAACTAAAGCTCGCTCCCAGAGTTCAAGTGACTTTTGCAGCGTCGGATTTAGTTGTTCTTGGGCGCTGAATTCTTTGGCAAGTCTTAAATATTCAAATTGAAGTTCTAACGCAGTTAAAGACTGGCCAGATGCCAATGTAATAACTCCCCGACCTGTAATGTCATGTGATACATCTCGAATGGCTCGAATCGGGTTATCTAAAGTAAAGTCGCGTTTCAAAAAACCACTTTCTAACATTCTCAACATGAATTCCATAGACGCCACTTTGAGCATCGTCGTCATTTCACTCATGTTTGAGTCACCAACAATTACGTGTAATCTGCGGTAACTCTCAGAATCTGCATGTGGTTCGTCTCGGGTATTTATTATCGGTCGTGATCGAGTAGTTGCACTTGAAACACCTTCCCACATGTGATCTGCTCGCTGAGAGAGTGAATAAATCGTGCCCCGTGGTGTTTCTAGAACCTTTCCGGCTCCACTAATTAGCTGTCTACTAATTAAAAACGGAAGTAATGCCTCGATTTGCGTCAGGTAATCAGCCCGTCGCCTAATTAAATAATTCTCGTGGCATCCGTAAGAGTTTCCGCTTGAATCAGTATTGTTTTTAAATAAGTAGATCTGACCTGAAATGCCTTCTTGTGCTAACCGTTCTTGTGCGTCCGCAATCAAATCTTCAACGATTCTTTCGCCAGCCCGATCATGGATTACCAGCTGAGAAATGTCATCACACTCTGCAGTTGCATATTCTGGATGACTGCCAACATCTAAGTAGAGTCTTGATCCATTTGTTAAAAATACGTTGCTACTTCTACCCCAGGCAACTACGCGTTTAAATAAATAACGTGCTACTTCATCAGGCGTCAGTCGCCTTGTTCCCTCAAACGTACAAGTAACGCCAAACTCTGTTTCAATTCCATAAATTCGGCGATGTTGAGTGCTCATGTTTGGACTTACTGTCCACCTTTTTGGACGAAACTTTTCACAAACTCTTCAGCATTTTCTTCTAACACAAGATCAATTTCGTCAAGAATGTCAGTGACATCAAAAGTATTGGCAGACGAAGTAGGCATTGTGACTTCTACAATTTCTTCAGATTTCGAATTGCTTGCTGATCTAAATTCTCGTTCAGTCATTGAAACCCACCTTTGGCCTAAGCAGTAATGCTCTGTAACTACAGCCTACGTTAGGCCTAGGCGCCACTTAAGACAGACACAAAGTCTGGGGCGCTTAGACCTTTTTCAAATAAGTGTCCAGTTAATTCCTTGGTTCCTTTTCGTGCATCAACGGTGTTTAGCCGCACCATAGGTTGATCTATTCCAAGGTCGAAGATAATTGAATCCCACGATGCAGCCGCAATTTGTTGTTCATAATTAGCTACACACTTACCTCGGAAAAAAGCCCGAGTATCCGATGGTGGATTGACAATGGCGTTATTCACTTGCTCTTCGCTGAATAATGTTCGCATCCGACCCTTTTTTTGCAATACAAGTGCTAATCCTTTGTCTGCGCGCAGATCTGCATACTGAATGTCCACAGTTTCTATTCGGGAGTCATTCCAAAGTGCATTATCTCGAATTCGATACGCATTCATAATGTTAAATTTTGCGATCCAATCGATTTCATTAGCTAGACTCATCGGGTCAGTTCGGAGTGTACTGATTACCCGTTCCCAATTAGCCAAAACATCGATTGTCATGGGGTCATCTTTCCCACGTTCTTGGACATAATTTTTAGCTTGACTTATAAACTCTTCTTGAATTTCAAGTGCCGATATTGTTTGGCCATTCTTCTTGGTCAGAAGCTTTTTAAATTCATAATCATGACTGACTACATGCATGTACGAAACCGGATCATGTAAGTCAAGGTCAACCGTCAAATAATCGTCTTCAATCATGCTTAGCACTAGTGATGTAGTGCCCAGTTTTAAGTAATTTGCAAACTGAGACATGTTCGCGTCACCAACGATTACGTGTAGCCGCCTAAACTCATCAGGGTTTGCATGTGGTTCATCACGAGTATTTATTATCGGTCGTCTCAACGTCGTTTCTAGGCCAATTTCTGCTTCAAAAAAATCAGCACGTTGAGACATTTGAAAACCTGGTCGTAAACTCTCTTGACCAATTCCGACTCGGCCTGCTCCAGCAAATACACATCTCGTTACAAAAAATGGAGTTAAGTATTTAACTATTCGACCAAACGGAGTTGCCCTACTAAGTTGATAGTTTTCGTGCGTGCCGTAACTCACACCTTTGCCGTCTGTGTTGTTCTTATAGGCAGTAATTAATTCACCGGTTAATTTGCTGGCATGAATTGCACTTAATTGCATTATTCGATCCCCAGCCGCATCCCAAAGTGCTGCATCAAGCGGATTAGTTACTTCAGGAGAAGAATATTCTGGATGAGCATGATCAACGTAAAACCTTGCTCCATTAGAGAGCACAACGTTAGCTAAACCATAATCTTCATCAGTTAATTGACTTGGATCTGCCTCCGCACGGCTTAAATCAAATCCGCGAGCATCTCTAAGTGGTGATTCAACGTCATAGTCCCAACGCATTCTCTTTATCCGATTAGGCATGGTTAAATCGGCGTAAGCGTTTACGACCTGACTCGACAGCACCATTGGATTTGCAGATGGGTTAGTTGGGCTAGCGATACCGAATTCGGATTCGATTCCCATAATTCTATGGACAGACATATTTACTTCTTTTAAATGTAATGCGAAGTTACATTAGTCGTATCGATAGTTCTGCCCGATTCAAACCCTTGTTCATCTTGAATCAGCGTTCGCATGAACACAATTCGTTCACCTTTTTTACCTGAGATTCTGGCCCAGTCATCGGGGTTTGTCGTATTCGGTAAATCTTCGTTTTCTCTAAACTCTTCGCGAGCAGCTTTCAAGAGATGTTCTAGTTTGATTCCAGATTCGTTTGTCACAAGGTAATTCTTAATAGCATCTTTTTTAGCCCGAGCTACGATGTTTTCAATCATTGCCCCGCTGCTGAAATCTTTGAAATAGAGAATCTCTTTTTCACCGTTTGCATAAGTAACTTCCAGAAATTCATTTTCTGGGGTTGTACTGAACATCTGGGCGATTAATTCATCAATCATGTTTGAAACTGCATCTTGGGTACTTCCATGTTTGGCAATTTCACTTTCATGAATTGGCAAATCTGAAGTTAAGTAAATTTTGAAGATTTCCTTGGCTGCCTGAGCGTTCGGTCGTTCTATTTTGATCTTTACATCCAACCGACCCGGACGCAGAATTGCCGGGTCAATCATGTCTTCGCGATTGGAGGCACCGATAACTATTACGTTTTCAAGCGACTCAACTCCATCAATTTCAGCCAATAATTGCGGAACAATGGTGTTCTCCACATCACTGGAAACTCCAGTGCCACGAGTTCTGAAAAGACTATCCATTTCGTCAAAGAAAACAATGACCGGAGTTCCTTCGTTTGCCTTATCTCGGGCACGTTGGAAAATTAAACGAATTTGTCGCTCTGTTTCACCAACGTACTTATTCAGTAGCTCAGGACCTTTAACGTTCAGGAAATAACTGCGTCCTTCGCCCACCCCACGTAATTCCGTCACTTTTTTGGCCAACGAATTAGCAACTGCTTTTGCAATTAAAGTTTTGCCACAACCTGGCGGACCGTATAGCAAAATTCCCTTTGGCGCTTTTAATTCATACTCTTTGTACAAATCTCTATGTAGGAACGGAAGTTCAACCGCATCTCTGATTTGTTCGATTTGATTTCCTAAGCCACCGATGTCTTCGTAATCAACATCCGGGACTTCCTCAAGAACTAATTCTTCGACTTCAGTTTTATTAACCAGTTCAAAAGCAAAACCTGAACGAGTATCGAAAAGTAAACTATCGCCGGTCTTTAGAGGAGTATTTTTTAACGGCTGAGCTAGCAGAACTATGCGTTCTTCAGAATTTCGTCCAATAACTATGGCTCGTTCACCATCTGGAAGTAACTCATGAAATGTAGCCATCTCGCCGTGTGTTTCAAAATCGCCGGCCACAACCACGTTCATGGACTCATTGAGAATTACTTCTTGACCCGGTTTTAGTGATTTGGCATCAATACTTGGCGCAATTTCAACACGCATCTTGCGACCGTTCACCGCAACGTTAACTAAACCATTACCAGCTTCGCCTAAGTATGTTGCGTAACCGTTTGGTGGCGAACTTAATTTATCTATTTCATTTTTCAGCCCAATTATTTGTTCACGGGCGTCACGAAGGGTAGCTGCTAATTTTTGATTATTTTCGGCCAACTCATCGATTTTTGCATGCAAAGCTCGAGTTTGATCATTTTGCGCAGTCACTTCTGACAATTTAGCTTTCCTCCACATATGACTTTACTTCGGTGGCAGTACTTTCTGCACCTTTAGCCGGCCTAATTCGACGTGGAGGTAGCACTGTTCCAGGAGCTAGTCGACGGGCAAGCACAAGAAAGCCGGTATGCCCATGCATTTTGTGGTCAGGTCTGACTGCAAGTCCTTCGACGTGCCAGTTTCGCGCAATTAATTCTTGTGCTTGCGGATCGGTGAACTCTTTTGTGTCTCTAATTTGTTCAACATAATTGGACATTTGCGTTGTGGTGGCAACATAAACCATAACTACACCACCAGGTTTCAGAATCCGTGAAACTGTCGGTATACATTCCCAAGGAGCTAACATGTCAAGGATTACTCGGTCGACAGAGTGATCCGGCAGCACATTTGCTTGATCTTGTAAATCACCCAAGTGAACGTTCCAATTATTTGGCAACTTGCCAAAAAAAGCCTGCACATTTTTTTTAGCAATTTGTGCAAAATCTTCTCGACGCTCAAAACTGTGAAGTAATCCGGTTTCACCAATAGCTCTAATTAATGAGCAAGATAAAGCCCCTGATCCAACGCCAGCTTCGACCACAACTGCACCTGGATAAATATCTGTAAACCCAACAATTGCCGCTGCATCCTTTGGATAAATTACGGCTGCACCACGAGGCATGGCTAGAACAAAATCACTAAGCAAAGGCCGAAGGGCAAGGTAAGTCATATTTCCAGTTGACGTAACAGTCACACCTTGAGGTTTACCAATAATTTGATCATGAGCAACACTGCCGTGTGTTGTAAAAAAGGATTTTCCAGGTTCAAGAACAAGTGTGTACTTGCGACCCTTGGTGTCAGATAACTGCACCCGATCACCTGGTTTAAATTCGGCTGATTCGCTCACCGCACTATTCTTTCAGGAATTTTCACTGTGCTAACCCGCAGTATTACAGGCTTAACACATTCGAGATAAGGTTAATTCGCAATAAAGAAGGAAAAAATATTGGCCATCAAACCTAATTTCCCCGCGGATTCAACTATCGTGATTGCTGCTTTCGGAGGATGGAGTGATGCCGGTGCATGTGCCACTGACGCAATAAGTCACCTTATTGAAGTCTGGGATGCGCAGTTAACTTTTGAATTGCCGATCGATGAGTATTATGACTTCAGCTTCAACCGACCTGAGATTGAAACAGATGAAAATGGAAAGCGTCAACTGACATGGCCGGGAGCAAAAATTTATGAAGCAAAATCCTCTGAGCTGTCGAACACAAAAATTTTCTTAATTCAGGGTGATGAGCCAAATCTTCGCTGGACTGCATTTGCTAACCAACTATTAGATCAACTACCAGCAAGTGAAAGCACAGTGTTAATTACACTTGGCGCAATGCTTGCTGAAGTCCCCCACACCAGACCCGTTCCAATAAACGGCACAACTTCTAATGAAGAGCTCGCTTTATTAACAGGTTATAACGCGTCTAACTATGAGGGACCTACCGGAATAATTTCCGTTATTGCTTTCGAGGCTGCTAATCGAAACATTCCGGCAGCATCTATTTGGGCTGCGTTACCGCATTATGTAGGTGCTCCACCTTGTCCAAAAGGAACCTTGGCACTTATTCGAGGTATCGAAGATGTTTTGGATACTTCAATTCCAGTGTTGGATCTTGTCGAAGATGCCAGAGCGTGGCAAACCGGTGTCGAAGAGTTAGCTACTGAAGATGAAGAAGTAGCTGAATACATTCGATCGTTAGAAGAAACTCAAGATACTGCCGAACTACCCGAGGCATCAGGTGAGGCGATCGCTCGCGAATTCGAACGTTATTTACGACGCCGCGAAAAATAATCATTTACTTTTTCGGTATTCACGAATGCTATTGGCAGTTGCGGAATCAAAAGTTGAAACTTCATCTTGATTGGCTAAATAAGGTGCAATTGCATTAGCTAGTTCTTTTCCTAATTCGACACCCCATTGATCAAATGAATTTATCCCCCAAATAACACCTTGAACAAAAACCATGTGTTCATACAGGCTAACTAGAGATCCAAGTACTCGTGGAGTTAACTGAGTAAAAGTAATCAAAGTAGTTGGCCTATTTCCAGGCATTACTTTATGAGGAATCAGATTTTCTGAAACGCCATTGTCTCGTAGTTCCTGTTCAGTTCGCCCAAAAGCTAAAACGGCCGCTTGGCCAATTGCATTACTGATTAGAACGTCATGATGAGTCTTAATAGGCGCATTCGTTTTTGCCGGATACAGAATGTCGCAAGCAACAACTGACGTGCCTTGATGAATCAATTGATAAAAAGAATGTTGCCCGTTTGTACCTGGTTCTCCCCAATAAATAGCACCAGTTTCAACTTCAACTGGCAGGCCATCTCGGGTAACTGACTTACCGTTACTTTCCATAATCAACTGTTGAAGATAAGCAGGAAATCTTTTTAGATTTTGATCGTAAGGCAAAACTGCTACGGAACTTATCCCAAGTAAAGACCTATTCCACAATCCGATTAATCCGAGTAGCGCCGGTACATTTTGCTCGAGCGGAGTTGAGGCAAAGTGTTTATCCATCTCATGAAATCCCGAAAGTAATTCGGAAAAATTCTCTGGACCTATCGCGATCATCGTGGATAAACCAATCGCACTATCCATTGAATATCTACCACCAACCCAGTCCCAGAATCCGAACATGTTCTCGGGAGAGATACCAAACTCAGTAACTTTTTTGCTGTTGGTTGATAGAGCAACGAAATGTTTTGCTACTAGTTCATCAGCGTTGGCCGATACTGTTTTAAGTAAGTATTCTCTTGCACTTGTGGCATTGAGCATTGTTTCTTGTGTTGTAAATGTTTTACTTGCCACAATAAATAAAGTTTGTTCGGGTTCAATTTTGGATAGAACCGCAGCCAAGTCAGCAGCATCTACGTTGCTGACGAAATGAAATTCGATACTAGGTATGCAATACGGCTTGAGCGCCTCACTAGCCATTACTGGTCCGAGATCTGAACCACCAATCCCAATGTTGACTACGTGTTTTATGGGTTTTCCCGTAGCGCCAAGCCAATCACCAGATCTAATTTGCGTTGCAAACCTCCTCATTTGGTCCAGAACATCGTGAACCAGTGGAACGACGTCTTGACCATCAATGACCAATGACTCACTTTTGGGCATGCGCAATGCTGTATGAAGAACTGATCTATTTTCGGTGTTATTAATTTTTCTACCTGAAAACATCGAAGTAATAGCCTCAGGTAGCTGACGAGTCCTAGCTAGCGAAACTAATTTTTCTAAAAGGTCAGAATTAATTCGCTGTCTGGAGAAATCAATCGATAAATTTGGTGCTGCAAAAATCAAGTTTTTGATCCGCGTGGGCTCTTGCGCAAAAAGTTCACGCAAATGTTTTCCTGAGAATGCTTTGGCTTCATCCTTTAAATGCGCCCACTCTGGCGCTGTGGTAACTGATGTTCCAAGCATTTAATACTCCCCTGAATCAAGGTAATCTAAGACTAGGTTAACTATTCAAATACGCCTGGAAAGTATGGGAGTTTGGCGTGGCAAATTCAAATCATTTTGGAATGATTGGTTTGGGTCGGATGGGCGCAAACATAGTCAAACGCCTCGCTCAAAATGATATAAATAGTGTCGTTTATGACACCAGTGCTTCCGCACGTGAAGATTTGGTTGCATTTGATTCAACCAGAATCACATCAGCAGATTCCTTGACGCAGTTAGTAACTCAACTCGCAGTTCCTCGGACAGTTTGGGTAATGGTCCCCGCTGGAGAAATTACCGAGAATGTAATCGCGCAATTACTCAATCATCTATCACCAGGTGACGTCATTATTGATGGTGGGAATAGTTATTACCGTGATGATCTACGGCATTCAAAGTCAGCCAAAGAAAAAGGAATTCACTTTCTTGATGTAGGCACCAGTGGAGGCGTTTGGGGTCTTGAACGCGGATACTGCCTAATGATTGGTGGCGACGAAAATGCCGTCAAAGGTCTGACCAATATTTGGAATGCACTCGCCCCTGGAGTTGAAAGCGCACCAAGAACTGCGGGAAAAGTTGGAAATGTAACCCCAGCTGAAAAAGGTTGGTTACATTGCGGACCATCAGGTGCAGGTCACTTTGTAAAAATGATTCACAATGGAATTGAATACGGATTAATGGCAGCTTATGCAGAAGGACTAAACATTCTGCAAAATGCTAATGAGGGCAACAAATCACGTACGAAAGATGCAGAGACTGCCCCGCTTACTAACCCCGAGTTTTATCAGTACGACTTCGACATTGCTGCTATCACAGAACTATGGCGTAGAGGAAGCGTTGTTTCCTCTTGGCTTCTAGATCTGACTGCCCAAGCTTTGAGCCAGTCCCCGGAGTTATCGGAATATTCAGGTCAAGTTTCTGACTCTGGCGAAGGTAGATGGACAGCGATCGCAGCAATTGAAGAAGGTATACCGGCTCCAGTACTTACTGCTGCAGTATTTTCAAGATTTGAATCCCGGTCACGTGGGCAGTTTGCAAACAAAGTTTTATCCGCCATGCGCAAACAATTTGGTGGACATCAAGAGAAGAAAAGCTAATTAAATGCAAACTTGGAGTTCAGTTGAAGTTCCTAATCTTGATTTAGCGATACCTACTCCAAGAATATTCGATTCTAAAACCCAAGATCTCAAAGAGCTTCGAATTGATTCTGATTGCACTATTTATGTCTGCGGAATAACGCCTTATGATGCAACTCACTTAGGTCATGCTGCAACTTACGTAGCCTTTGATACCTTAATTCGAATCTGGACAGCTGCTGGAAGCAAAGTTAAGTACGTTCAGAATGTAACTGACATAGATGATCCCTTGCTAGAGCGGGCTGCATTGTTAAATCGAGATTGGCAAGACATCGCGCAAGAGCAAACCAATTTATTCAAATCAGACATGGAAGCTTTGCGCGTAATTCCACCGGCAAACTACATTGGCGCAGTTGAATCGATTCCACTTGTCGTAGAACAGATTAAGCAACTTGCCAAAAGTGATGCTACTTACGAATTAGCTGGTGACATTTATTACCCAATAGCTAAAAGTGAACTGGCTGGAAAGATTGCCCATCTCTCTAGAGATGAAATGATTGAAATTTTTAGCGCCAGAGGTGGCGATCCGGCCCGCGTAGGTAAACACGATCCACTAGATGCCCTCCTTTGGAAACATGAACGTCCAGGCGACCCAAGTTGGCCAACGGAAATAGGTGCTGGCAGACCCGGATGGCACATTGAGTGTGCCGCAATAGCCCTTAAATATTTAGGTCAGACGATTGACGTACAAGGTGGCGGAAGTGATCTGAAGTTCCCACATCACGAAATGTCGGCTGCTCATGCACAAAGTGCAACACACAAAACATTTGCTCGAAATTATGTTCACACCGGGATGGTTGCGCTTAACGGTGAAAAAATGAGTAAATCACTTGGGAATTTAGTTTTTGTTTCAAAACTCTGTGCAAGTGGTGTCGATCCGATGGCTATTCGACTTGCCATTTTGGCTAATCATTATCGATCAGATTGGGAATGGTCGGATGAAAAGCTAACTTCTGCACAAGATCGTCTTAATAATTGGCGCGCTGCTTTTAAACATGACATGGCTGCACCAGAAGTAAGTTTGCAAATAGCTGATGCACTCTCTCAGGATCTAAATACTCCAAGTGCTTTAGCAGTTATCGATGACTGGGCTAAGCGAACATTGACAAGTAAAAACTCAGATCTTGATTCAAACCAAATTATGAAACAAACAGTTGATGCACTTCTAGGTGTAATTTAGTTGAACTGGTTCTCATAACGTGACCTTAAATAATGAAGAATTTAAAGTATTAGGTCAATTAGCTAGCGCTTCAAATGCAACTTTGTTAGTTGAAAAAGTTGGGACTAAGTACATCTATAAACCGCAAAGTGGCGAGCGGGAACTATGGGATTTTCCTACCGGAACTCTCTACCAGCGAGAACGCGCTGCCTATGTTGCTGCTCAACTTTTTAATTGGGATTTTGTACCTGAAACGACAATCGAACATGGCCCTTTTGGGATCGGTAGTTTGCAGTTATGGCAAGAAAGTGAAATAACCGAAGTTGACATTTTTGCTCCCGATGAAATTCCAACCGATTGGCTAAAAGTTTTTTCTGGAGTAGATGAACATGGACAACAAGTTATTTTGGCGCATTCTAGAGATAGCCAACTAGAAAAAATCTGTCTTTTTGATGCAGTGATTAATAACGCAGACCGAAAAGCTGGACACTTACTGACGGATGCTTCTGGAAAAGTATGGGCAGTTGACCATGGCGTAACTTTTAATGAAGAGCCTAAATTAAGAACAGTACTTTGGGGTTGGATTGGTGAACCCATCTCTCCTGATCTCATCATCGATCTAAAATCTGGATTGCAAAAAATTGACCAAAGCGAGTTAACCGAACTACTCAGTGAGATTGAACTAATTGAATTAACTAATCGAATTGAACAAACTATTAGCGCTGGACGGTATCCAGCACCTAACCCAAACTGGCCTGCAGTACCCTGGCCAGTTTTTTAATCAGCCTCTTCGCTTATAACCGTTTGCTCTAGGGCAAATATGCCCGCGGGGATCCAATGGATTTTCACAAAGTGGACAATTTGGTCGACCCGCAGCAACTACGGATTTCGCTCTTAAACAAAAACCTCTTGCATAGGTTCCGCTCATTCGCACACGTAGAACATCAGGACCTTCATCACTATCTTCTTCGAGTTCTGGGACATCATCTAAATACTCAGTAACTGCATGGGCTTCAACAACAACTTGCGCAGTAATGGAATTCCAACCCAAAGCAATAGTGCCAACTCGCATCTCTTCTTCAATTGGACTGTCTAGTGGCTCTAAATCGGCAGGTCCAGAATTAACAATCTGTCGACCTTCTAATTTAGAAACCTGATCCAGTAATTCAGTCATTCGATCAGCAAGTAAATCGACTTGCTGTTTTTCTAGCGCAACACTAACTAATCTATTTCCAGATTTTGCTTGCAAAAAAAATGTACGTTCTCCTGGTTGACCCACAGTTCCAACTACGAATCGCTCAGGATTATCAAATAAGTGAACTACTCTGGTCATTTCGCAGTTTCCTGACCCGTTTGTCCGCCGACCGTAGGCTCAGCAACTTTCGCTAAAGATTGCACCCAACCATCACCGGTATCGTTAACTTTCAGCACGCCGGTATCGTCACCTTTGATTCTTAGAACACTAACGCTGGCTGGCTCGACGTATATTCGTTGAAACTTAGCTAATTCAAGGCCAAGGGCATGGGCAATTATTGCTTTTATGATGTCACCGTGACTTATCGCTGCCCAGATGAATTCGTCACCATGAATTTCAGTTAACTTTTGGTCGAGATTTAAGACAGCACTAATTGCTCGATCTGACATTGCTTGCATACTCTCACCGGCAGGAAAAATAACTTCGTGTGGCGCATTTCGCACAGTTTGCCATAGCGGCTCATTAGCAAGATCAGCTAACTTTTTTCCAGTCCAGTCGCCGTAGTCACATTCAGTTAAATTTTCTTCAATACTGAAAGTATTTTCAGGGAATACAAGTGAGGCTGTTTGTTGAGTTCGTTCAAGCGGACTAGTCGCTACATGCTTGACATTCAGTCCAGAAAATTTATCCCGGAGATTTTCGCAAGACTTTATTCCAACTTCGTCTAGTTCAACACCAGCACTTCGACCAGCAAGAACACCTTGTGCATTTGCATGCGTTCTACCGTGACGAATTAGAATCAATGTACCCACGTCAGAATCCTATTTGCTTAGGTCGCAACTTGATCGTTGGTTCGCTGAGCGCTTACTTACTAAGTGCTTAGTGCAATTTAGCCAAAAAAAATCAACTCGAAACTGCGCCTACTTGCAGCAAAACCAGTAGCAACGAGCCAAGTGCCACTCGATAAACGACAAATGGCATGAACGACTTGGACTTCAAGTAATTCATTAATGCAGAAATTACGAAATATCCAACTACAAAAGCAATAAAAGTTGCCAACAAAGTCGCTGGCCAATTTACAAAATCATCTGATCCAATGTCTCGTGCAGTAAATAAGCCACT
>JACCDL010752163.1_pt1 | contig 25825 bp, 24 predicted proteins | sample 7441931 | NCBI WGS metagenome assembly JACCDL01 (sample SAMN15323437, study PRJNA562643) | freshwater metagenome | isolation source: river surface water | place: USA:Blue River Watershed | collected 2017-08-16 | reverse complement strand
GTATTATTTTTAGTTAAGTAATGAAGAAAATATTTGACATAAGACATATAATAATTGTAATACTTTTGTTATTAGCAATTTTGGAATTTATTAATCCAAAAGGTATTATGCCAAATAGAACTATTGCTATACATGATACTGTTGGTATTGAAGTACCGGTTCACGATACTATTCCGCAAGAGGTAGAAGTTGAAGTTGAAGTGCCGGTTGAAGTACAAGTTGAGAAACCAGTACCATATGCAGTGCATGATACAATTCAAGCGGTAGTAGATACGAACCTTATAGTAAACCAATATCTGAATAGTTTTAATGTATTTACAAACACATATAAGTTTGATAAGAAGCAAGGTTCAATTACAATAACGGATACTATTAGTAAAAACAAAATAGTAGGTAGAAAATACACAACTAAAATAACTCCAATTACAGATACTCTTTACTTACCAGAACCTTTCAAAAGAAAAGTGTTCTTTGGTATAGAAGGTGGATTCAATCAAGCTGATTTTATGAATTCAGTAGGAGCTGGTTTATTAATCAATAGTAAATCGGATAAAATATATAACTTAGGTATTGGTGTTAATAATAGAACAACCGATGGCACAAATGGTGAATTCACTCCATATATAAGAGGTGGTGTATATTGGAAAATAAAATTAAAGAAATAAAATGATAAGACTATCACAATTAAACGAAGCATCAGAAGTACAACTTGGAGAAATTCCAGTTGCTAAAGCAAAGCAAGTAATGGCATTTGAAAAAATCATTGGTGGGAAGCACTCTCAAATATTTGATGGTATTCACGGTATGATTGTGGATATTGAAGTAAGTGGTGGGCATGGTAATTATAGATTTGAAGCTAATGATTTAAAAAAGTTATTATCACTTAGAGTTCGTTGGATAGAAGCGGATGGTGATATTGTAACAATAGCATTTTAATATAAAAATATGATAAGTTTAAAGAAAATATTAAAGGAAGCAAAAGCAGATTATCAAGTATATCACAAAACATATTCAGCAGCAATAGCTACGGCTAAAGCATATGCGGAGAAAAAAGGATATGAAGTTGATGATGAGGATTCTTTTAGAAAAATTGGAATGGGGCCTAGAAAACCTTCTGCTGGTAAAACAAATAGATTTTCAATTGAATTAACAAAAAACGGAAAACCACAAAAGAAATTATTACATATTCAAGTATACAATATGGGAACTTTTAAGAGAGATAAAGATGGTTCTCTTGTTAGAAGTATGTGGGGTGGTCAAAACGAATATGAATTAAACGCTTATATCAACTAATGATACAATTAAAAGATATACTAAACGAAGACCTTAGAAAATGGTTTGGTAAAGGTAAAGAAGGCTCTACTACCGGTGGTGGTTGGGATAGATACAATACCAAAGGTGAAAAGGTTGGTAAGTGTGGGGATAGTAAAGAAGGCTCAGCATATGCAGCTTGTTTATCAAAAGAAAAAGCAGCTAAGTTAGGACCTGATGGTAGAGCAGCATTTGTAAAAAGAAAAAGAGCAGCACAATCTGATGCTGGAGACAGTAAGAAGGGTGGTGAGCAAAAGAAAGGACAAAAACCTACATTTGTAAAGACTGGAGCTAGTGAAGGATTGGAAGAAAAATGGAGTGCAAAATATAAGAAATCAATTAATTGCAGTAACCCAAAAGGTTTCTCACAAAAAGCACATTGCCAAGGTAGAAAGAAAAATGAATTAATAGAAGAAGCTCTTCAATTGTTTTTAGAAAAGAATTGCCCAACTGACCCGGCAAAATGGTCCGCATCAAAAGCAGCAGCAAAAAGAAAGTTTGATGTTTACCCATCAGCTTATGCAAATGGCTGGGCTGCAAAAAATTACAAATCTAAAGGTGGTGGGTGGAAAACCTGCAAATAATAAAATGAAACTTTCAGAGTGTATCATCGTATCTAAGGAAATTGATGATAAGTTTATCTTAGCAAAAAATAGAGATAGAGCTTACAACCCTAACTTAGAAATTGTACACACTATTATCGATGGTGTGGAAGTTGCATATCTGCATGATTTAATAACCGATTGGAGTGAAGGTTTAAATGAAAACGGAATTGGTGTTGTAAATGCAGCACTATTAGTTGGACATGATGAAGCTGAAGCTAAGCTAGTAAAGAAAGCAGGAAAGCCAGGACCTGATGGTGATAAAATGAGAAACATTATTAAGCAACCAACTTTAATAGATGCGGTAAGAGCTGCATTATCTTATAAAGGAAAGACCGGATTATCTTTAAAGGGACACACATTCGTATCATCTCCAAAACATATGATTAGCATTGAAACTACATCAAAGCATAAGCCGGATGTTAAACTTCAAAACTCCGAATCGCCGGTTGTTCGTACAAATCACGGACATATGTTCACAGATGCTGGATATACTCATGGTGAGAAATATCTAAGTTCAAAAATGAGAAAGATATCAGCTGAGAAATCAGTTGATAAGGTTGAAGATTGGAAACAAATAGCACAAGCTATGAGAAAGGAATACTTTCCAAATAGACCGGCTCTTAATATGAAAAGAGATACAAAAGAGATGTCTACTTCATCTCAAACTGTAATGAACCTAACTGATAAGGTATTACAAATAACATACTTTAAGAATAAAGTAAACGAATTTAAGGGTATTAATAGACAACTACCCGAAGGATACCAACCTAAGATTACAATTGAGGTAATCCCAGTTTAATTTCAACATTTTAATAGAATCATATTTATATACATACAAAATGTAAATATATTAATATGTCAACAGAATTTGAATTATTTAAAGGAAAGAATTTAAGTTCATTGTTTGAGGACATCTACAATAATCAGTTATCTAAAAAACAAAAGATAAGCGGTTTAATAGAAGAACTTAAAAAAATGATTAAACATGCTGGCGATGTTGCTAGTGTTGGCCCTATACTATCATCCTTAATAGATAGTTCCGTAAAAAACGATGACCAGTTGGTTAAGCTTGCAACAATAGCTACAAAAATTATAGCAGCTGATAAAAAGAGTGAAGGACAGGATGGGTTTCTTACAGAATTTGAAAAGAATCAATTACTTAAAGAATTGGAAGAAACTAAGCAAGAAGTTGAAAGAGTAGATGATTTGGAATTTGAATTAGAGGATTTAAAAAAGAAAATGAAGTAATATGCCATTACAAAGCGGACAGGCCGGAGCAGCTAAATCAGCACAATCTTCAGGCGAATCTACATCAAAAGGACAAGGTATAGTTTATACCGTAATATTAGATGAGACACACCCTTATTTAAAAAATAATGATGATGCACAAGGGCAAGAATCATCATATATTGGTGCTATTCAATTTAGATATGTTGGACAGCAAACTCCTGATGAAGCGAGTTTACCAATAGCATTTCCGCTGGATAAAAATATAAAAACATTACCACTACGAAACGAATCGGTAGAGATAGTACAAGGACAGGGTGGGCAGGTTTATTATAAAAGAATAGGTCAAGAAGTTTCGCCAAATGCAAACTCCGAACCTACAATTATATCAAATTTATTTGACCCAAAACCATTGAATAGTGAAAATTCAAAAAACTATTCAAAAGTACAATCAACTGGAATATCCAGAACAAATAAAGATGAATCTACAAAATATGATGGATATGGTGATTATTTTGAAGTTCAACAAGGTATTCATAAATTAAAGTTGTATGAAGGTGATACTTTATTTGAAAGCCGTTTTGGACAATCAATAAGATTTAGTGGATATAATAATGGTACTGGTAAAAATAGAAAATTTTCACCAACAATTATATTAAGAAATAATGAAAATTCTGAATCTAAAAAGAAAGATATAAATGTAGGCGCTGAAGAAGATATTAATAGGGATGGTAGTATTATAGCAATGACATCAGAACAATATCAATTACCATTTTTACCCGGAACAGTTGATGATAAAGGTTCTACTGATTTTGAAACAAAACCAGAATCATTTGAAAACTATCCACAAAAATTAATAGGAGAACAAATATTATTGAATTCAGATAGAATAATACTTTCAGCTAAAAAAGCAGAAATGATTTTTTATTCTAAAAAGAATTATGGATTTATTTCAGATGGTGGTCTATCAATAGATAATAAAGGTGGTATTGATGTAAGTGTAAAAGATAATATTCATATAGTAACTAATAATAGAGATGTTGCTATACATAGTGGTAAAGGCTCTATATTTTTAGGTAATGAAAATTTAGAACCAATGGTAAAAGGACAACAATTGGTAGATTTATTAGCAGAACTAATTGATGCTATTGTGGCTCAAAATTACCTAACACCATCGGGTCCAACAAAAATAGGACCAGAGAATGTACCAGCTTTTCGTTCTATAAAATCAAAATTAAATAATATATTGAGTAAATTAAATCAAACATCTTAATATGGATAATTTAAGTACATTTGAAGGACAAGCAAAAACAATACAAGCTGCTGGTACAAGTGGCACTGCCGGTAGTTTGGTAAGTAATTTACAATCTCAGGCTAGCTCACAAATACAAAATTTACAAGGGCAAGCTAGTTCTCAAATACAAAATTTACAAGGGCAAGCTAGTTCTCAAATACAAAATTTACAAGGGCAAGCTAATGCTCAACTTCAAAATTTACAAAACGCAATACCTAAAGTACCTGAAATACCTAAATTACCAAAGCCGCCTTCTTTTAATATACCAAAATTACCACCTGTTCCTAAGTTTAAAAAGAAAAAACTACCAGAACCAAAAAAAGATAAAAAAAGTAAATTAAAAGAAAAATTAGAAGCTGCAAAAGCAGCAGCAGCTGCAGCAAAATCAAAAGCAGCGGCACTAAAAGATAAAGCAGCAAACGCAGCCGCTGCGGCAAAATCAGCAGCAGATTCTGCAAAATCAAAAATATCAGAAGCTCAACAAAAAGCAAAAGCACAATTAGAAGACGCAACTAATAAAGCAAAAGCAGCAGCTGCTAATTCTTTAAGTGCGGCTAAAGGTGCAATAGAAAAAGGAAAGCAATCTGTAAATTTGGCAAAAAATACTGTTGATGGTGTAAAATCTCAAGCAACATCTAATATACAAAATGTAACATCAAAATTAGGATAATATGTCTTGGCAAATATTCAAAGATAATTTATTACAATTTGCTAATAATCCAGATTCGATAAATGATACATCGGCAGTTGCAAAAAAATGGGCAGATGAATATGATGCTGCGATTAAAAGAGGTAAAGATGTCTTAAACCAAGTGTCAGTTAAGCAGGGAAATAAAGCTGCTATGGAACAATTATTTAAGATAGCTTTGGATAAAGGGTTGACATCAACTGGTCCATATGATTTGGTTGGTGAAATGGGTAAAGGTGTTATAGCATATTGGACAGGTGCAACATTAAACGAATTTCCAATACCAATAATACCGGCAACCGGAGCAACTTCAAATGTATCAGTTGTTTCAAATGTAGTATTAAATGCTGGAACTTGGCAACCTGCTGTAAGTACGCCAGGTTTAGCAACACCAGAAGCTGAAGAAGCTGAAGCTGTAAAAATAGATATTGATGAAGAATATCCAAAAAATCAACAAGCATACGAAGAAGAATTTGAATCCGAAGAAGCAGCTATGCAAAATAATAGTAATGTTTCTGAAGAAGAAGCATATGATAATGTTGAGGAATATAATAAAGAAATACAAGCAGCTTCTGAAGATAGTGGTGAAGATATATCTGAAACAAATCCACCAACTGGTACTTCTGGAACATCATCCGATTTACCACCTAAAGCAAAACCACCTGTAGCTAGAGGTGACCAAGCTTTATTTAAACGTTGTGGAAATGGAGTATGGCCGGCATTAGGAACTGCACCTGATTTTGAAATTCAAAGAACTGATCCTGGTAAATGTCCAAGAAATTGGTATAAAGTTAATAAAGAATATATGGTAAAAAATTGTACTGAAATAATGTTTCCAACCGCAAGTGGAGATAAAAAAATATTAGTACACAAAGATTTAGCAGCAATTGTTAAACCGGCTTTAACAAAAATTAAAGAGAAAGGACTGCAAAAATATATTAAAAATTGTGGTGGTGGATTGGCAGTTAGAAATGTAACTTGTGGAAACCGATTATCAAATCATAGTTGGGGTACTGCAATTGATATGAATACCGAAGTATATCCATATGGTTATAAGTTTAAAGATGATGGAATTTATAGCGGTGGTAAAAAAATAAGAGACTTAAATGAATTTGATAAAGGATTTCAGCAAGTAGCAGCAATATTTAAATCACAAGGAATGACGTGGTTGAGTAGTAATGACCCAATGCACGTTTCAATATACGAATAATTATGTCAGCAATACCACCAACCAAAAACCCAGCTTTAATTATAGATGATTTCATATTATATGCAACAAGTCATTTATCTAGCGTAACTGGTATAGTTAATACAATATCATTATATCCACCAATTGGTACACCTGGTCCGGGAATTGTAAATTGGACTGGTTATCAAATAACACCTGCAAGACCTGGTGGTTCTATTCCATCTGAAACTCAACAAACACCTGAAGAAGTTGAAGAAGTTGATACATCTGATATAGAAATGACAGATGCACAATTGGCTGCATCCGAAGAAGCATCATTAGAAGGTGATGATATAAATGAATCTTCGGCAAAAGCTTATGAGGTTTCTGAAGATGAAGAAGAACCAACGGAAGAAAGAAAACAAGAAATACAACAAAGATTAGAAGATGATGCAGAAAGCCAACCAGACCCACCAATAGCAGAAGAAGAAAAGCCAAAAGATAATATACAGCCAGTTCCAAATTATAAAAGTAAAATGAAAGTACCATCGGAATTGGTTACCGCTATGAGAAAATATGGTATTGGTAAAACTCCATTAGAAAGGGCCCATTTTTTAGCACAAACCAATCACGAATCTGGTAACTTTGTTTATAAAGAAGAAATAGCTTCTGGAACGGCATATGAAGGAAGAAAAGATTTGGGTAATACGGAACCTGGAGATGGTAAACGATATAAGGGAAGGGGTTATATCCAATTAACAGGTAGAGCAAATTATAAAAAGTTTGGACCTACTGCTGGAGCTGATTTTGTTGGAAACCCAACAATAGTGGCAACTAAATATTATTCAGATACCGCTTGTATGTTCTGGAAAGCAAATAAATTAGGTGAAAAATGTAAAGATTCATCTATTAATACAATAAAAATTGTAACTAAAAGAATTAATGGTGGATATAATGGGTTGGATGACAGAACCAAAAAATTTGCCAAATATTGGGAAGAATTGCAAAAAGACCCAACACTTTGGGCTTAAAACTTAAAAATAATCAATTTAAATATTTATAAACATAACAAATAAGGACGTATGAATACTGATAAATTATTACAAGCCATTCAAATCCTAATCAAAGAGGAATTAAAACAACAATTACCAGCTCTTATTAAGGAAACTGTGAAGGCTGAAATGAAAAAAATGTTAGCAGAAGGTAAACAACCTGCTAAACCAAAAAATACTGGACTGAGTATGGCTAAGGCTCTTTTAGTAGATGAAGAACCAATGGTTAATGAATCTGTTAAAGAAGGAACATATAGTAAAAATCCAATGATTAATCAAATCCTTAATGAAACTAGACAAGCTGTTTCAAACGATGGTGGATTTAGAACTATGAGTTTTGGACAAGGTGATATGGGTTCAATTGTGGGTAGAACGGCAATGGCTGAAAAAATGGGTTATGGTGACTTCGCTAATGGACCTCAAAAAACTGGATTGGGTGTTCAAACTGGAGTGGCTGAATTAGATAAAGCTTTTAATAGAGATTATTCAGAGCTTGTTAAAAGATTTAAGAAGTAATGGCAATTGTATTAGGTCAAAAGTTAGTTCAAGATACTAAAAAGTATCAAGATTATGCAATAGGTATAACTTTACCTATTCAAATCGGTAACACTGCTTTCAACCAATCGTTCACAACTGCTGAACAAGTTAAATCAAATATTAAAAACTTACTTCTTACTAAAAAAGGGGAAAGGGTAATGCAGCCTGAGTTTGGAAGCGGCCTTCAAGAATTACTATTTGATTTTAATGATGATACATTATCTTCAAAAATAGAAACGGCTATTGAATCTGCCCTAGAGCAATGGTTACCTTATGTTACGGCTGAACAAATAGATGTGGAGCAAACAAATGATAATAAAGATAGAAATTTGGTGAATGTATCAATAACTTTTAGTATATTAAACACACCTGATTTAAATACAGTTTCATTTGCAATAGCTCAATAATAAATAAAAAATGGCAATAACCACAACAAATAAAAATTTTAAGAATAAGGGTAAGGATATAAAATATCTTGATAGGGATTTTATTGGATTTAGAAATAATCTAGTAGAGTTTGCAAAAAATTATTTCCCTAAAACTTATTCTGATTTTAATGAATCATCACCGGGTATGATGTCTATAGAAATGGCATCATATATTGGTGATTCTCTTTCTTATTATATTGATGATACATTAAAAGAATCTTTAATGGTTTATGCTGAAGATATTAGAAGTATTTTAGCATTATCACAATATTTGGGATACAAACCAAAAGTAACAGCCCCAGCAGTAACTACACTTAGTGTATATCAACTTGTTCCATCTAAAGGTAGTGGTGTAAATAATTTACCCGATGAAAAGTATTTTTTAAGAATAAAAGAAGGTATGTTAGCTCGTTCTACGAAAAACAACATTATATTCAGAGCTACTGATGTAGTTGATTTTTCCGAAGAAACTGGTAGAGAAATTACGGTATATCAAAGAGATGTGGTAACGGGTGAACCAACATTTTATTTAATTAAAAAATATGTACAAGCAATCTCTGCAGAAGTAAGAGAAAAGGAAGTGACATTTGATTCTTATACTCCGTTTCAAAAAATTTTATTAGATGATACTAATGTAATATCAATATATGATGTTAGAGATTCCAATAATAATAAGTGGTATGAAGTTCCGTACTTAGGACAAGAAATGGTATTTATAGACCATACTAATACGGAAGCTAATGATCCTGATTTATATCAGTTTAAATCAACTGTACCTTATATTTTAAAAACAATTAAAACTCCAAAAAGATTTGTTGTTAAAGTAAATGAAGATAGTACAACTACAATTCAATTTGGAGCAGGTGACCCAACGGCATCTGATGAACAATTGATTCCAAACTTAAAGAATGTTGGATTGGGATTACCAAATTCAATTAGTAGATTGGAAGAATCATTTGACCCAACCAATTTCTTAAAAACAAAAACATACGGAACATCTCCAGCAAATACAACAATTACTGTAAAGTATTTAGTTGGTGGTGGGGTGAATTCAAATGTAGCTACGGGTCAATTGACTAGAATTAATAGAATCGAATTTGAAATAGATAATCAATCTCTTACAGATACTGAAAGAGCTATTTACGAAGCAACTAAAAATTCAGTAGCTATTGATAATGAAGTACCGGCAACTGGTGGTAGAGGTGGTGAGACTGTTGAAGAAATTAGACAAAATGCTTTGGCAAACTTTGGTTCTCAAAATAGAGCAGTAACCGCAAAAGATTATCAAGTTAGAGCATTATCAATGCCAACTAGATATGGTGCAATTGCAAAAGCTTTTGCCGTTGCTGATGGTACATTAGATAATAATTCACCATCATCTATATTAGCATCTCCTAATAACTTACAAGAATTTACTGACTTAGTTATGAGTTTTGTAAATAAGCCTGATAGTGAAGAACCATCTGAACAATCTATAAAAGAAGAAATAACAAAATATTTAATAGGTAAAACTTCAAATGAAAACGAAAAAAATAATCCGTTTGCAATTAATTTATATTTGTTAGGATACGATTTGTTTGGAAGATTGGCACCTGTTAATAGAGCCGTTAAAGAAAATTTAAAAACTTATATTAACGAATATAGAATTCTTACCGATGGTATTAATATGAATGATGGTTTTATAATTAACATTGGATTGGAATTTGAAATATCAACATATCAAAATTATAATAAAAGTGAAGTTTTAGGAAAGTGTATCTCAGAGTTAAAAGATTATTTCAATATTGATAATTGGACTTTTAATCAAACAATAAACTTGAGTGAAGTTGAGTTACTTATAGCAAATGTTGAGGGAGTATCATCTGTACCATATGTAAAGGTAGTAAATAAATGTGGTGGAAAATATTCACCAAATTCATATAACATTGATGCAGCTACTAAAGATAAGATTGTATATCCATCTTTAGACCCTTCAATTTTTGAAATTAAATATCCGGATTCGGACATAAAAGGTAGAGTAAGATAATGGCATACTATTTCCTAACAGCATCAAAAGATGCATCAATTTATTTACAACAACCAAATCAAAATACTGGTTTAGATGAGATATTAGAAATTAGTAAAATTTACTATGGTAATATCAAAGATATTTCTAGAGCTCTTTTAAAATTTGATGTTGGATTTTTATCTTCTTCTTTAGTGAATAATACTATTGAAATGGATGAGGCTACACTTATTTTAAAAGAAACAAAAACACAAGAAATTCCATTACAATATACATTATATGGATATCCTATATCTGGTAGTTGGGAAATGGGTATTGGTACTCGATTTGATAACATATCAACACAAGGTGTAACTTGGAATTACAGAGAAGGTGATAGTAAATTAGATTGGTTGCAAAATGGTTTAAATTTAGGAACGGATGCAAATCCAAATAATGGACAAGGTGGAACTTGGTGGACATCTCATAATACACAACAAACTTTTAATTATCAATCAGCTGATGTGGAGATGGATGCAAAAGATTTATTAAGAGCTTGGATGAGCGGTTCAATACCAAACGATGGTCTTATGTTAAAATTCGATGAATCATTAGAGAATGATACACAAGATTATGGAATTGTTAGAATTTTTAGTAAAGAAACAAACACTATATATCAGCCAAAAATTAGAATTGGATGGGATGACCAATCTTTTGTAACTGGTTCATTAACTGCATTAACTGCATCTGATTTTAAAGTTGGTATTAGTAATTTTAAAAAAGAATACAAAGTTGGTACAATTGCAAAATTAAGAGTATTTGGTAGAGAATTATATCCATTAAAAACTTTTACAAATCAATTTGGATATACTAATGTAAAATATCTTCCTCAAACAACATATTATCAAATTAAAGATTTTGCATCTAACGATATTATAATTCCATTTAGTAATTATTCTAAAATTAGTTGTGATTCTGAAGGAAATTATATTAAATTAAATCTTTCTAATTGGGAAGCTGATAGAGTATATAAAATTGAATTCAAAGTTGATAATGGTAATGGAGATATTCAATATTTTGATGATGATATAACGTTTGGTATTGTAAAAAGCTAAAAATGATTAAAACTGGGTTAATAAAAACTGGATTAAGAAATGAGGAAAAAATCAATGAACTTTTGATTAGCGGTTCTTCTGCTATCAAAACTAAAAATGATTTTGGAGTCCATGTGTTTAGCGGTTCTATCGCTGATGATGGTATTATTTCTGGTCAATTAACAAAACCAAAATATAACGAAGAAGAATTATTAAAATCAATAGATACAACTATTATTGAACTTCTTCCACCAGAAGCACCATTATTAGAACCAACAATATTAGCATCGGCATATGATGAGGCAATACAAACAATTGAAGACTTAACAAATCAAATAATTGAATTAAATACAAGTGTTTTAGATTTGAGTGCTAAAGTACAAGCTTTAGAAATTGTATCTGAAAGTTTAAGAGTTGAAATGGATGCTAAAGACTTATTATTAGCTGTATCTCAAAATCAAACTCAACAAGCAACTGCAAAAGTTGAAAGTAGTGTTGTTGATTTACAAACATCAATACAAAAAGCAACAGCAGAATCAATACAAAGAGTTTCCTTAGCAGCAAGAAATACATCACTTCAGCAAGAAAATGTATTACTTAATGAGCAATTAGCAAGCGCACAATCGCAGATAATAAATTTAAATGAAACTATAAATAATTTAAACTCACAACTTAACACAAATCAAACGGCATTGATACAATCAAATAATCAGTTAGCTAAGAAAAAGAAAATTATTTGTAATGAATTATACAATCAAGGTTATCTATCTGAAGAAATTTGGGATGCCGATGAACGTTATGGTGAGTTGATGTGGAATGTTGATAGAAAATTAGTTATTGGGTATAATATGTGGGCTAAGGGTGTTGTTGAATTTATGAAAAAGAATCCAAAATATACAAAGTATATATACTTTATGGTTAAACCTTGGACTGAGCATATGGCTTATGTAGTTGGTTATTTACCAAAAGATAATAAGATTGGTAAGTTTATTCATTTCTTTGGAAAGAGATATTCTTATTATGTATATGATAAACATATGAATAAAAGAAAATCGTTAGCATGGCAATAAAAGCATTTAAAGATATTATTGATAACAAAGGATACCGAATTAATTCAAATGATAGAAAGATATTTGAAGAAGGTAAACTTGAGTCTTTTTTTGGATTTGGTGAAAAGGATGCCATTGAGTTTATTGTGTATGATTTAAATGATAATCAATTACCTCAAATAAATGATGAGCTAGTAAGATATATTCCATTAACAACACAAAATATAAGAGAATATTTTCTAATAGCAGAAGGAACTCTATTTCAAAAATACCAATTCCCAACAGAATATTTTATAGATGCTGAAAGATTATTGAGAGAGGCTGGATATGATAATGGTACATTTAAAACTCAAATCACACTTATAAATAAGAGAGTGGGTAGTGATAATGTATATGATAAATTGTGGATATCGGAAATATCACCATCTAGAACTGAAGCTAGATTATATCCATTAAAAAAAGGATTGGAAACAAATAAAGAACTTCAAGAAAGATTTAATTTGTTTATACAAAATGGAGAGTTTAGAGATGATACAATTAACCTAGCAATTAATTTTATTGAAAAAATTACACCAACTGTAATTGATAGTTTTTTAAAAACAAAATATCAAGAGAAATGGTTTAACAAAATGGTTGGTGAATTTAAAATAAAAGATTTTGATACATTTACTACAAAAATTTATGAGAAGTTTATTGAAGCTTGTGTATATGAATTAACAAATAGAGATTCAAACCCAACATCAAATACTTACGGAAAGCCAAAAGCAACAAAACCATCGGTAAAGTTGTCTGTTGATGATATAAAAAATTTATGTAAAAAAGTATTAATTAATTGTATTAATTTTTACTTAGGGTCTCCTGATGTTAAAAAACAAGCTTCATTTGATACTAAAGTAGATTCAAGTGAAGATGTAGTTGGTAGAATATTACAAAGATTAGAATCCGATATTACGATAGATACTACACCTGTTGTTTTAAATAAAGTAGAAGTTGCAAAAAAACCACTAACTGGAAAATTATTAAAATTGGATTTAGATATTAAAAAACAATTACCGGTTGAACCGCCTGTTGAAAAAGATAAACCAATTTTTGAAATGCCTGTAAAGGAAATACCAATTGAAGTTGTTACACCAGTAGATGAACCACCTTATGTAGAGCCTGAACCACCTAAATATGAACCTGTTGTAGTTGGTGGTGGAAGTAACGGCGGTGGCGGTGGTGGTGGTTTTATTGAAAGAGATTTCGGTACTGGTTTTGGTAGAGAGCAAGTTTTTGAATTTGATATGAATCAAAGAGAAAACATAAGATAAAATATTTATTAACTAATGGTAGCAAATAACGAACAGGCATTTGATAATGGATTTGGTTTAAGTGAATCCGAACTATTGAACCAACAAGACTCATTAATTGGTGTTGGACTTGGCGTAGGTGGTAGTGCCGGCGTTGGTGTTAGCTATGGTGGCGGTGGTGGTGGAAGTAGTTCTACTAATTCTGGTTATGTACCAATAGTACAAACACCAAATTTAGCAAATTCGGATATAACATATACAATTAGAGTAGATGCCAATAAGAAAGATGGTACAAGTGTATATGTAAATGGTGAGAACACATATGAAAATTTACAAGCAATATTATATTATAGTATTTCTCAAATACTAAACGAAGGTCCAAAGGTAATAACTGTACAAAATTCCCAAGGTTGGACATCTGATGAAAAATATGTAATCGATGTTGTAAATAATCCAAAATATCAGGATATTCAAATCAATACAAATTTGAATATAAACCCATATGATAGTTTAATACAATATCAAACTAGAAATTTATTTAGCTATGATAATTACCTAAACACTTCTGGAAATACTAATGCAGTTTATTCAACAGTTCCTGCTTATACAATAAGAGTAAAAAAATATGTAAATGATTTTGAACAATTGTATGAAAATAAATGGAATTTTGAATTGCTTGATAATGAGAGAGGTATATTTTTTACTTTATTAAAAATTGAGGATGAAATCGTAGTAGACCCAACACCATCTGACCCAGAAGTTCCAAAGATTCAAATAAATGTTTTTGTTTCTGGACCAGATGAATCTGTTAGTATTATAAAAACAAATACAACAACATCTGTATTTGAAGAAATCAAATTAAAAACAGGTAATAATTTAATAGAAGATTTCTTAAATACTGAAAATGTATTTTCAATACAAACTTCAAATATTACTTCTTATAGAGTAAAAAATATAAGTGTATCTGGTGAAAGTGTTAAGCAACAAAATTTAGAAGCTTTACAAAGTGATGAAAGTATATCTACATCAATACCTGCAAATGGTAATTATAATATTAATGTAATATCTGAGCAGTATGTTGTTGTACAAAATCCAATACCAGCGGCATCATTTTTGAATGAGAATCAAATAAATTCTGATGAATTTAAAAATTATAATATAAATGGTGGCGTTGATGTACCAATTGGATTGTTATTATCAAATACCGATAAGGTAACAATATATGTAAATAATCAATCATTTGTATATACTGAATTTTCAACACCATTAGTTAGATTAGCAAACTCATCTAATTCGGATACATCAAGACAAACTATACTAACTATACCGGCTAGAGCTTTTAAAAATGTAGGAAAGTATGAGATTAAAATAGTACCATCAAATCAATATGGTGATGGTAACTTATTAGAAACTATATTAACTGCTGTTGATGATGTGTGGGTTGGTGTGCCTGATATTAGAAATATATCATATCCTTCTTTATTAAGAGGACCTGATTATGTTGGTGTTGATGTTGATTTTGATATATCTTATGATTCGGTTGATACTGATTTTGTAAGACTTTATGTTGGTAGTAAGAATGGCCAATATACACAATTACCAAAAGATGGAACGCATAGATTTAATGTAAAAGAATTATTACAATTAGGCTCAATATCAGTATCAGAAGATGATGATATTATTTCACTTCCATTGATATTAGTTCCATATAATACAAGCGGAAGAGAAGTTGTACTTGGTAAGGATGAGATACTATCTATAAAATTTGATAAAGGTGATTTAACAATACCAAGAGATGTTGTAATTAGTAGAATTGCCGAAGGATTTATTTCTCAATTTGATTCATCCATATTTGATGATGAAACTTCCAAATACTTAACTCACCTTTTACATTTGGGAGATGGTGATAATAAAGTAATAACAACTTGGGAAGGTGATGCTGATTCATTGATATTAAAATTATATGAACCATTACCAACATCTGTTCAACCAAATCAACAAGTTTGGATTTCCAAAATTCAATCAAATCCAATAGTTGAAACTATCAATATTAGTGGAGTTGATACTTCATTTTGTGCACCATTAAAAGGGCCAAACTTTTCAATAGATCCTGATAACGGAATTGGTTTCCAAGTATTTGATGAGTTGATAGCAAGCGGTTCACATACATCAACCGATATATTTAATAAGCTTACAGAGCAAACTACAATTGATACTATAAAACTTAACATTCAATATGCTAGTGGTTCTGCTTATACTTGGGAAAATTTTGTACACTTTGGTTCTGCTTTAGAAAGAGTTGAAAACTTTTATTATAAAGTACAAGTACTGCAAGAATATCAAGCAAAGTATATAAGTTTGATGCAGACCGCATTTCCTATTGGATATGTATTAACGGAAGATGCTGGTGGTGATGGTACTCCTGAATTGGTTGGTGATGAGAGATTAATAGCTGAGCAAATTGACCCTATACTTGGATTACAATATGAAGTGCCGCAAGTATTACCTGCACCATACGCATTATTGGAAGCTGAAAGAATTGCTGAAAAGATAAACAACTTAGTAAAAGGATTTGATGGATTTGAATATTTCTTATTTAAATCTGAAGATTCTTTAGCATATCCAAAAGAAAATTTCTTTGATTACAAAACATCATTAACATATAGAGTATTAAGACCATTAACAACAAATGATGTAAAAAGCTGGTACGCAAATGCATTAAATTTATCAGAAGAATATGATAAATACAATTCATATGCAATAAAAAATAATGTACCAGAACATATATTTGAAAATTACGAAAATGCTGATTATTTATTATTCTTAGATATGATTGGTCAGCACTTTGATATTTTATGGTGCTATATAAATGGTTTAAAAACTCTTAAAAAAGTAGAACATAAACAAGAAGCTGGATTGCCTGATAAATTGGTTGCATATCTTTTACAATCAATGGGTTGGGAAAATAAAAAAGCATTCAATTCTACACTTCTTTGGGAATATATGTTTGGTACTACAAAAGAAGGTGCTCAAAAATATGGAAGAAGTTTAGAAGATGCAAATAATGAAGTTTGGAGAAGAATATTAAATAACTTACCTTATTTGTTAAAACATAAGGGAACTGGTAGAGCTATGAAAGCTGTAATGGCTTGTTATGGTGTACCACAATCTATGTTGACGATAATGGAATTTGGTGGACCTCAAGATGTAACAAAAGGTGGAACTACTCAATTTACTTTTGATGATAGAACGGCAGCAATTTATTTAGAAAAACAATCCGCTGTTAAAGTTCCTTGGAAGTATAATGTAGCATCTTTAAATTATCCAAATGCTATTGAGTTTAGATTTAAACCAAGCGAATTACCAAATCCATCATATACATTAATTTCTGGAAGTGAGTGGAAACTTGATTTAATTAGAACTACTGGTTCTTTTGCAAAATTAGAATTAAACTTTGGTGGTGATGTTGCATCAACATCTTATATATTAGAACCATTCTCAAGCGGTTCACCTGCAGTATCTACATATTATTATGATACCGCAAGTTATTCTCCATATGTATATGGGGTTGATTTGACTACTGGAAGTTTAGGATTTCCTATATCTCTTGAAAATTATTCAAATGTAATAATTAATAGACATGATTATAGTGATTCTACATCACAATACGAAGTTTGGTTAGCATCATCTGATGGTATTAGAATAAATACATTTGTTAGTATGTCTTTATTAACAAATGATTCACAATGGACAACTGGTTCTTATATTCATATTGGTAGTGATGATTTCTCTGGAAATGTAGATGAAGTTCGCTTATGGACAGTTCCATTACAAAGAAGTAAGTTTGAAAATCATACTTTATTCCCTGATGCAATTAATGGTAATTCATATACAGCATCTACGGCAGATTTATTATTCAGATTAGATTTTGAATATCCAAAAGATAGAGTATTAGACCCTTATATTAAAAATGTTGCTATAAGTAACAATTATGGTGAGGCATATGCATCAGCAAGTAATATGTATTCAGCGGCAACATATCCATATCAATATACACCATATGATAGAACTGTAACAGCTAATGTTCCATCATTAGGATTTAATGTTTCAAATAAAATTCGTTTTGAAGAGCAAGAATTATTAACTGATTTATCATACAAACAAAGAGCAACTAAAAAATCATTTGATAGAGCTCCAATAGATTCTTCTCGTTTAGGATTATTCTTCTCTCCAATTAAGGAGTTGAATATGGATATCTTAAAAGCATTTGGTGATTTTAATATTGATGATTATATTGGTGATTTTGGTGATGAGTATAAAGATTCTTATAAACAATTAGATACATTAAGAGGATACTATTTTGAAAGACTTGATAGAAACATTTATGAATATATTCAATTAGTAAGATATATTGATAAATCTTTATTCGAAGTACTTTCTGATTTAGCACCTGCTAGAGCTAAAATATCAAAAGGATTATTAATTGAACCACACTATTTAGAAAGAAGTAAAACTCGTTGGGACAAACCGATATCTGAAAGAAATGATTTTGATTCTTCTATAAATGTTGATAACACAAATAATATAGAACTTTCATATGAAGTTAAAAATGCAGATTTAGATATTCAAGATGTAACTGTTTTGGAAGGTACTAAAAATAACTTTGATAGTAATATTGATGCAGAAGATGTTATAAATTTAGAATCTGTAAAAGCATCATACGAATCTTCAATAAATTATTTTGATGTAGCTGTAATAGAATCAAATGCACCATTCTATGATTCATTTATACAAATACCAACTGGTTCTTCTTTAACTGGTGAAGCTGATGTGTTCACATCAGAAATGATTGGTATGGAAAAGGATTCTTTATCAAATTTAGGATTTGGTCTTTATGGTAAAAATGGGGTGGCTGTTATTAGAAATTGGGATGGTATATTTGGAAACCAAGAATCAACAGGAAGTAGAAAAAATGTATTTTTGGTAAAAGAAACAAAAGGTAAGAAAATAAGTACTCAAGTTTCAGGATGGCCTACAAAGGGTTCTCAACCTGGCGATAGAGTAAAATATTCATCTGTTTTAAATTATTTTGATTCATATAAAGTTTCTATATTATCTTCTGGTAGTATTGTTACGGGGAACGATGTAGTTGAAGTTACACCATTAAATGGTTATTTTAAAACCCACTATAAATTTGTAAATAATTTATCAGAAGGTATGCAACGTTCTTACTGGAAAGGTTCTGTTCAAAATGCAGCAACTACACCTGATGGTTTAGACCCGGTAGAAGTATTTACAACTAATCCTAACATCCTTAGAGTGGCTAAGACTGGTAGAGGTAGTGGTGAACCAATACTTGAGGTAGATTAATAATTGAAAATAATAATTAGTTATATTTATTTTAGAAAAATAGCATTAAAAACAATATCAAATGGCATATTTAGATAATACCGAAATAACAGTAGATGCAATCCTAACCAAAAAAGGTAGACAAAAATTAGCATCTGGTCAATCATTAAACATTACAAAGTTCGCTTTGGGTGATGATGAGATTGATTATACACTTTATGAAGCAGCACACCCAAAGGGTTCGGCTTATTATGATTCAGCAATAAAAGCAATTCCTATTACGGAAGCTAGTCCTGATGAAACTCAAGTATTGAGATATAAGTTAGTAACACTTCCAAAAGGAACTACACAAATTCCAACTGTAAGATTGGGCGTACCTTCAATAGCTGTAAATCAAAATGAAGGCGCAGTTGCATTATTACCAACTACATCTCCTTCTGGAAATACAAATCTTGGATACACTGTTGTATTGGCAGACCAAAGAGCTGGTACATTAACAGCAACAAGAGGAGCAACTGGTGGAAACTCTGTACCTGTATTCTTGGGTGAAGAAATCACAACAACTGCACAAGTTGCAAGTGGTTTAGAATTTAGATTCACACCAAATCCAAATTTGACAATTGATATAGCAACAACATTAACGGTTTATGGTAACGAAACTGGTGGTACTCAAACTATACCTGTGACCGTAACTTATAAACAACAATAAAATAGATATAGAAAATGGCATTAATACAAGACCCAGCGATAACCGCCCAGATTAGAGATTTAGCTAATACTGGAAGATTAGATACAAACCAAGTCGTATCTATCCTAAACTCTGTTCTACCTGCGGGCCAACAAATTGGCGCAGCTGGTAGTATAGTTTCAACTGGAGTTTATAAAAGATTTGGTGATTTTGATAAAGTAAATGCAAAAGTTGAAGTAGTAACAACTGGACTGTGGTCTGGTGATTCTGGTTCATTAACATCGTTCTTCTCAGAATCAATTCAAGCATCATCAACAAGTGGATATTATTATGTAAACGTTTCACAACTAAATCCAGTATTGAGTGATGTGGATGAAGTTCAGTTTGCAATTGCATATGGACATGTTAATGGTAGTGGTTCTATGAACCTTGCTGATAACGATAACGCTTTGTTAGCAACAAAAGCAACTTACGCTCAATATAAATCAATGTTGTTAGACCCAACAGCAACTAAATTCCAATTTGAAAACTCTTCTGGTACTTTAACTGATGCTAACGGAATTTATATTATAAATGTAGCTAGAAATAGATTTAGAGAAAAAATGGATGCAGGAAACTGGTCATTAAAACTTTCTGGTTCTAACGGAGTATTTACATTTATTGATAATAGTGGTAAGAAATTTGGGGATGATTATGGTTTAAGTGGTAGAGTATTTAAAGTTGTTTCTGGTTCTTTAAATTTAGGAACTGAAAACGAAGCAACTATTGTGAATAGTACAGATGCATCATCTGGTCAAGGATATGGAGCATTTTATCCTGATAGAGGTATAATCGTACTAAATAGTAAAGCAATTGGTAATGTTGTGGGTAATATACCAACACATACAGTATTTACAAAAGATGGCTCATTTAGTATGAGTGGTTCTTTAGAAGGTTCTCATTTACAAACATCTGAACAATTTAATCATTTAAGATTGTTCCAAGCAATTAAAGGTGGTGCGGATTTTGAAGCACGTAGAACTGAAAATATTTCTACTCAACACTTTTTTGTAAGAGCAACAAATAGAGAGTTTAACTACTCTAACAATCCAACTTTTATTGATACTGATGGATTCTTCTATGAACCAACATTTGAAACTGACCCGCAAACGTTTATTACAACTGTAGGTTTGTTAAATGATGCAAATGAATTGATTGCAGTAGCTAAAACTTCTCAACCAATTGTTAAATCATTTGATAAGGAAGTTTTAATTAAAGTTAAATTATCATTCTAATTAAAAACTTAGATAAAAGTGATAGACCCCCTTTTCAAAGGGGGTTTTTCATTTATGAAATATTTATATAAAATCAATTTTTTAAATGTTTAAAGAAATTCCTAAATCTGACATAATAACAAGACCATTAAAAGTACATAAAGAGTGGACTTTGGATGAAAACGATATATTCCCAATTTTTGGTGAATATGGTGGTGCTACATTGGTTGATATTGATACGGATGTTAAAAGTCAAGGAATAAATAAGAAAGTATTTTATGCATCTATTAAATCTCAATTTTATAGAAATGCAAGTACAGCTTCTTTATTAACTGAAGTTGGTAAAAGAAAATCCTACGCATCAACAGATGAAAGAAATTTAGAAAATGAATTAGTAGTATTACCAATTCCACAAATTTATTATGGAGAGGGTATTAAAGTTGGTAGTGTTGTTTTGGAAGATGAATCTAAAAATAGAACATATACTGATGATGGTTATTCCAATTTAGTTGATGCAACTGGTAGTATTTGGGGAAATGTATTTTATGATAGGGGATTGGTAGTTGTTACTAGAGATGTAGTTAGTGGTTCTGGTGTTTTATCTCAGTTTAATTTAAACTTCCGCTCTACCAAAACAATATACGAAAACGAAATATTCATATCTGTATTAGAAAATGAATTTAATGTTTCACAAAACCCATCAGCAGTATATGAAGATGGTGGACAAACCATTACCCAAATAATAAACAGACCAGGTAATACAAAACCAAATGATTTAGTAACTTCATCTTTTTATGCTGGTGGAACTAGATATATTAGAAATTCAAATTATCCAATAGTATCAAAAATAGACGCAAATAAAAATGGTAGTTTTGATGATTACATATATAGTGGTTCAATAGACCCAACGGGTTCATATTTGGCACCATACATTACTACAATTGGATTATATGATAATGAATTAAATATGGTAGCAGTGGCTAAATTACCACAACCAATAAAATCTTTACCGGATTATCCTATAAATTTTATTGTTCGTTTTGATACATAAGGTTATATTTATATAAACAAACAAATACTAAAAATGGCAAGTATAATTGATATTTACAAAAAGGGGATACCAACAACTGGTAAAGCTAACCTTAAAGGTGGTGATAAAACCAAAATAGAAGCTGATGGTGGTTTAAATCTATCTAAAGATGATAAGAAACTTTCAAAAGCTAGAGGTGGCCAACTGAATGATAAAAAATATTCAGATTCTATCAAAACAAAATAAGTGAGCTGGAAATTTAAGGGAAATATTGTTACGGAAGAAAACACTCCAGAGGGTGCGATTGGTTTTGTCTATAAGATTGTACATACACCAACTGGTAGATTTTATATTGGTAAAAAATCACTTACTTCAACTCGCCGTTTAAAACCCCTAAAGGGTAAGGTTCGTAAAAGAGTAGTAAAGAAAGCTTCTGATTGGGAGAAATACTATTCATCAAATGAATGGATTAAGAATGAGGTAAAAGAAGGTAGGGAAAGTGATTTTGAAAGAGAAATTATTCAATTCTGCTTTAGTAAAAAATCATTAACATATTGGGAAGTTTGGTGGCAGTTCAAATTAGATGTATTGGCTGACCCGCAATCTATTAATGAAAATTTAATGGGTAAATTTTTCCGAAAGGATATATATTAATAAACACACGTTATGAACATTCAAGAAATTTGTAAAAAGTATGGTATTTCAGATTCATACTTAAATTCAAAAGATGATGCACATTCTATTGCAGTTTCATCTTTATCAGACCTTAAAAATATGGTCTTAAATAATACACCAAGAGAGCAGATAGCTAATAAAATACAATTCTTAGCGGATTTTCTATCTGATATTAAAAATTCATCTTATTAATTTGGTTATATCAGATAATTTTCGTATATTTGTGATAATAATATCCAAAATATGCTATCTGGTAAGAACAAATTAAAAATAATCACCATATTAGACTCGGCATTGGGAGTGGGTTCATCTTTGAAAGGAAATGAACAGGCACACCATTGTCCATTTTGTAATCACCACAAAAAGAAGCTACAAATCAATTTAGATACCCAAAGATGGCATTGTTGGGTATGTGATTCTAAGGGTAGAAGCATTCAATCCCTTCTTCGCAAACTCAATGTTGATTTGAGGGATATAGCTGTTGTAAAAGATGTTTATGGTGATGAACCGGAATATGATACTAAAGAGGAATTTGTAGCTAAATTACAATTACCAAAAGAGTTCAAACAATTATACTTCAAACCAAAAGGTATTAATCCTTTGTATAATCAAGCATTACACTATTTAAATAAAAGAGGTATCACAAAAGCTGATATTGTTAAATACAACATTGGTTATTGTGAAGATGGCCTTTATGGTGGTAGAGTTATCATTCCTTCTTATGATGAGAGTGGTGACTTAAATTACTTTGTAGCTCGTTCATTTTATGAAGATGAGAAAATGAAGTATAAGAATCCACCAATTAGCAGAGATGTAATTGTATTTGAGAATATGATTAATTGGAACGAACCAATCACATTAGTTGAAGGAGTATTTGATTCCTTCTCAGTCAAAAGAAATGTAATTCCATTGTTGGGTAAATTCTTACTCAGCAAACTCAAAAATAAAATTATGGAAAAGGGTGTTAAGGATGTAACAATTATGTTAGATTCTGATGCCGTAGATGATTCTACAAAACATACTGAATGGTTTCAAAAGAATGGAATCAAAGTAAGAAATATTATCCCAACCGATAAGGATGCCGGTGAAATGGGATTTGAAAAAGTAAATGAAATATTAAAATCCGCCAAAGAGACAAGTTGGGATGATTTGGTGATGGCAAAGTTGAATAATATATGAATAAATTAAAAAGAATTTATCATATTGCGGATATTCATATTCGTAACGTAAAAAGACACAAAGAGTTTAGAGGTGTATTTGAAAAGATGTTTGAAGAAATCCGTAAAAGAGGTACGGAAGATTCAATCATTTATTTAGCGGGTGATATTGCACACGCTAAATTAGAAATGTCACCTGAATTAGTGAAAGAGATTAGTTGGTTATTTACCGAATGTTCTAAACATTGTAAAACCATATTAATTGCGGGTAATCACGATTGTAATATGAACAATTCGGATAGATTGGATGTACTTTCACCTATCGTAGAAGCACTTAATCTACCAAACTTTCATTATTTAAAAGATACTCAAATATTTTGGGAAGATAAAGTAGCATTTGCAGTATATTCTATTTTTGATAATAAAGATAATTGGCCAAAGGCAGATGATTGGACGATGATGCCGGCCAGAAAAAAGATTGCACTATTTCACGGACCTGTGGACCACTCACAAACTGATGTTGGTTATGTAGTATCATCCAGACATTTCACAACTGATATGTTTGATGGATACGATTTAGCCCTATTAGGTGATATCCACAAAAGACAAGAACTAATTTCCCCTAAAGGTTGTAAGTGTGTTTATGCAGGTTCGTTGGTGCAACAAAACTTTGGAGAAACATTAGATAAGCATGGTTTCTTAGTTTGGGATTTAGATACACTTACTTATGAAGAAGTTGATATCAAAAACGATTATGGATATTACACTATGGATATTGTAGGCGGTGTAGTACCGGATGTAACCGATTTACCAAAGTTCCCACGACTTAGAGTAAGATTCTCTGATACCGATGCAGTAGATACAAAGAAAGCAATTACTGAAATTAAAGTAAAATATGGTGTTGAGGATTTTACAACAATTAGAACTGATTCATTAGCGAAGAAAAAGACTGGAGATAGAGATAATCAATTAGAGTTAGAAGATATTACTGATATCAACTACCAAAACTCTCTAATAACTGATTATGTTCAAAGAATGATGCCATTTGCAACACCGGAAGATATAGCAGGAATTCAAGCGATAAACAAAGATATCAATAGTAGAATTACGTTGGACGATATCGCAAGAAACATCCAATGGAAGCCGGTAAGATTTGAATTCTCTAATATGTTCTCTTATGGTGAAGATAATATAATCAATTTTGACAAAGTTGGTGGATTGATGGGATTGTTTGCACCAAATGCAAGCGGAAAATCATCCCTATTTGACGCAATCTCATTTTGCTTGTTTGACAAATGTAGTAGAGCATTCAAAGCGGCAAATATAATGAATAATCGGAAAGCGGACTTCCATTGTCAATTAGATTTTCAGGTAGAAGGAATTGAATACTCTATAAGGAGAGAAGCGAGAATGGTTAATAAGGGAAAGAACGTAAAGGTAGATGTGCAGTTTTGGAGAAGTAATGGGACAGAGAGAGAATCACTTAATGGGACAGAGAGAAGGGATACAAACCAAATCATTGAAGGGTATGTTGGAAGGTATGAGGATTTCGTAATGACTGCTCTATCTCTACAAGGAAACAATGCACTATTCATTGATAAATCACAATCCGAAAGGAAAGATTTGATGGCTCAGTTTATGGGACTGGATATATTTGATAAGCTGTATGATACTGCTACAAACGATATCAAAGATGTGAATGCACTTATCAGAAATTTCAGAAAGACCGACTTCACTTCGGAATTAGCCCAAAAAGAAACCGACTTGAATTCAAAGAGAGAGGAATATGATAGTTTAGATGCAGAGAAGTTAGAATTAGAAAATCGTAAAGGTGATTTAGAAGAACAAATTGTAGGATTATCTCAACAAATAGTTCCAATTCAAGGTAATTTAGATATCGATGAATTAAATCGTAAATTAAAAAAGATTAATGATGATTTAACAACT
>JACCDL010318395.1_pt1 | contig 25847 bp, 21 predicted proteins | sample 7441931 | NCBI WGS metagenome assembly JACCDL01 (sample SAMN15323437, study PRJNA562643) | freshwater metagenome | isolation source: river surface water | place: USA:Blue River Watershed | collected 2017-08-16 | reverse complement strand
GGGTGTAATGTTCAACGTCGAGTTCATGTGGCCTTACATAACCTACTGTTTCTAGTTCGCTTGTTGTGGTTAGATCGGATATGGGTAACGCAGCGCCGGCTGTATTTAATATGCCTTGATGTGCGCGACCATGAAAAAGATTTACATTGCCTAAAAATCCATACACAAAAGGTGAGGCTGGATAGTTATAGACTTCTTCGGGTGTTCCCACTTGTTCGACTTTACCTTTATTCATGAGTACAACGCGATCTGCGACCTCAAGCGCTTCTTCTTGATCATGGGTGACAAAAATACTCGTAACATGAAGTTCATCATGCAACTGACGTAACCAGCGTCTGAGTTCTTTACGTACTTTGGCGTCGAGGGCGCCAAAAGGCTCATCGAGTAACAAAACGCGTGGTTCAACCGCCAGAGCACGCGCTAGTGCTATACGTTGACGTTGTCCGCCTGAGAGTTGAGAAGGGTAGCGATCAGCCAACCAATCAAGTTGAACCAGTGATAGCAGACGCATGACTTTTTCACGTATCTGAGCTTCACTAGGTCGGATCGCTCGTGGTTTAACTCGCAATCCAAATGCGATGTTTTCAAAGACACTCATATGCTTGAATAGCGCATAGTGTTGAAACACAAAGCCAACTTGACGCTCACGCACATGTCGAACAGATGCATCTTCACCATCTAGAATAACTTGCCCTTGATCAGCTTGCTCGAGACCTGCAATCACGCGTAATAGAGTGGTTTTTCCACAGCCCGAGGGACCAAGTAGTGCAGTTAGTTCACCCGTAGCGAATTCAAGCGATACATTATTTAATGCGACAAAATTGCCAAACTGCTTGCCAATGTTTTTTACTTCGATGCTCATGCGCTAAGCTCCTTGGAAGTGGCGTTTAAATCGCGATTGATTTGCCATTCGATAAATGATTTCAATGCAAGTGTGACGAGTGCCAGAAACGCTAGTAGCGATGCTACTGCGAATGCCGCTGCGAAGTTATACTCGTTATAAAGAATTTCAACTTGTAGTGGCATGGTATTTGTCTCACCACGGATATGTCCTGATACGACTGATACGGCACCAAATTCGCCCATGGCGCGCGCATTACACAAAATCACTCCATACAGTAAACCCCACTTAATGTTCGGTAGAGTTACATACCAAAAAGTACGCCAGCCAGATGCGCCGAGTACGAGCGCGGCCTCTTCTTCTTCATTGCCTTGAGTTTGCATTAGAGGTATCAACTCGCGAGCTACGAATGGAAATGTCACAAACACCGTCGCCATCACGATGCCAGGAACAGCAAAAAGTATTTGTATATCGTGCTCCATCAACCATGCACCAAACCAGCCATGCGCACCAAATAGCAATACGTAGATCAAGCCTGAGATGACTGGTGAGACTGAGAATGGCAAATCAATCAGCGTCAGCAATAAACTCTTGCCGCGAAAATCAAATTTTGCAATAGCCCAGGAAGCGGCTACACCAAAAATTAAATTGGCAGGTACGGCAATAGCTGCCGTAATCAACGTTAAGCGTATAGCCGATAGCGCATCCGGATCGCTAATAGATAGAAGGTATGTTTGCCACCCCTTTCTGAATGCTTCGGTAAAGACCACCGCTAGTGGAATTAGCAGGAACAAAAGCGAAAATGCGAGTGCGATTGTTATCAGCGAAATTTTCAGCCATACAGGCTCAGTGATCGCTTTGGGTGTGTAGGCAGGTTCTGCCGCAGCGCGCTCAGAGGCTGACATGGATGCGAGTGTGGTGGTCATGTCAGCGCTTCTCCTTTTTGCCTTCACGGCGCATCCACGCCTGCAAAAGATTAATCGCTAGTAGCATGATGAATGAAGCACCCAACATGACAACAGCGATGGCTGTCGCGCCTGCATAGTCATACTGTTCGAGCTTGGTGACGATAAGTAGTGGGGTAATTTCAGAAATCATAGGCATATTTCCCGCTATGAAAATGACTGAACCGTATTCACCGAGTGCGCGTGCGAAGGCAAGTGCAGCACCCGTCAGTAGCGCAGGCAAAATCGCTGGAAAGATAACTAAGCTAAAAATTTGTAACCGATTCGCACCTAGGCAGGCGGCAGCTTCTTCGAGTTCTTTTTCTGTATCTTCTAATACAGGTTGTATGGTGCGAACGACGAATGGCAGTCCGATAAATACAAGTGCCACCGCAACGCCTACGGGTGTAAAAGCGACTTTGATGCCCCACGGTTCAAGGTGGCGACCTATCCAGCCGTTGGGTGCATATAAGGCAGTGAGCGCAATGCCGGCGACGGCGGTAGGTAAAGCAAATGGCAGATCCACCAGGGCATCTAATAATTTTTTACCTGGAAATTCATAGCGTACTAATGTCCACGCAAGTAGAGTTCCAAAGACGGCATTTACCGCGGCTGCGGTCAATGCAGCACCAAAACTCAGACGATAAGAAGCGACGACTCGAGGCGAGCTAACGGCTAGCCAAAAAGCATCCCAGCTCATCTGCAAGGTGTTTAACAGCAGCGCTGAGAGTGGAATTAAGACCACTAAAGAAAGATAGAACACCGTAAACCCGAGTGATAGCGAGAAGCCAGGTAACACACGGGTCGGCACGCTAGTTCGCGGAAGTAGGCCGGAGGGGTAAACCATTTTTTTCGTTTAATTGGGCAAAGAGGTCGGATCTTTACACCGACCGCTTATAAACAAAACGAATTTTTTGGAATTTCTTTAGAAGAAAATCGAATAAAGACCAGCCCCGAGGTCGATAGTGCACTCCGGGGCCGGAAGAGGAGATACCTTTACATCAGAATGCTAATTGGTAGCGAGCGACCAGGAATTGTTCTTTGTCGCCTTTTAAGACCGTACCTGAAGTGACGTTATCAAATTTAGTCAGGTCGTAATTGAGGGCAAACTTAGAGCCTGCTGTCAGATACCAATTCACTCCGACTCCCCACGTTTTGGCCGATGTAGCGAAGCCTTTAGCTGTGTCGGCAAAGGTAGATGCTTTGTCGTCGAGATTATTTTCTTGGTAGCGAGCTAATAACTCAAATGCTCCCCAGCCGCCGTCCGGACCTGGCTTATATGGCGTAAAGGGTTTCACACCACCATAGGAGGCATCTTCGCCTGTTAATAGCCAAGAGGTTGAAATATGCCACGCACTATTTTTCAGATTGTCCGTCGTCGTTCCTTTTTTAACAGCCTGATCAACATTCGCGTATTCCGCTAGGATGCCTAGCGGACCATTGTAGTAGTGGGCCTGCGGTGAGAGACGATTACGGTTGCCATTGGCGGCTGTAGTGCTGCTGTAAGAGAAGAAATTGTAAGCTTGTCCTGGGGTTTTGTACGAAGCTAATCCATTGTTCGTCGCGCTACTCCAGGTGCCAGCAATACCTACGCCTAAGCCTGCAAGTTTACTGTCAGTACCTACAAATGGCGTAGTGAAGATACGTGCAGTAAAGTCTTTGGCATTGTTTTCATCTTGCGAAGTGAAATTTTCTCCACCGTCTCTAACACCATTAAAAATACCTACGGCGTAATTCACTTTTTTGTCAGCGACAACACCATAAAGTGATACGCCAAGATCGCGGTTAGGAAGAATGTTATTGCTGACGTAGCTACGTTCAATAAACTTGATATCAGCCCCACTTTGCAAACGTTCCAAACCAACGAAAGGCTTAAATTTACCAATACGTACAGAGGCTTCTGGGTTATGTTTGATATCAAGAAAGGCGTCGACAACACGAGCCTTGTTCTGAGTGATACCTGAGGTACCTGATCCGTCACCGCTTTCAGCAAACTCAGGTGTGAAGCGGAAGCTATAATTTTTGAAAATCGTACCTTCAAAAGTAGGACGAATACGACGGAATAAAAATCCATCATAGACAGTACCTGCGGCGCTATTTCCTTCAAAACGGCGATAATCAAGGTGAGCTAAACCACGCAGGCGATATTCAAAATCTCCATCGGCTGATTTGATACCAAAGCCTTTATCACTGGCAGAAACAGTTGACGAGCTCTTTTGTTTTGCAGCGGCTTCTTCAGCAGTGATTTCTTGTTTACGATCCAACACCCTAACACGTTGATCAAGTTCTTCGATCAATGCTTTAAGGCGATTAATTTCTTGCTGGTCATTCGCATGTGCGGGGAATGCCGCAATGATGCTGCTGGCGATTAGCAGGCGTAGCAGGGGCCTGCCCGACTTAATAAAAGCGGGTTTCATGGTGATCCTTTCTAGATTTATTTTAGATGGCGGTAGTTAGCCGATCTACTTTGGATGGGTGAAAGTGTTTATTTATTTTGATAAATTTGATCGAAAATTCCGCCGTCTGCGAAATGCGTTTTCTGGGCTTTAGTCCAGTTGCCAGCAATTTCTTCAACGGTGATCAGTTTTACTTTTGGATATTGCGATACATATTTTTTACTGATTTTTTCATTCGTTGGGCGATAGTAATTTTGAGCCGCTATTTCCTGACCTTCTTCGGTGTATAGGTACTGAAGATAAGCTTCTGCTTGTTTGCGTGTGCCACGTCGATCAACTACTTTATCGACTACTGCAATCGGTGGCTCAGCAAGAATACTTAACGAAGGCGCAACAATTTCTACTTTGTCGGGACCAAGCTCTTTAATTGCGAGCAGAGCTTCGTTTTCCCATGTGAGTAGTACGTCGCCGATACCGCGCTCGATAAATGTCGTGGTGGAACCGCGCGCACCCGAATCCAACACAGGGACGTTTTTATAAATTTTGCTTAAAAATTCCTGAGCGCTTTTCTCGTTGCCACCAGGTTGTTTGAGTGCATAGCCCCAGGCCGCTAAATGATTCCAACGCGCGCCACCCGATGTTTTTGGATTAGGCGTGATAACTGAAACACCGGGGCGAACGATGTCATTCCAATCGATGATCTTTTTAGGATTACCTTTACGAACCAGAAAAACAATCGTAGATGTATAGGGTGAGCTATTGTTTGGTAGACGTTTTTGCCAATCTTTAGCGATTAATCCACGACTTGCAATTTCATCGATGTCATAGGCAAGTGCCAGTGTTACAACGTCCGCTTGCAAACCGTCAATTACGGCGCGTGCTTGTTTACCTGAACCACCGTGTGATTGCTTGATTTTTATTTCTTCCCCTGATTTGCTCTTCCAGTGCACAGCAAACGCTTTGTTGAAGTCTTGGTAGAGCTCACGGGTGGGATCGTAAGAAACATTGAGTAGCGACGATTCGGCTGCGTGCGCAGTACCAGCAGCTACCAGCACCCAAAGTGCAGCGTGTATAAATTTAGAAAACATAATGACCTCTTCACATAATGGATGGAATGGTCGAAGCATAAAGGCGCAAAAAGTGGCTGTGAACGAATAAGATCGCAGTTGCTTATGCGATTTTTGACTACTCAACCTTTGCTCTAGGTATATTCCAGACTAAATCCACATAAAATATCGGGCATTCAATGAGGGAAGTAGGTGTGCGTTATATCCCTCAACGTGGCTTCATTTATACGAAGAATCAGCATTCAGGAGTGAGTCGTGACAGATTTTGATAAAGGTTTACATCGGCGGGATGTCAATTACGTACCGCTAACGCCATTGGACTTTATTGCACGAGCTGCAGAAGTCTATGGCGATCGTCCGGCAGTCGTGCATGGCTCTATACGGCGAAACTGGCGCGAAACCTATACTCGCTGCCGTCGACTTGCATCGGCCTTGACGATACGCGGCATTCATAAGAATGATACGGTTGCAGTGCTTTTACCTAACATTCCAGAAATGGTGGAGTGCCATTTTGGTATACCTATGGCGGGCTCGGTGCTTAACACCTTAAACACTCGTCTTGATTTCTCTACGCTGTTATTCATGTTGCGGCATGGCGAAGCTAAAGCTCTGATTGCCGACACTGAGTACGAGTCGCTGGTCAATAGTTTGCGTGCCGAGCTACCGGATTTGGTAGTGATTGGTGTGGCAGATATAACGGCAGGTACAGAGCCAGTGCCATCCGATTGGATTGATTACGAAGCGTTGCTTAACGAAGGTGATCCAGAGTTTGATTGGCAATTGCCATCGGATGAATGGAATGCAATTGCACTGAACTACACCTCTGGAACGACTGGCGATCCTAAAGGGGTGGTCTACCATCATCGCGGTGCTGCGATTAATGCGATATCGAATATTCTTGAGTGGGATATGCCTAAGCATGCGGTCTATCTTTGGACGCTGCCTATGTTTCACTGCAATGGCTGGTGTTTTCCCTGGACGCTCGCTGCGCGTGCCGGTGTGAATATTTGTTTACGTAAGTTTGATGCACAACACGTTTTAGAATTGATTGCTAAAGAAAACGTTACTCACTATTGCGGTGCGCCGATTGTACAAAGTGCGTTAGCTTCAGCACCCCCAGAATGGCGTAAAGATATACAACATAGAGTATCAACCATGGTTGCGGCGGCTCCACCTTCTTCAACCATGTTGGCGCAAATGGCGGCCATGGGTTTCGACATTACACATGTGTACGGTCTGACCGAAGTGTACGGCCCAGCGACTGTCTGCGCTAAGCAGAATGAATGGAATGAACTTGATCTGGCTGCTCAAGCAGAGAAAAACGCGCGACAAGGCGTGCGTTATCACTTGCAAGCGGGTGTGAGTGTGATGGATCCTGAAACCATGCAAGCGGTACCCGCAGATGGCGAGACGATGGGCGAGATTATGTTTCGCGGGAATATTTGCATGAAGGGCTATCTGAAAAATGAACGCGCAACTGAAGAGGCGTTTAGTGGTGGATGGTTTCATACCGGCGATCTAGCTGTAGTAACGCCTGATGGATATGTGAGAATTCGTGATCGTAGTAAAGACATCATCATATCTGGTGGTGAGAATATTTCGAGTATTGAAGTTGAGGATGCCTTGTATCAGCATCCTGCAGTCGTTGCCTGCGCGGTAGTTGCAGCACCCGATGCCAAATGGGGCGAAGTGCCATGTGCTTTTATCGAGACACGCGCTGGCGTTGTAGTGACCAAAGAAGATATCATCGTGCACTGCAAATCACTTTTAGCAGGATTTAAAGTGCCAAAATTAGTAGTGTTTAAAGAAATCCCGAAAACATCAACAGGCAAGATACAAAAATTTTTGTTACGGCAGGAAGCGGGTTCGGTGAAGGCGATTCATCAGGAATGAGTCCGCAGTGATGAAGATTGTTGTTATAAAAAACCCGGCAAATGCCGGGTTTTTAAATAGAGAATTTATCTGATAATTGGTTATTACTTCTTTTCTTTCGGCGCTAACTTCACCTGAGCCATAATCGCAAAGGCTTGCGGCGTGAGCGTAGTCCACTGCTCTAAATCTTTCGGAGATACATTGGTGGGTGGCGGGCCAATATTTAATAAAGCATTTTGAAAATCTTTCTCAGTGGGCTTCTCGGGTAATTTTGAGAATAAATTAATGCGCCAGATATTACATATAGCAGCTTCACGGATACGGTCATTTTTTACACCCGGCCAGCCTTTAGCCATTTCAGCAACGATCTCATCGCGCTGAACGCGGACATCATTGGGCGTGACTTTGGCCTTTGTGCGATTAGCTTTGTGAAGAATATGAATTTGCGCAAATAGCCCAGCAAACTGGGTCATTAACTCACCAAACTGGGGGGTAGGAACAGTCAGTGTCGAATGTATGCCAGACATGGCGGAGCAGCGTAATGCTGCGGTTTCAATCGATACATCCTGTGCGCTGGCATTAGGCGCAAACAAAATAAGTAGATTGATGCTAAGTGCAGCGAGTAGTGAAGGGAATTTTTTGACGTACATAATGAGGTCTCTGTTGGTGTTTTATCGTTCTAATTAATAACGTACTTAGCTGCGCGATCCTTGTAGTGGTTTATGCTGACTGTCACCTGAGGTATCCAGTGCACACTCTGAGACAATTGTAGCTGATCTGGGGAAACATCCGTACCAGAGGCTAATTTCAACAAACAAAATATAATCGAGCTTTGCGGCCCACGGGCAGCCTGACTTTCAAAGTGATTTTTCATGCGAGTATTTAATTTCAGTGCAGGTCCAGCAGTGTTGCCGGAACCCGTATTACAACGAGCAGCCGAGGAAATGCTTGACTGGCGAGGCAGCGGCATGTCGGTGATGGAAATGAGTCACCGTGGCAAAGAATTTATGAGCATTGCCCACAGCGCGGAAGCGAATTTTCGACAGTTGTTGGGGATACCTTCAAATTATAAAGTCCTATTTCTTCAGGGCGGCGCCATGGCGATGAATGCGCTGATTCCCATGAATCTTTTAGGTAACCATCAATCTGCAGATTATGTGAATACAGGTATTTGGTCGTCTAAATCAATTAGCGAGGCGAAAAAATATTGTCAGGTGAATGTGGCAGCTTCGTCGGAAGATAAGGATTTTACGTATGTCCCTGCGCAGTCCACGTGGAAACTCGACCCGCAAGCAGCTTATCTTCATATTTGCAGTAACGAGACAATAGGTGGTGTTGAATATCATTGGTTGCCCGCTGCTGGTGATGTCCCTTTGGTCGCTGATATGTCGTCAAACATCTTGTCGACAGTTATAAATGTGAGTGACTACGCCGTGATTTATGGCGGTGCGCAAAAAAATATTGGTCCTGCAGGATTAACCTTTGTGATTGTGCGTGATGATTTACTGGATAGAGCCTTAGACATTACGCCGACCGTGTTCCACTGGAAAGAACAAGCCGAGCATGAATCCATGGTAAATACACCGCCTACGTATGGAATTTATATAGCTGGTTTGGTTTTCGAGTGGTTGCAACAGCAGGGTGGTTTGGCAGCTATTGAAAAAATGAATGCTGAGAAGGCATCGCGTCTATATGACTACCTGGATTCGACAGATTTTTATTCTAGTCCAGTCAGTGTCAATGACAGGTCGCGCATGAATATTCCTTTTCATTTACATGACACACGCTTAAATGACAGTTTTCTTGATGGTGCCCAAGAACGTGGCTTATTGCAGTTGAAAGGTCACCGTAGTGTCGGTGGTATGCGTGCCTCTCTTTATAATGCGATGCCTATCGATGGCGTAATCGCATTAGTCAACTATCTGCGTGATTTCGAAAAACATCATGCTTAGTCTGTAAATCGCAAAATTTACCTATCGCTTTATTGCCTGCATGGCTTGTCTTTGTGTCGCATTGGGGATTTAATCCTCTTCCACCAAGTCCAATTGAAAAGTTGTTTTGATCTATCGTCATCACAAAAACTTTTCTGACTTGTTCGACCAGGAGTCATCATGCAGAGCGAAGCGCGACAGGACATTGAGCCTGTTCCAACGATTTTCGAATGTGGTCCGCAGGAAAAAGTACGCCGTGAGTTGATGCATGCGTTGCGCTACAGCGGCGAACGGCCTGTTGCAGAGCTGGTCGATATGTCGGATGCCGAGCGTTGCAAATGGTTATTTTGGAATTTGCACGAAAACTTAGAAGAAATTCGTGCGATGGAGCCAACTTTATCGGCTCGAGTCACCGGAACTCAATTTACGGTGACGGATGGTTCGCGTTTGCTAGGTCAAGGTTGTATAGAGAAGCGACTCGATCTTTCATGCAAGTGGTCCATGTCACTCTCGTGCGCGGGACCTCACGAAGAAATATCGCATGCCATTGGTGAAGGCTGGATTAATTTAGTCATTGCTGACGAAGCGCCCGCCTATCTGACTTTGCGTGACGGACAGAAAGCCTATCTTGATGCAGATCACTCTGTCTATCCGAATCAAATTTATCTAGAAGGTTGGATTACGCCCGATATTTGGCATGAGATGCGAACGCATCTTTCTAATCCTAATCCTACCTGCCGCACTGATATCGTTTTACTCGATAACGTTTTGTTCCCCGTAAAAAAAGAATTTGATTTTGTGGCGGGGCCACCCGGTGCATTAGGTGTTATTACGATGGAGTTTCGTGCTTTTTCGCATCCCACTGAACGACGCGCGAACCGACGCGGCGAACCCAGACTACGTTAAGGAGTTGATGATCATGAACAGACTAATTGCGCACCGTGAGCCTGTACCTACACCTGAAGATCAACCTTTTCACGAAGATATTCCACATCCTGTCCCGCAAGATGAGCCTGTGCCCGATCCGCATCCTGAGTAGCATTAATCAGGCGCAGACTAATTCAGTGGATGATTAGTCGCTTTACAGTACGGATGCGTGTTCGCGTTCGATAATGCGCTGTACGCGCCGTAGATACCAAGCTAATGCGAGTCCTACTAGCGCAAGGCTAAGGCTATTACCCAACCAAAAACCGGCAGCGCCCAGTAAAAAATTAGGAGTCATACCGGTGGTATTAAATCCGATCACATAACCACCACCCAGACCCACGCCCCACAATGCGACTGCATACATTAGCGTAGGTATCGTGGCAACTTTGTATGCTCGCAAAACGAATGCTGTACCGACTTGAATCGCATCGAATAGTTGGTAGAACGCGATGAAAAAAAACAATGGCATCGCAGCTTCTGCAACACTGACATCCGGTGTGTACAGCCCAATGATATAAGAGCGCGCAAGCCAAACAACGATGCCTACGCTGACCGAAAGAGTGACTCCCAATCGTATCCCTGCGCGGCCTGTGTGCCGAGCTGAGAGTAAGCGTCCCGCACCAATTTCTTGTGCCACCAAGGTAGTTGTTGCATTCGCTATCGAGAGCGGAAGCATGTAGAGCACCGTACCGAAGTTAGCGGTAACTTGATGGGCAGCTAGTGCGTCGCTACCTAATCGAGCGATGAACAAGGCCATGAAGGTGAAGGCAGTCACTTCAATCAAATATGACAGGCCCATAGGTAAGCCGAGCTTGAGTAACGCTGACTGAGCTTTCCATCGCGGTCGATCAATTCCGTGGCCAAAAATGTGAAATTGATTAAAAAAAGAATCCTTGCGCAGGATCAGCCAACTGATTAATACAATTATCCAAGCACTGACGGCAGTCGCTATTGCGCAGCCCGGACTACCGAATGCGGGCAAACCTAAACCACCGAAAATAAATAGCGCGTTGAGTGGAATTTTTAATCCCAAACCGGCGATTTGCAACAGCATCACATTGCGCGGTCGTGATAAAGCTGTATTTAATGACGCATATACTCTAAAGCCCAGCGTTGCAGGTAATGCGAGTGACAGTATTTGCAGATAGCGTTCCACTTTGTCTGTCATCTCGGGTGGAGCGTGAGCGATAGCGATCAGTGCATGAGGAAAGCTTAATAGGCACGCTCCGACGATGGACAGAAAAATGGCCAGCCACATGCCTTGTCGGACTTCGGCGCCAATCGCATCAAATTTTTTCGCGCCGTATAGTTGTGCGATGGTAGGTGACAGTGCCTGCAAAACACCTGATAGGCCAACGAATATACTAATGTAAACAGACGCACCTAGGCCGAGTATGGCTAAGTCGACTGCCGAGTAGCGTGCTGTCATGGCGGTGTCAATCACACCGTTACCAACGACGGCTAGTTGACCGATTAATATTGGCCATGCAAGTCGCGCAACGCGAGAAGTCAGCGACGAGTTATGCGGGCTGGCCGCGAGATTCATGGAGAGTTGCGCTTGTAGAGACGGAAAAATTCGTGGCGGTCAGAGGGACGACGACCTTGCCATAGCAGCGTTACATCACCTTCGATTTTTTTCAATGAGCCACCGCGACGACGTAATCCATCGTCTTGTACGAGTAGTAATTCACAATTCGAATTTGTCGAGCCGCGGCTGAAATTCACTTGGCCTAAATAGCCAAACGAAGCTCGCTGTGCAGGGCCGACACCATCGGTATCAACGCAACGATAGTTTGCTGGTAGATGAGTTTCAATTTCTGCCGCAACGCTAACGTAGCTTTGTGCGTAGTTCAACCACGGTAACCAGAGCGTCATTAGAAGTACCCAGCACAGAACCAGTCCACCGGTAGATAGCACCACAGCGCGCCACAATACGGAAGGCTGACGTCCCAAACGCCAGCGTAATAGCAGCACCCATCCAACGGTAGTGGCTAGTGCAACGAGTGTGGCTAAAAAATTAAATTCGGGTTCAAATCCTGGTGCGACTTTGAACGCATTTTTTGCTATTTTTTCTGGCCATCCGGTTTGCTTAGCAATCCATCCTAACCAAATGAATGAGGCAATGGCTGTCAATGTCATCACTGAGAACCAATCAATGGCATTGATTGCACCACGTTTTAGTGTGGGTAATCCAAAGGTCGCCAAAATCGCCAGTGGTGGTAACAACGAAAGTAATTCATGATCTTTCGGTGAGGTAGTAAATAGGTTTAGCAGTAATAGTGCAACGATACCCGACGTGGTTAGCAATACATGAAGCGTTGCTTGCGAACGCCACGCCCAAACTGTCCAAGCCGCAATCGGCCACGCGGGCCAGGTGTACCAAACTAACGTTTTGGAGAGAAAGCCTAACGTAGCCAATCGAGGCCAACTCAGCATATGCAAATTGGTGTTTAACCAGGCATCGGTGACTTCTGCACTGCCAGGCATCAATGCACGATGAGCCAATAGCCATGTTAGCGGTATCAGCAATCCAATCGGCAGAGTCGTGCGTGCGAGGTGAAGCATGACATCGCGATAGCGCAGAGCACTCAAGATTAACAAACTAATCCATAGCGCCAGCGGCACGGTCCAGCCACGCGCAAGGACTAATAATCCGAGTGTGATACCCAGACCTGCAGCTGCGCGTGTGTTGGCTTTATCGAACAGACAGGCTGCAGCATAGAAAGCAGCAGCAACTAATGCGACGTGTAAAGCGGGTGTCGCAGTTTCATGACTGCGTAACAGTAAGCCTAAGCAAGCAACGTATATTAAGACGGCGCCGTCGGCTAGGGTTCTGCCATAGTCCATCGCGGCGGGTTGTCCACCGAATGCGAGCTTTAACGGTTGGGCTTCGCTGCGACGTCCGAGTACAAATGCGGTACGCCATACAGAAACTACGCCAATGGCAAAGAACACAAGTATTGAAATTCTGGCGGCTACTGCATCGGTGATCAGCCAACCTAATAATTTGATGAGTAGCGCACCTATCCAGAAAGCCAGTGGTGCTTCGTTGGGCATGGATAGGCCAGTGATGTTCGGAGCTAACCAGTCGGCTAGTGATCCGTGCGCCATGGTCCACATGATGCCAAAGCCGGCAGCATCGTCGGTTTTCCAAGGGTCTCGACGTAGTATCCCGGGCAGTATGTACAGCAAACACATGACGACCAAACCCCAGCGCGGCAAGGCGAGTGTCGCAGCAGCAGGCAGTCGTACGGGTTTCATTCAGTAGATTCGGTGGAAATCAGAGTTGGCAATAACGGGCAGTGCTATTGTGACTTAAAAAAACAAAAATGCCGCACGCGGCGGCATTTTTGGTGAGGCTGAAACAGATCAGCCAGCAGCGCGAGTTTTTGAACCCGTGTTGCCGAATTTCTGACGGAATTTCTCGACGCGGCCAGCCGTATCGACGATTTTGTGTTTACCCGTGTAGAAAGGGTGCGATTCCGATGACACCTCAATCTTCAGCAAAGGATAGTCCTTGCCTTCGAAATTGATGGTTTCGCGTGACGACATGGTCGAGCGCGTAATAAATTTGAAATCACAGGAGAGGTCGTGCACAACGACGTCACGGTATTCAGGGTGTATGCCTTCTTTCATTTCATTCTCACTATCAGGTGGGTAGCCAATCATCACTTCGTCGGTCCGTAATGCTTCTTGACCCGGTTGATGATCACTTGTCCGGTTAAGACCGTCTCCATTGAGGCGATCTGCAAAAAAGAAGCGGGATTATAACGGCAAATCAATGGCTTGGGGTGACTTGCCGGGACTGGAATGGTGTCTCCAGCGATGGCAGCACGAACATTAATGATTGTCCGTGCGTCCAAATTGTTGCCTTTTTAAGAACCACCGCGGCGCATTAAATCAAAGAACTCGGCATTGGTCTTGGTGGCTTTCATCTTATCGAGGATAAATTCCATCGCTTCGATCTCATCCATACCGTACAAGAGCTTCCTGAGAATCCAGATCTTTTGCAGCACATCGGGCTTGATCAATAGCTCTTCACGACGAGTGCCAGATTTGTTTAGATTGATTGCTGGGTAAACCCGCTTTTCAGCCAGACGGCGCTCAAGGTGAACTTCCATGTTGCCGGTACCCTTGAATTCTTCATAGATCACATCATCCATGCGGCTGCCAGTTTCGATCAGGGCGGTCGCAATGATGGTCAGTGATCCCCCTTCTTCGATATTTCGTGCCGCGCCAAAGAAGCGCTTGGGACGCTGCAGCGCATTCGCATCAACACCACCGGTTAACACTTTGCCTGAGGCAGGAATCACGGTGTTGTAGGCGCGAGCTAAACGAGTGATCGAATCCAGCAAGATCACGACGTCTTTTTTCATTTCAACCAGACGCTTGGCTTTTTCCAGCACCATCTCGGCAACTTGCACGTGACGTGTAGCGGGTTCATCAAAGGTGGAAGCAACTACCTCACCGCGCACTGAACGCTGCATCTCGGTTACTTCTTCCGGGCGCTCGTCAATCAACAGAACGATCAGCGTGATATCAGGATGGTTGGATGTGATGGCATGTGCCAGATGTTGCAACATCACTGATTTACCCGATTTAGGTGAAGCCACCAACAGACCACGCTGGCCTTTACCAATCGGCGCAATCATATCGATGATGCGACCCGTAATATTTTCTTCGCCACGCATCTCGCGTTCCAGCAATAAAGGCTGGTTCGGGTGCAGCGGTGTCAGATTTTCAAACAGAATTTTGTGCTTCGATGCTTCTGGCGGTTCGCCATTCACCTTGTCTACTTTGACTAGCGCAAAGTAACGTTCACCGTCCTTCGGTGTGCGCACCTCACCTTCGATCGAGTCACCGGTATGTAGGTTGAAGCGTCGAATCTGTGACGGTGAAATATAGATGTCATCGGTCGAAGCCATGTAACTGGCATCGGGCGAGCGCAGAAAGCCAAAACCATCGGGCAAGACCTCGAGTACGCCATCGCCAAAAATTTGTTCGCCGGATTTGGCGCGTTTTTTGAGGATGGCAAACATCAACTCTTGTTTGCGCAGTCGCGCAGCGTTGTCGATGTCTAGGCCTATGGCCATTTCTAGTAGTGCGGATACGTGTAGAGCTTTAAGTTCAGATAAGTGCATAAGTTCGAGGTCCGCGATGTGCGGCTTTCAGGTGGGGGAGGGAGGGACTACGGTGAGCAGAGAAGGAATTACTGGCAACGCTACTGCATTGCCAGTTAAAAATTGAATTGTTAGATATTGCTATCAATGAAGGATGTCAGTTGACCTTTGGCCAGCGCACCTACTTTTTGCGCCGCTGGGACACCATTCTTAAACAGAATCAGTGTCGGGATACCGCGGATACCAAATTTAGCGGGTACCGCCTGATTGGAATCCACATCCATCTTAGCGATTTGGATTTTGCCGTCGTATTCTTTGGCGACTTCTTCCAGTATCGGTGCAATCATCTTGCAAGGACCACACCATTCAGCCCAGAAATCAACCAGTACGGGTTTGTCGGACTTGATGACATCGGCTTCAAACGAGCTGTCAGAAATATGTTTTATATGTTCACTCATGATTTCCTCAATTTGAGGGGGAAAAAAGATTTGCCTGTTCACCTGCCACGAAACAAGATTAAGTTGTTCCTGACTTCTCTGCGCATTAATTTATGCGTTGCGGAGTATCGTTGTGTGGATTTTGCAGCAGGAAGTGTTGAGGCGGGAATTTCGCGAATCATAACCCATTTTTTGGAAAAGTGTACTTTTGCAGGCCTCAATGATTGAGCACTCGCATAAAATGGGTTCCCACAAGGTTTTTGTCATGTCTGCGACCACCCCTATTTCTCACCCCCTGAAGCAGCATTTACTTGCCCCAGGCGCTGGCTTTTGGCCGGCGGCGGCGCGCTTGATGCAGGCCGGCGAGGCAGAGCTATCCAGCCTACGTGTGTTGGTGCCTACTTACGCCCATATCGCGCCGTTACGTCAGGCACTGGCCGCCAGTTTGGGCCCCTCGTTCATTCCGCCCGAGATCCGCACGCTGGGTGATTGGCTCATAAGTCAGCCACCGGTTGAAGGTCAGTGGTCAGTTTCCGCGCCCGGTGAGCGCCTGATGGGCTTGTATGCAGAGCTGCGTGAGCAGCCGTTGTTTAAAAAATTATTTGAAGCGCGTCGCAATACGGATTTGCTACCGCTAGCCAGAACTTTAATTAGTTTGAGCGATGAATTAACCGAGTCGCTACTCGCTACCGCGCTCAAGCAACCGGATTCCGTTGAAGACCGCTGGCGCGCCGCCCTAGGAAAATTTTCACCTAAGGCGGCCGCCTTGCTTTCTAGTGAAGCTCAGTTAGTGTGGACGATCTGGAATGCGCTTCGTCAACAGGGCGATCCTGCCATGATTCGGCAGAAGCAGTTGCAGCGCTTGGCAGATAACGCAGACCGCCCCTTGTTTTGGTGTTCACCAATAGCACCCAGCGAAATTGAATTGGATTTTTTGAGTGCGTATGCGCAGCTTCAGCCAGTAACAGTGCTCGGGCTAGATTGGTCGCACCCGGTTTTACCTTTATCGTTGCAGCGCGCCTGGCCTGAGCTGTGTGAAACGACGACTCCAGCATTGATTGAATCCAGTCACACATCAAACTCATTACCAGAATTTAATCTGCAACTGAGTCCGGCACGCCACTTAGAACATGAAGCGCAATCAGCCGCGCAGACCATCATCAATTGGCTTGAACAAGGCAAAAATCGCATTCTTATCGTGCCGCAGGATCGTGTGGTGGCGCGCCGTGTGCGTGCTTTGCTTGAGCGCGCGCACGTTTTCGTCTCGGATGAAACAGGTTGGAAACTATCCACCACGCGAGCTGCGGCAGTACTTGCTTCGTGGTTGGATCTGGTAACGACGCGTGGGCGACCAGCGGCGCTGCTAGATTTTATTAAATCCCCTTTTTTATTTAACGATAGTGCGCAAGAAGCGCAGCAGCGCTTACAGATCGAGCGGGCCTTAACAACAAACACAGTAGCAACTGGTTGGGATGGCATCAAGCAAGCGGTCGATTCGCTGCCCGAATCGAAACGTTTAATTGATGTCATTGCGCGTGAGGCTGAGCGATTTGCTGGTCGAAAAACCGTCGTCGACTGGGTGAACACCACTAGTGGTGTGTTTGATGCGCTGGGGATGAGTGCTGCAATGAATGACGATATCGCCGCGTCGCAGCTGATAGCAATGATGGAATCACTGGCGGTTGAATGCGAAAGTATCGATGCCGTTTTTACCCTCTCTGAATGGCGTGTACTACTCATGCTGCAGCTAGAGCAAGCAGAATTCGTCGCACCAAAAATAGATCAGCGCGTGCTGATGGTGCCCTTGCATGGTGTGACATTGCGGGACTTTGATGCCGCCATTATTGTCGGTGGAGATGCTGATCATTTGCCTTCACCGCCGCAAGACGTTTTATTTTTCGCGAATGCCGTTCGACGTGAATTGGGATTAGCCACTCGCGAACAGCGTGCTCAACAACAATTACGTGACTTCGCCTGTTTGTTAATAGCCTGCCCTGTCGTGATTTTGTCCTGGCAATCGCAGGTGAATGGTGAATCGAATTTAGTCAGTCCGTGGATACAGCGACTGCAACTTGAACTCAAGATGGCGGATCTTCCTGAGCTACCCGAACATGAAGTACAGCTAGCGCCCGTGACCTTGCAGGTACTTCCTGCTGCCATGCCTTTGCCAAGTGCGCCATCGTTATTGCCTACGACCTTATCAGCGAGTGGATACAACGCGTTGGTGGCGTGCCCCTATCAATTTTTTGCAACGCGCATGCTGAGGTTGGGCAGCGCCGACGAGTTGAGTGATTTACCCGAGAAACGCGACTACGGTAATTGGGTGCATGACCTCTTGCTGCAGTATCACCAGACCGTAGCGCAGCAGCAAACGCCGGTTGCAGAACGCGCTGATTTACTTCAGCGTATTTCAGACTATGTATTCGATCAAGTGTTGCTGCATGAACCCGCGGCCTTGCCTTATCTAGCTCGATGGCGCAAACAAATTCCGGCGTATCTAGAATGGGCAAATGCCCATCAAGCGTCAGGCTGGACGTTTGCTTTTGGTGAACGGCAGCGCGAGCGTGTCTTGTCGTGGGGCGATGGCGAAATTCGTTTGAAAGGCCGACTCGATCGGGTAGATCAAAATGCCGATGGTGATTGGATGGTGTTGGATTACAAAACTACTGATAAAGGCAAGTTAAAAAGAAAGCTCGCTCAACGAGAAGATCATCAACTGACTTTTTATGGCTTACTGTTAGAGCAAAGAGTATCAGCCGCGGCCTATGTAGCTATTGATGCAGATAAGCCGGATGCACTACCTGCTGAGCCGTATAACATTTGGCGTGATGCGCTTGAGCAGCAATTAAAAACTGATTTCAAAAATATCGCTAACGGCAATCCCTTGCCGGCATCTGGAACCGGCAGTACCTGCGACTGGTGCGATGCGCGCGGCTTATGTCGCAAAGGAAGCTGGCAATGACAACAGCCAGTAGCTTTGTGATTAACGGCAGTTCGCATACACAAGAAGATTTTGTAAGTAGCGCCTGCGATCCCACTCGCTCAGTCGTGGTGGAAGCCTGCGCGGGTAGTGGTAAGACCTTTTTGCTGGTCGCGCGCATGCTGAGGTTGTTGCTGGAGGGGTGTGAACCTTCAGAACTATTGGCAATTACTTTTACACGCAAGGCAGCAGCTGAAATGCGCGAGCGCTTGCTCAGCTTGCTGAAAGAATTGGCATTGGCTGACGCCACAGTCGCTATGGATTTGCTGCAGAAGCGCGGATTGAATTACGAAGAAGCGCAAAATAAAATGCCTCAGGCGCGCACTTTGTACCAGCGCGTGCTGTCAAGTCCGTTTAGTTTATCTATCGATACCTTTCACAGTTGGTTCGCTCGCTTATTGCAAATCGCACCTTTGTCTTCCGGTGTACCCCACGCCTATGCATTAGAAGATAACAGCGCTGAATTAGTAAATGATGCTTGGGTGCGATTTATGTACTCGCTGAATCAGCCCAAGCAAAGCAAGTTGCGAGATGCCTTGATGACGATCTATGAGATCGCAGGCGACACCACAGGTAAAAAGCTGATTGATGCCTTCGTAGCGCGCCGTGCTGAATGGTGGGTGTCGACTGAAAATAACGACCCCTTGGAACAATTACGTCAGTTGTGTGGCGAAGATGCCGTAGTCGATGCACGATTACGTTTGTGGGAAGACGAATCTTTGTGTCAGCGATTTTTGCGTTTGTCTTCCCTATTAGGTAAAGGCACGCCTGCACAAAAAAGAAATGCAACCGCTATCGAATCCTGCATTACGGCTGGAGCGAGTAGTGAACAGTTCGAAACGCTCTACAGCTTGCTTTTGACTAAAGCTGATGCACCTCGTGCACTTCCCACAGCACAAGCTTTGCAAAACGCCTTAAGCGATGATGAGTGGGATTGGTATGCCGAGTCGTGGCTAGCACTGGCGAATGAATTGATAGCGCTGCGCCAGCGCAGCTTCGAGCCTCAAGTGATTCAGTTAAATGAAGCGGTGTTTGCGATTGGCACAGCCTGCCTTGAGCATTATCAAGAAATCAAAGCGGATCGACGCGTTCTAGATTTTTCAGATCTCGAATGGCTGACTTGGAAATTACTCACCGATCCCGCGCATGCCGCGTACATGCAGGCACGATTGGATGCGCGGTACAGACATATTTTGATCGATGAGTTTCAAGATACCAATCCACTGCAATGGCAAATAGTGCGTGCGTGGTTGGAAGCCTATGGTGACGAAAGCGCGCATCCAACGGTATTTATTGTGGGAGATCCTAAACAATCTATTTATCGTTTTCGTCGAGCAGAGCCGCGTGTGTTTGAGTCAGCGCGCGATAAATTAGTAGCGATGGGGGCGGTCGATTTAGCGACGCGGCAAACGCATCGTAATGCGACGAGCATTGTTGATTTTCTAAATCAATCCATGCAGGCTAATCCTCTGTATGAAATGCAAACAACGGCGTCAAATTTTATTGGGCAGGTTTGGCGTTTGCCGTTAGCTACATCAGAGATGGATAAGGAAGCGACTGAGCAGACGGAGTCACAAGCGGAAGAAAAAAATACAGACTTTGCCTTACGCGACCCCTTGCTTATTTTGCCTTCCGCAACTGAGGATAGTCGACGGGTTGATGAGGCGCGAGCAGTAGGCAGGGCATTACATCAAGCGCGTGCGACATGGGAGGACAAAACAAATCCTCTCAAATGGTCGCAGATATTGATACTGGTACGTAGTCGTACGCATTTGATGGAATACGAGCGCGGTCTGCGTGAAGCCGGTGTGCCGTTTGTTTCAAGTCGGCGCGGTGGTTTGTTAGAGGCATTAGAAGTGGCTGATTTAATGGCCTTGCTGCGCTGGTTAACGGTTAGTGCTGATAACCATGCACTCGCGCATGTTTTGAAGTCACCCATTATGGGCGCCAGTGATGATGATTTAATTAGGTTGGCCAGCACGGGTGAGGGCAGCTGGTGGGAGCGACTGCTAGCAGCTCAAACACAACTACCACCACAACCACCACTCAACGCAACGCTAGCTCGAGCTGTGAAATTATTGGAAGGTTGGCAGCAAGCCGCAATACATTTACCAGTACATGATTTACTCGATCAAATCATGCACGAAGGTGAATTGCCAGCGCGCTATGCAAGTACCACATCAGCGTCAGTGCGCGCGCAAGTCATGGGCAATCTGTATGAATTCCTCGCGCTGGCGCTTGATCTGGATGCAGGGCGTTATCCCAGTATTGCACGCTTTCTAGATCGTTTGAATAAACTAAAGCGTAGCAGCGAACAAGAGGCGCCCGATGAAGCGGCAATTGATGCCGCATTAGATGCGGTTCGTATCATGACCATTCACGGCGCTAAAGGTTTGGAGGCGGAAGTGGTTGTCATGATGGATGCCAACAATAGCGACTCTCTTCGCGATGATCTGGGTGTGTTATGCGAATGGCCGCAAGATTCTGAAGCACCAACGCATTTATCTGTTTTTGGAAAAACTAAAGAACGTGGTTTTGCGCGGCGCGATTTATTTGCGATTGAAGAGAATTTCCGTTTGCAAGAAAATTGGAATTTGTTATACGTTGCTATAACGCGCGCCAAAAAAATATTGATTGTCAGCGGTATTTATAACGATAAAGCAGATGAAGGAATCACTGCCGACAGCTGGTATCAGAGATTTGCTTTTGTAGATGCAGTGTCGCCCAATCTGACTGAAAGCACGGCAAGTAGTGATGAAAAAGAATTCACGCTGCCTTTATTTGCGCCGCCGCAGTTACCTCCAGCGCGCTTGGCTAAAGCTGAGGATGAGGACACAGCCGCCACCCTCGAAGGAAGTTTGCTGCACGCTTTGATGGAAAGGTTGACTAACCAAGGTGTCTGGCCGGTGCGTGTTCCTGAGCCGAGTCTCGTTGCTAATTGGCTGAGATGTACATCTGCACAAGCGAAGGCAATTTGCGTTCAGGCAGAAAATATTCTTTCTGAGCCATCACTAGAGCATTTTTATAATCCAGCGCAGCATGATTTTGCACGAAATGAGATGGCCCTAGTTCATCAGGGACAGTTATCTCTGGTTGATAGGTTGGTGACGATAGGCGAAATTGTTTGGGTGTTGGATTACAAACGGAATTTTTTGGAAAGCCAGCGCGAAGACTATGCATTACAGCTAGGTCGCTACCGCGATGCGTGTGCTCATTTGTTCCCGGGTAAGCGAATTTGCACGGCGCTAATTACCGTCGATGGTCGTTTGTGGCCGATTGAGGCGGGCATGGATGAGTCACCGTAGCTATTCAGTTCGGTGAGTTCATAATTGCGTAAATGGTGATAAATCAGCATGGTTTTGTCGCTGCCCACCTTGGCGGCAGGCGTATAGAACCGCTGATTCTTTCGAATTTCGCATCATCACTCAGCTAAAATCTCAAGAAAGTACGACAAGTCCCTGAATGTATTGACGGAAATTAACCCACACGACTATAGTTGCGGGATGGTTTCCGATTTTTCTTCTTTGCTGGACAAGGTCAGTCAGTTGGCCGAACTAACAATCGCCTTGCGCCGCGAAAATGCGGAGCTTCGCCATGAAGTGGTAACACTGACCGATGAAAATACCCAGCTTTCTTCTCGCATGAAAGAAGCGCACGACCGCGTGTCTGCGCTGATCGATACAATGCCCTCACCGAGCGACCAGGAGACTGCATGACCACCCTCGACGTGACCATCATGGGCCAAGCTTACCGGCTGGCGTGCAAAGAAGGTGAGGAACTCGCATTGAAGCAAGCGGTCGCTTACCTTGATGAACGCATGAATTCGATTCGTGACACCGGCAAAGTTAAAGGTACCGATAGAATCGCTGTGATGGCAGCGCTCGGTATTGCTGCAGATTTTCTGGCAACTCGCAATGCAACGGGCCCATTTGCTGCCATGAGTTTGTCAGAAGTGCGCGAGAAAATTACAACGATGAATACCTTGCTCGATAGTGCACTCGCACCGCAAGAAAAACTTTTTTGATCGCATCAAGAATCGCGCAGAGTTTGTGTAATCACACTGCGAAAATCTTTGACAGCCGCTTGGTTTAAGGTAGACTAAGTACTCCTGCCGTGTTCGCGATTGCCATATATTCCTTGAACCATTCACGCGCACTGGCTGCGGGATTCGTTTAGTAGGCGTGAACGTCGCTAGTCCGACGATCCCAATATTGAACTACTGTGGCCGCCTTGAACCGAATAGGTTCAGGATGCCGGCACAGCGGCACAGGCGGGAATTTTATTTCTAGCGGTTGCATCACAATGCAGCCGCTTTTTTATTGGGCGTGTGCGCTCCATCACAATAAAAACAATGCGTTACTGGCTAATGAAATCTGAGCCTGACGAGACTAGCATCGATGATGCGCTCGCTGCAAAGGCTAGCAGTGTTCCGTGGACGGGAGTGCGCAATTATCAGGCGCGTAATTTTATGCGTGATGAAATGCGTGTCGGTGATGGCGTGCTGTTCTACCATTCCAGTTGTGCTGAGCCGGGGATTGCGGGTTTGGCAGAAGTGCACAGCACTAGTTATCCCGACCCCACCCAGTTTGATCGCAAGAGTCCGTATTACGATCCGAAATCCACACAGGAAAATCCGCGCTGGTTATTAGTCGATGTTCAGGCTAAAGCAAAAACTCGACTTATTGGTTTGCCTGAATTACGCGAGCATCCCGAATTATCTGACATGATCATTTTGCGTCGTGGTAATCGACTGTCGATTACACCTGTCACGACCGCCGAATGGAAATTTATTGTAGAAAAACTTATTTTAAAAAAATCTCATTGAAAGACCCGGATGGATATTAGTTTGATTCTCTTGTTTCTTCTGTTGGGTACCTTCACGGGATTCGCAGCCGGTTTGTTGGGTATAGGTGGCGGCATGTTAATGGTGCCCTTCATCACAATGCTGTTAACTGCGCGTGATTTTCCGCGCGAATTAATTGTGCACATGGCGATTGCGACATCACTCTCAACCATCATGTTTACCTCTTTATCGTCTGTGCGTGCGCACCATAAGCGAGGCGCCGTGTTGTGGCCGGTGGTAAAAGTACTGGCACCGGGAATTTTGATTGGTTCATGGATAGGTCCGTGGATAGGTACAAAGCTGAATTCATTTGGTCTGGCTTTATTCTTTGCGATCTTCGTGGGATTTTCAGCGACGCAAATGCTGATGGATAAAAAACCTTCAGCATCGCGCGAACTTCCGCAAGCGCCTGGCATGTTTGGCGCCGGTACGATTATTGGTGTGCTATCAGGTTTGGTAGGAGCGGGTGGAGGATTTATTTCGGTGCCCTTTATGACCTGGTGTAACGTGAAAATTCACAATGCTGTGGCAACCAGTGCAGCATTAGGTTTTCCGATTGCACTGGCTGGAACGCTGTCGAATATATATTTTGGGATGCACGAGCCGGGCTTACCGCCAGGTTCGTTAGGCTTTATTTATTTACCCGCCTTGCTAGTGATTTCTGCTGCTAGCGTTTTCACTGCACCGTTTGGTGCGAAAACAGCGCATGCACTTCCAGTTAAGAGTCTCAAAAAAGTATTTGCGATTGTCTTGTATGTGTTGGCAGCATATATGCTGTACAAAGCGTTTAGATAAATCAGCCAGCGCTGAATTTTTCTCGCAAGAGATTTTTCTGAACCTTGCCCATGGTGTTACGAGGAAGTTCTTCAACGACGTGCACGTGTTTGGGAACTTTAAAGTTAGCTATTTTTTCTTTGAGTACGGCGATGATATCGGTTTCTGATAGCTTGTATCCATCGCGCGGCACGATAACTGCGGTAACAGCTTCACCAAAGTCAGGATGAGCAATACCTATTACAGCCGATTCGAGCACGCCCGGTAATTCATCGATCACCGATTCGATTTCTTTGGGGTAGACGTTATAACCACCTGAGATAATTAAATCTTTGCTGCGGCCGACGATAGAAATATAGCCCTCGTTATCCATGCGACCCACATCGCCGGTTTTGAAATACCTATCGCTGGTGAATTCTTCCGCCGTCTTTTCAGGCATTTGCCAATAGCCTTGAAAAACGTTGGGCCCTTTCACTTGAATGTCACCTATCTCATCAACTGCACAGTGTGTGCCTTGCGTAGTTACGATGCGCACACTAACATCGGGTAGAGCAGGTCCAACAGTACCTGCTTTGCGATTACCTTCGTAAGGATTCGAGGTCAACATGCCGGTTTCGCTCATGCCGTAGCGCTCGAGTATGGTGTGTCCAGTACGTTGTTTGAAATCGTCAAACGTCTCGGTCAGCAAAGGTGCTGAGCCTGAGACGAACAAACGAATTTTTTCGCAGGTAGAACGATCAAACTGTGGATCACTGAGCAGGCGTACATAATAGGTGGGCACGCCCATAAAAATCGTGCTGCGAGGGAGATGATGAATGACAGAAGCGCTATCAAATTTCGATAAAAAAATCATTTTGCTGCCATTCATCAGTGCACCGTGTGCCGCGACGAATAAACCATGAATATGAAATAACGGCAACGCGTGCAGCAGCACATCACCCGCTTGCCAGTGCCAGACTTCATGCAGTACTTTGATGTTGGCGGCTAAATTGCCATGGCTGAGCATCGCACCTTTACTGCGACCGGTCGTGCCTGAGGTATACAAAATAGCAGCAAGATCATCGGGCTCACGATGCACAGTAGTGAATTCATCACTCAGATGGGCTGCTCGTGAAAGTAGGCTGCCGCGGTTACGGCCATTGCGCGGTTCATCTAATGTGAACACATGGCCTGTATCGTTCTTAAAGGCGATTTGCGATACCCAGCCAAAATTTTCAGGCGCACAGACAACTACTGCCGGTGCTGCGTCTTCGATGAAATAACTCATTTCAGCAGCACGATAAGCTGTGTTGAGTGGTAAATACACAAATCCTGCGCGCACAGTCGCCAGATACAGCATTAAGGCTTCGGGGGATTTTTCGACTTGCGCGGCGATTCGTGAGCCAGAAGGTAGATTTAAACTCTCCAGCAAGTTAGCTATTTTTGCGCTGCCGCGTTCTAGATCGCGCCAGCTGTAATACAGCGCATCGGCAGTTTCTATCCAACAGTCATCCAAGTCGCGCGGAAAGCGCGAACGAAACAGGGAGTAAAGATTTGCATTCATGAGAGCGAGCTAGTGGGATTTTTTTTATAAGCGATCAGTAGTAACACACCACCCAAAATAATCATCGGTAGTGACAGCATCTGACCCGCTGAAATAACCCACGGGCCTAGCATGACTTCGTAGTCTGGTTCACGGAAATACTCGGTAAAAAAACGTGCGCAGCCATAGCCTG